>Ga0180431_10003533_pt1 | contig 20070 bp, 11 predicted proteins | sample SS_ome_11_FD_132459 | JGI IMG/M metagenome (GOLD analysis project Ga0180431, IMG submission 132459) | Hypersaline lake sediment archaeal communities from the Salton Sea, California, USA - SS_1_MS_1 metaG | ecosystem: Environmental > Aquatic > Non-marine Saline and Alkaline > Hypersaline >... | reverse complement strand
GCTCGGCCCAAGATTTATAGAAACCAAGTGATAGCCAAACAGAGACCCTTGTAGTGGAAACCAACCCCTGTGAGGCTATCAAAAAGTGAGTTTTACCCTATTAACCGTGAAGGTTGGGTTAGTCCGCATTTCTCACAGCGATAGATCGCCGGTCGATTATACTCGGGGAAACGATCTGTGGCACGATTGGGGATAGCCTGGGACTCAGGCTCGCCAGGGACGCGGCCTGTTGGCCGTGCCGGACAGAATATCTTTGGCGATGAGTACGTTTTCCCTGACCTGGAAATCGAACATGCCGACGCAGATAAAATCGGCGCCGTTCTCGAAGGCGTATTTGAAGCCTTCACGCGGATGAATCGCCCCGGCGGCAAGGACCTTGAAGGCGATCCAGGGCGTCGTTACCGTCTTTATGAACTCAATCGTCTTTTCCGGTGTGATCGACCAGATATTATCGTGATCGTATGGGCTGCCGCTATCGACGTTGAAATCCACCCGTTCGGCCTTCGGCGTCGCGGACCAGTAATCGTCGCGATGCAACGTCTTCATGTAGAAATCAGGTTTAATCCCGGCCTTTTCGACGGCCATCGGCACCTCGACGGAATGCCCGCCGATCCCGGCGATGAGCCCGTTGTCTTTGATAAATTCCACCGCCTTGCCGAGCAGATCGACCCGGCCGTTCTTAACGAAGCTGTCCCCGATACCACCCTGCACGTAGGCCCCGACGGCGCCGTTATCAATCGCGCGTTTGATATTGCCCGTCAGGTCGGTCGTCTTCGGGTGGACTTGCGCGATCCATTGAATTTGCCCGCCCCGTTCCTCCCGGTATCTTTTGAGATGGGCCGACGCCCCGGAGATCATGGCGTTAACGCCACATTCTTCACATATTTCGAATGTCTCCATGATCTTCTCATGAGTAGCATAAGCCTGGAATAGCCCCCGCAGATATTTAAGATCCCGGCTATGCGACCACCCGGAAAACTGATTGCCCCCAATAATCAATCTGCTGATATTCAACTTACCGATCCTCCCCGTCGGCAATCCTGCGTTAGAGCTTTCTTTTGTCATATTTCACTCTATCCCTTCAATATTCTGACAGGTGTTCTATATTTGAGTTTGGCATATATGAGGCTTTTTGTCACGGATTATTTAAGAAGAACGTTATAAGACAATATTCAGAAGTCAAGAAGGTTGTGGATTTAATATCTCTGTGCTATAAGTAGATGTCGATACACGATGTTGAAAATTCTTTGAGAATCGAGGGCCAAATCATGAGAACGAATGAGGAAGGCAAAATGCGATTTTTTGAACGATCCGATTTAAATCGATTCTTTCTGCTTCTGGTTATGTTATTGGCCGGGCCGCTTTATGCGGGGAAATATGTCTTCACGGTGAAAGGCGCGAAGACGTATTTGAACGGGCAGGAGATTCTTGTGAAGGGGCTGCGGTGCTCGAATGCGCTGATTAGCGATGAGACCACGGCGGAACTGATCGACAATCTGGATACGTTCGCATCCTACGGGATTAATACGGTCAGCGTCTTTTTCATGGGTTCGCGGTTCGGGGATGTGAAAGGGTACAACGAGGATGGAAGGTTGAATCCCGTCTATGCCGCCCGCATGGGGCGAATTATCGACGCGGCGGACGAGCGGGGCATGATCGTCCTGGTCGGGTGCCTGTACTGGAGTAACTCAAAATGCAAGTGGGAAAGCTGGACGCAGGACGAAGCGAATCAGGCTGTTGCGAATACGGTCCGCTGGCTCCAAGTGCATGATTATCGCAATGTGTTCGTGGACGTGGACAATGAAGGGATGGCCAAGCGAGCGAAGGGCTTTGACAATCGGCAGATGGTCGTCGCCGGAAAGGGCATCGATCCGGCGTGCGTTATCGCCACGAACTTCAAGGGCGATCCGCCGCCGGAAGCGGACCTCGGCATTCATCACAGCAAAAAGGTGCCGGACAAACCTTACATCGAAAGTGAGGGCACACCCCCCAACGCGCCCGGCGGCTACTGGGGTACCTACAGCAAGAAAGACGGCTATTACAATTACATCAATATCGGCCTCTATAACGAGCAGATGAAAGCCAGACAGAAGGCCATCACCGCCGAGCACCTGGGCAACGGATGGGGATATATGTGCGCCTCGACGTGGCTGCAATGTGTGCCGCCTTATGGGCCAAACAATTCTCCCGGCGGCGACGGCTCGAAGGACTCCCCGGGCATCAAATGGTGGCTGGAGTTTATCCGCGAAACATATGGACCTTACGTTCCTCCGCCGGCGAAGATCGGCTGGAAGGCCTCGGGTAAAGGCGGGGCCGTGGCGGCCGGCGGCGCGGGGGCCGTCGCGGCGGGCATGTCCATTCTCGAACAAGGCGGGAACGCCGCCGATGCCGCAGCGGCAACGCTGTTGGCCTTATGCATAACGGACTACGGCTCGACGGCCATCGGCGCGGAAATACCGCTGATTATTTATGATGCGAAGAAGAAGGAAGTAAAAGTCCTCTGCGGGCTGGGCGGCGCCCCGCTCGATCCCAAAACGATTGAATGGTTTTACAAGAACGACATCCCCGCCGACGGAAGCCTCAAAGCAGCACCTGTTCCCGGCGCCCTGAGTCTTTGCGTGGCGACGACCGAACTGTACGGGACGATGTCCTTCGAGCAGGTCGTCGCGCCCGCCCTGGCATTGCTCGACGCCGGCGGCAAAGACTGGTATGCGAGTTTAGCCCAAACGTTCCGCAGGCTCATTGAGACAGAAAGAAAAACTCGAGGTACACGAGAAGAGAAACTGCAAGCGGCGAGGGATCGCTTCTACAAAGGGGATATCGCCGACGAGTTAGTCGCCTATTATATCAAAAACGGCGGCTTTCTCCGTAAGGCGGATTTAGCCGCCCATCAAACACGCGTGGAAGACCCGGTCACCGTCCAATATCGGGGCTATACGGTTTGCAAGTGCGATACGTGGACGCAGGGACCGTATCTTTGTCAAACGCTCCGGCTGCTGGAAGGTTTCGACCTGAGGCAAATGGGTCATCACTCCGCCGACTATATTCACGTGCTGGTCGAGGCGTTGAAGCTGGGCCTGGCGGATCGCGATGAATACTACGGCGACCCGCTCTTCGCGGATGTTCCAATGAAGGCGCTTCTTTCCGACGCGTACACGAAGCTCCGCCGTCCTCTCATCGACATGGCGAAAGCCTCGAATGCGATTCGGCCCGGCGATCCGATCGGCATGAAAGCCGTCAAAGGACCTGGAACCTACCGGCCCGGCCGGGGCGGGACCACGACGTGTGTCGTGGCCGACCGATGGGGGAATATGGTCGCCGCGACGCCCAGCGGCAACCGACCCTACGCGGTTTGCCAGGAGTTAGGCGTCGCGCACGGCAACAGGCTCCGCAGCCTCAATACAACAAAGGGACACCCGAACCGAATCGAACCGGGCAAGCGGCCGCGTATCACGCTCACGCCCACTCTCGTCCTTAAAGATGGCAAGCCGGTTATCGCAATCAGCGTCGCCGGGGGCGATCTTCAGGACCAGACGACGCTCAACTGCCTGCTCAACCATATCGAATTCGGAATGATGCCCGAGGATGCCATCACGGCGATTCGGTTTAGCACGGATCACCGACAGAACTCTTTCAATCCCGATCCGGATCGTGAGGCGACGCTGGGGGCGCTGGCGAGTTTGACGGTGGATGATCGCTTGGGCGAAGGCATTCGAGCGAAGCTTGCCGGGCGGGGACACAACGTGAAAGCAACGTCACGACCTATCGCCCATCCCGTCATGATTTACGTGGATCCTGAAACCGCCATGATGTACGCGGCGGGAGATCCGAAAGCCAGGCGTCATGCCGCCGCCCGGCCGTAACGAATAGTTGATGTGTCACAGCTTATACACGTCGGGCCGGCGATCGACAATGTGGCCGCCCTTGTTCGCGGGGGCTTTGGAAAGATCGATCTCAGTGACCGTATAGGTGGCGTTTTTATCTGTATTGTTGCATACGACGGCCCCTTTGTGGTTGGTGATAAGCGACTGGCCCGGGTGCGTGAAGATGATATAGATCCCGTTTTCAAAGGCCCGCGTTCTCATCATGCACAGATTCAAGTCGCCGTGCATTCCATACGTCGGATTGAAAATCACGCGGGCGCCTTTGAGCGTGAGTGTGCGCGTTGTCTCCGGCCAGCGCCGATCCGCACAAATCATTACGCCGAAGAGTCCGAAATCCGATTCATAGACATTCAGGTGCTTACCTGGGGTGTATTTGTAGTCGTGCGTCTGGAGATGCAGTTTATCGTACATACCGACGAGACGGCCGGAGCGGTTATAGATCAGGGCCGTGTTGAATACGTCGTCCTCCGCCTTTCTCGTGCAACCGTAGATAACCCATGCCTTAGTCCGGCGCGCCCAGTCGGATATGGCTTGCGAGTACGGAGATGTGGATGGATCGATTGCGTATTTAACCATGTCCTTCTTGCTTACGTTTTTTTCCGTCGAGACATACCCATCGAGAAATCCTTCCGGCGTGACCAGGACATCGACGGTCTCTTTCTTCTCGATCTCGCTCAGGATATCCATGAGTGTCTTGTGGTTTGCGTCCATCTTCCCCTTTTGCGGATAAACCCTGATCTGTGCGACGCCAATTTTCGAGAGCGTTCCGTTGCGGTCCCGGCGGTTGTTCTGTTCAGGTCGAGCGAATATTCGTGTCGCACCGATACTAACGACACCGGCGGCTTTGATAAAATGACGGCGGTTGAGTTTCATGAAATATCTCCAACTTTTTAGGAACTTCCTTTGGCTTATGATTGCATAAGACGACCGATGTACGGTATGCTATCGGAGGATTGAGGGTTTGTCAAATGACGCGATCAATGGGAGTGATAACATCTGACAAGGAGAACCGCCGTTCGTACCGGAGTGATTGTTATGAGCAAGCAAAGCATCAACAAACTGATCGAAATAAGCAAAGACGTTATTGCGGACGGCTCGCTCGAAAACGGAGCGATTGTCGCCGCGAATTCGGACAAAACAACGTATCCGCCTGCGGTTCAGGAATACCGGTACGTCTGGGTCCGGGACGCGGCTTATGTGTGCATGGCCGCCGATCTTCTGGGGCTTCAGGACATCCCGGCCGGGTTCTTCGATTGGTGCCTTCACCGCGCCGAAGATTTTAAGGAGACGGGCTTTTTCTATAATGCGTATAATGTGAATGGGACGTTTCACGGTACACTTTTACCGCCTCACGACGTCAAACTTTCCAGGAGCATGTCGGAAAGATGTATCCATCCGGTCCCCAGCGGGACGCAATTCCAGCCGGACCAGAGTGGTTCGTTGTTGCTCGCTATTGATCATCATATCGATCATTTCGACGACACCGATGTCTCGCGTTTTAAAAAACTGATCGAAGTGACGGCTTCGGGTTTATGCCGTTCGTGGAAGGAGGATCGGTTTATTTTACCCAGTTATGATCTGTGGGAGGAAAGGTGCATTCTTCAGAAAGAAAAAGGATATCATACCTATTCGTTAGCGATATGTATCGCGGGGCTTCGAGCCGCCATGAAGCTGCTGGGTAAAAAGAGAAAGTGGGTGCAGACAGAAAAGGAAATGGCAAACGTCTTCGAAGAAATTTGTTCCAATAGCACTGAGGCCATTCCACGAACATATCGTACGGGCAGGTCGGCTAAGAAAAACAAGGACGAGGACGGTCGGTCGGATGCTTCACTTCTGGGATTGGTGTATCCTTCGGGAATGTTAAATCCATCAGATGAGAAAATGAAGAGAACGGTTCGTGAGATGCAAAAGATGAATGCGGTGGGTAAAGGCGGTTTAATGAGATATCCGGGGGATATCTATTGCGGCGGCGTGCGGAAGGGGTGGGTCACGCTGACCGGCGGCGGGGCCTGGCCGTTGCTGAGCTTCTGGATGTCCATTTACTATTGCCTTTGCGGCGATAAAAAAAACGCGAAGCGCTATTTCGATTGGCCCCTGGAGCAAATAGACGGATACATCCCGGAGCAGATATTCGAAGATAAAAAGAAACGGTCGATCTCTCCGTTGATCTGGTCTCACGCGATGTTTGTCATCGCCGCAAAATTCCTGGGGCGCTTGTAGTGCACTTTCGAGGATCGTTATCATGGAAAAACAGAAGGTTCAGGAGAAAGGTTTCACCCTTATAGAGCTTCTGGTCGTGATAGCCATCATTGCATTGCTGCTGGCGATCCTGATGCCGGCGCTGAATTACGTTCGCAAGCAGGCGCGTTCGAGTGCGTGCCAAAGCAATCTCCGGCAGATGTGTTTGGCGATGAGTCTCTATGCACTCGATCACGACGATTTAACGATGCCTTTTTCTCATCAGCCCGGCGAATATTGGTTTCACCAACTCGCACCTTATCTGAGCGAGAGGGCGTACAAGAACAATCCCGAGGAGCATATTGAGGGCATGATGCGAGTGGCCTTTTGCCCGGTAGCCAAGCGCCAGGACCGGTCGGAGAATTCGTACTACGGTTCGGCGTATCGCTCGTGGCGTTTCATGGGCGGCGAAGGCAGTTACGGATTGAACTTGTGGCTATTACCCGACGATCCCATTTACGCTCCCGCTTTTCCGGCGGAAAATTTCTATAAAAAATTCTCGGACGCTCATTCGGCTGTTCCATTATTGGGTGACTCAGTGTGGGTCGGTTCGTGGCCTTTCGCGGGTGATACGGTGCCCGAGGACATTACCGGTGAGACGGGGTATCCGGGGTATCCTCATAACGAAGGGTACTTCATGGGGCGCTTCTGCGTCGACCGCCACAAGAAAGCCATCAATATTGGTTTTGTGGACAGCCGGGCGGAAAGAGTGTCTTTAAAAGAGTTATGGATGCTCAAGTGGCATCAACGCTTCAAGCCGAATAACGACGTGTCGATCCCGTAAACGAAAACGGCTCTTGCCCGAATTTGTTCAGCTTACAACCTCCGTCTCAAGACCCAGCATATCGCAGAGTTGCACCATGTCGTCCACATAATCGCCATAGGTCCATATAAGATGGTTTCCATAGTCTTTTTGCTTGCGAACGAAAACCTCGGAGTCGCCGCTTTCGGTCGGTTTGATGTGCGCCTCGACGGAGCAGCCCAGCTTGTCCTCGCCCCAGCCGCTGGAGCCGATGAGCGTTCCTTTCAAGAGCAGCACTTTCGTGGCCGTGGGATTCATCCGGGCCACGGTGACTCGCTTCTCCGTGTTATTCATAAAATCGACGACCGCCTTGGTCCCCCACCCGGACTCGACAAAGCGCCCGAGTTCGTAGGGCAATCCCGGCTCGTCAAAGCCGTTCATCTTGATGCCTGGGGCGCTGTGGTTGATGACCAGGGTGTTGGGTTTTCGGAGGAACATATTGCCCAGATGGGATGATTTCTTCGCAACGGACATGAGCAGACGCATGGAGAGCAAACCGCCCAGGTCGGCTTCGCATGCGGACGCGATTTCCTGGTCCTTGAACAGGGTGTGGATCATGCACGGTGTAATTTTCCATTGGTCGGGGAGTTTGCTGCTGCAGAACTCGAAGCACTCGATAGTGAATGCATTGCATTGATGCTTGTGCATGAGATTTCGGATTGCATTGTAGAATTCCATGCTTCTGGTTACATATTTATCTTCCAGGTAGGTTTTATCCGCACCATCGACCAGCGGCCGGGCCAGTTGCCGGGCTTTTTCCATCTCAGCGGCGCTGTTCATCACACGTTCCATCTCACAGGTAAGCTCGCGATAGGAGATTCTAACGACCTCGATACCAAACTGTTCTTTAAGTTTTTTTGGTTCGTTGATGCCGGTTAGAGAGGCCACCGCGGGCAGGCCCCAGTCTGTCGGGAACAGCACCCGGGTCTGAGCGAACACCTTTCGGGCCCTCAGCAGACGGGCCAGTTTGCGAAGTTCTTCATTCGTGTTCGGAACAAAGAGTTCCAGGCCGTGACTCCGAGCATAGGCGCTGATATCCACCGTTCGGCAATTGAGCCCCCTAAGGATAATGGGTTTGCGGAATTCTTTACCAATGTCGTACGTCGCAATCGACGATCCGCTCGGTACGATAAAAAACACGTCTGTTTCCGAACTATCTTTCCTGAGCTTGTTCAACTGGTCCGGTTTCAATTTGAAGTCCTCTGAGAAGGTGATATGCACCGGATTCAGAATCCGGACGTCTTCCGGATCGAGACCCAGGCTGTCGGCCTTGATGCCGGCGGCCCAGTCGCTGAATCGCTTTTTCGCCGCGGCCATTTCTTCTTCGGGCGTCATGACGTTAAACCGGCACGGTCCTTCCCACACGTCGGTGTGGACCATGTTCGTCATCACAGGCTTCACGTTGATCCGTGTCTGGCGCACGAGATTCTGACTCCACGCGGCCGATACGCCGGGTGAAGATTTTGTCGAGCGTGCATCCGATGTTGTCCGGCAACCCTGAAAGGCCGCGCTGCCCGCCGCCAGGGCGCCGATACCGGTCTGAAGGAAACGACGTCGATTCATGAGTAGGCTCCTTATTTCTTTTGCAAATGCAGGATAGCCGGGCCGTCGAAGGGCGATACAAATGCATTCTTACCGGCATTTACTCGATGATCTTGAGAATATACTTTTTTCCCACCTGAAGTGTTGATCCATTGCACCGAATAAGTGCCCGGTTTTAGAGTCACGGACAATTCTCCGGATTCACTTTTCGGTCGATAGATCAGGTACTCCCGGCCGGGATCGGCCAGACAATAGTGCGTCGAGGCCAAATCGCTCTGGGGGACCAGTGCCGCCAGATTGATGCGGTCGGCCAGTTTCTGTGCCAGCCCCATCGCCTTTCGGGCCGGGTTGTGCTTCAGATCGGGCTTGTCAGGCGAGTTCATCCGAAAATCCATATAGTGATCCATCAGGATGAACTGATTGCCTCGCATGAAGTTCTTCCATACCCATTCCGGATCGCTGTCCCAGGGCCTGATGTGGTCGTTGTCCACGATAATGACTTTCCGGCCCTTGGTATCCGGAGGATCGTTGAGATAGCTTTTACCATTGGGAGATATCCAGTCGGCCGGGCCGGCAAAGAGGGGCGGATTCGTAATCGGTGAGCTGGTCATACCGACCGGATGTTGCTTGGGCTTGGTCGCTTCATATGCTTTGATGAATCGGATCATATGGTAATGCCATTCGATCGAGCCGGGATGGCTTTCGTTGCTGATTTCCCATAGCACATTATCAAGGTCATTGAGCGTATCGATGACCTTGCGAATATATCTTTCCTGCAATCTCGTAACCTTCGGATTTGTAAGCCTGTGCGTTTCGTTGCCCTCTCCATCGCCATTGAGATCTCCGTTGACACCATTGATATTGTTCTTAGCATTGAACGGATGACCATCCCAGGCATTCCCTTTTTTCGGATCGACGCCTTTGGTCCCCTTTTGTTCGACGCTGAAACCCTGAAAGAACATAACGCTGACATAAATCCCCCTTTCGCCCGCCTGAATCACTCTTTCCCGCAAGCGGTCGAAGTAAGCCTGATTGAACCGGCTCAGATCGAACTTCGGTTTGCCGTCAATCGCTGTTCCGGGACCGGTTCGCACGTAAGCCATGGGTTTGTACCGAATCAAAGTGTCACTCGGTACGAACTGCATCCACTGGGCCTGCTCCCACGTCCACATGCGCATGAAATTGTGTCCGTATCCCTGCATAAAATCGAGGTAGCGTTCGTAATCGAAATCGGGCGTTTCGCCCTCGACGCCGCGTTCCTGAAAGTTCGCCCACGTATGCGAGCCGGTCAGAAAGATTGCTTTGCCCGAGCCGTTTGTAAAATATCTCGGATTCTCCGGATGAATCCGCAAAGGGCCTTCGGCCATCGAAGCATGCTTCGATTGTAACAGAAGAATCCAGTCTCTCCTGGCGGGCGCTGTCAACGTCTGCTTGTTTCCGGACACGTTGTCACCATCCGTCCACTGGCCGGTTCTTGGATTAAACCATTTCACTGAGAATGTCCCCTCGGGTAGCTGGACGACGACATTCGGTACGATCTGACCGACGTTGGCTTCGCCCGGTTTGTCGCTATCGGGATTGGCTAAATAGATGATGTACGTTTTGTCATCATGGATACATTTGTACTGCCCCGGCCGGTCGCCGACGAACGCATCGTCGGGTTTCATCCCCACGAGCGTCAGGGCGCTGTCGGCGAAAAACGTGTGAATATGAACGAAATCATCCGCCCCGCGTTCGAGCTTGCCCGCCGCTACGGCGTCGAAATAACCTTGAACGCCGGATGTATTCGCGTCGTAGGGTTCATACGTCCTCAGTCCCCCATACGTGGCATGTCCACCCGACAGAAGAGACGCCCACATCAAGCGCCGAAAGAAATACCGGTCGTGCTTCGGATTCCGCCAGTGCTCATAGCGATCCTCGTCCAGCACCATCGGAACCGCTCGTTTATCGTAATACTCTTTAAAGATTCTGCCGTCAACCTGGTCCAGGTCTTCCAGCATGACGATATCCGACCACGGAGCATCCAGGAAATCGTATCCTTTAAACCGGCTCTGGTGATTTGTGAGCAGCGTGCCCCAGGGTTCCCTGGCCGCCATGTCCTCTCCAATCTTATTGATGGTTCGACGAAGGATTTTTCTGCCGGTCAGCTTACCGTTCTTTACAATTTCCCGGTCGTTCGAGATGCACCAATGAATATTCGGCAGCGCCGAGAACCTCGCCTGGGCATAGCGTGCGATCAGCTTGGCCGCCTCGTCGCCCTTATCGTATCGCCGAAGCTCTTGCGTATCTTCTCCATACGGAATCAGTTTGAAGATAATGTGCGGATATTTTTCCAACGCATATCTCAAACGCCTGTCGATTTCCTGCCAGTATGCCAGATTCAATTCTTTTCTATTGTCGGCGAAAAGAATCTGCACATCGGATCGCCCCTGACAGAACCACGTCCGAATTTTCGTCGCGCCCATCTGGGCCGCCTGGTCGATATACTCTTTCCATTTCGGTTCGGTTTGCGTCACGTAGCGATAGCCCGTGTCGCCGATATGCAGGAACCATTGCCCGTTGTCGTAGGCAAATTGGCGCGGGTCCTTCGTATGCAGCCGGAGCTTGCCCGGAAGCGAGGAGGCCTTCACCTCGAATACGCCGTTCTTACCGTCAATATCTTTGATATTGGATGAGGAATTCCATCGCCACGTACCTATCGTGTCGCAGTAGGCTCGCGCCTTGAATATGCCCTCGCCGTCGTAGAAACCGTCCACCGACACGCTCGAACCATCCGGCCGTGTAAAGGCGATTTCGAATTTCACATCCGCGTAGGGATTCACACTTTTTGTGGCGGTTTCAAGCGATAGCTCAAAATACCCACGATGAGGATAACTGCTCGTCTCTGCGAGACAAAAATCACCCGAACATACGATTACGATTAATATGAAAGAAACGAATGATTGAATTATTCTACGCTTGACCATATGTGACCTCCAAAAAGACCTCGTTGTTCATAACAGCAAGTTAAGCTAAAATACCAAAGATAGGTCGAGTTAGAAAAGTCATACACAATTTAATTATCGAGGGCAAGAAGATGTTTAACGGACGTATGAGTTTATCAAAGGAAGCGAAGATAATTTTGACCGGACTTGTCATGCTCATCCTCGGGATCCCGGGTGTAAGAGTCAACGGCCGGAATACACAATCGCCCACATCCACAAACCGCCCTATGCGAAATCGGCAGGATATGGTTCTGACGGTGGGTCAGAGCGAAGGCGACCTGCAGGGCAAGGACGATAGAGTCATCCAGGCGGGTATCGAATACCTATACCGGATTGGTGGAGGCACACTTCGCATCCTGCCGGGCGTCTATCATCTGCAAAACGCCATTCATTTGCGTCCCCATATCACCTTGCGAGGCTCGGGCGAGGGAACCATCCTCAGAAAAAACGCCAGCGTCGTGGCGGATCTGATTCGGGATTCGGATTGGTTCGAGTACGGCATCCAGGTCAGCGACGCAAAGGGATTCGTCACCGGCGGCGGGATCATGCTGCGAACGAGTACGGGACCGGGAGCGTGGCAGTACGACGTCCTGCGCGCGACGGTCACGGCCGTCCGGGGAGATGTCCTCTTTCTGGATCGGTTGACCGAAGAGAACTTCTGGATCGAGAAGAACGCCACGGCCGCGACGATCTTTCCGATCCTGACCGCCGAACATGTGGACAATGTAATCGTGGAAGACCTTGTACTCGATGGCAACCGGGATCAAAACGAGCATATCAACGGCAACTTCGCCGGCGCCGTCTTCATCCAGCATTGCAATAACTGGTCGTTTAAGAATGTAACGGCCCGCAACTACAACGGCGACGGTTTCAGTTTCCAGGTCTGTGACGACATCCGATTCGAGAACTGCAAATCCATCGACAATGCCGATCTCGGATTCCATCCCGGCAGCGGCTCCCAGCGGCCGGTCTTTCGACATTGCCTGTCCCAAGGGAACAGCCAGGGCATTTTCTTCTGCTGGAGCGTGTCCGACGGGCTTGTGGATAATTGCACGCTGTCGAAGAATAAAAGGTACGGTATCAGTATCGGCCACCGTGACACGGATAACGTGATTCAAAAGTGCGTCATCGAACACAACGGACAGGTCGGGGTTCTGTTTCGTAAAACGGCGAGTGAATTCCGCTCCGGCCACCGCAACCGGATAGAACATTGCCTCATTCGCAATAACGGCACGGATGGAAAAGGGATCGGTATCGACATTCAGGGAAAAACGCAGGATATTACCGTGCAAAACACACAATTTATTAATACAATCGGAGAGAATCAAACAAAAGGCGTTCGAATCAGCGATGAAGCTGAACGGATCGTTCTTCGTGACAATATTTTTGAGGGCTGCACCGCCCCGGAAAAGTAAACGTGGCACGGGCTTCCAGCCCGTGAAAACACGGCCAAGATGGCCGTGCCACGATATGGGCCTTTTGAGGAGACTCGCTTATGAAACGCAATGAATTCTTAATATTTGTCGGCGCCGTTTTGGTGCTTCTATCAACCGCCTTCACTTGTGCGGGCGAAGTTCGTCAAACCGTTCGAGATTTCGGCGCCGTCGGCGACGGTAAAGCAGACGATACCCAAGCCTTCCAACGTGCAATCAATTCCGGCGGGGGCGATATTCATGTCCCGCGCGGCACCTATCGACTCACAAAGACCGTCGTGGTCGATCTGGATCGGCATGGACCCGTTTCAATCATCGGTACGGGGACAGCTAAAGTTATTATGGCCAAGCCCGGCCCGGCGCTCAAGCTCATCGGCACACACGAGGGGACGGCGGCCCCGAATACGGTCAAAGAAAACGTGTGGCAAAACCAGCGCATGCCGATGGTGAGCGGGCTGGAAATTGTCGGTGCAGATCCCAAGGCGTGCGGTGTCGAAGCCGTCGGTACGATGGGAGTGATTTTTTCAAGGCTGTCGATTCGCAAAGCCCTGCACGGTATCCATTTGACGCGCCGAAACCGCAACGTCATCATCTCCGATTGTCACGTTTATGAAAATCGCGGCATTGGAATCTTCCTCGATCATGTGAACCTTCATCAGATCAACGTCGGCAATTCGCACGTCAGTTACAACGACGGGGGCGGAATCGTGCAATTGGGCGGAGACGTCAGGAACTTGCAGATCGGTCATTGCGATATTGAAGGGAACATGGGCGAGAACACCCCGGCGACGGCGAACGTGCTCATCGACGCCACGGGAGGGTCCATCGGAGAAATCGCCGTCACCGGCTGCACGATTCAGCATACGCACAGCGTCCCCGGCTCGGCGAACATTCGTATCCTCGGCGAGGGTTTATCCCGGCCTTATGCGGAGGGGGAATCGCGCGGCGGCAACATTACGATTACGGGCAACGTCCTCAGCGACGTACAGGTGAATGTGCATCTTCAAAAAGTACGCGGCGTTTCGATGGCAGGCAACACCCTCTGGAAGGGCTTTACCCACGACGTGCTCGTTGAGGGCAGCTCAAACATTGTTATCGGTTCAAATGTGCTTGACCGTAATCCACGATATCATTACGCGGACGGCGCCACCGCCAGGCGAGGTCTCGTCTTCCGGGATTGCGAGCGGGTGACGCTCGCCGGCCTGCAAATGAACAACGTATGGCGAAAAGAGGGTGGACTCGTCCTGGAACGTTGCCGGCATTTCAATCTTTTCGGTTGCACGATCCTCGATTGCGACGGCTGCGGATTACTGATGGATGACGTTCAGGATACAATGGTTTCAGGCTGTGTGATTTGCGATACACGTGGGCCATCTGCTGAGACAACCGCCGTGATCGTGAAAAAGGGTAAAGACAATTTTATGACCGGCAACTACCTGACCGGCCGGCTCCAAATCGCTCCCGGTTCGGCCAAGGTCGTCAACAACTTTGAGAAGTAGCGTGTACGTTCGTAGCGAGGGCGTCTCGCCCTTGAGTCTCGCGGGCGTCTCGCCCGTGTATTGCCGTATGCCCTCCACAGGATGGCATAGCCATTACGGGCACACTACGAACTTGATCCACTTACCGCGATCTAAACACAAAGAGAACAGCATCGCCATCCACCGGATTCGTGAATTCCTTTTCTTCCTCTGTGACGGATATCTTTTTCTTTGAGACGGTCTTGCCTGTATTCGGATTGAACCACTCGGCGCGATAGTTACCTTTTCTGAGTTTCAGCTTCAGGGACTTCCCGGCGGCCGGCTGATAAATCAGATACTGGCTACCCGGCTTCGCGAGGCAATAGCGTGTTGTGGATAAATCGTTCATCGGTTTGCATTTGGTTAAATCGAGCCGTCCGGCCAATCGCAAGGCATAGCCCATGCTGCGCCGGAGTGACTCGAACTTCGGATCGAAGCGATTGCCCAGCACGACGCCGTCGTACGGGTCCATGAAGATCGGATTGAGCCCGCGCGTCAAGCTCTTCCACACCCATGCCTGGTTGCCCCCGATCCCCCAGAGATGGTCCGTATCGGTGAGAATGACCTTTTTCCCGTCGTTGGCCGGCGGATTGTCCCTGTAGCCGCCCGCCGGATTCGGAGAAACCCACTCGGCGGGGCTATCGAACAGCGTTTTATTCGCTCCCCCTTTGTATTGGAACGTCATTCCAACCGGATGCCGCACCGGCTTATCTTTTTCGACTTCGTGGATATAGCGTATCATCGCATATTGCCATTGGCTGGATTCGGGATGATTTTCGTTGGATATTTCGTACAGGACGTTATCCAGATCGTTGACCGTATCGATGACCTTGCGGATGTATGCTTTTTGAATCTCGGTCACGGTGTTGACGGCCAGCTCATGGACTTCCAGTCCTTTGCCGTCGCTATTCGAGTCGCCGTTGACGCCGTTGATGTTGTTCTGCGGATGGAAGGGATGCAGCTTCCAGCCGTCCTCGACCCGCTGCATCGCCCAGCCCTCGAACATCATAATCGAGACGTATATGCCTTTCTGACGTGCGGCCTGGACCCTCTGCCGCAATCGTTTGAAATAGGACGGATCGAATTTCGTCAGATCGAACTTCGGCTTGCCGTCCAGGGCTTTGCCGTTACCGCTGCGCTGCCAGGGATGAGGTGTCACGTAGAACCTGGTTACGTCCTTGCGGGCATGGGCACCGTTTGGTTTCGTGTCCCATTGCGTCATCTCCCACGCCCACATGCGCATGAAATTATGGTTAAGTCCTTTCATCCATTTGAGATAGGCGTCATAATCGAACGGTTTCGGTGGGTCTTCAGGCCCCATATCCACGAGATTGTACCAGACGTGGGAGCCTACCAGCAGAATGGCCTTATTATCCTTATCCGCAAAATATCGCGGATTGTCCCGGCAGATTCGCAAAGGCCCATTCGTCGGTTTCGCATGAATAAAACCCGCCATTAAGAGTATGAATAAAAGGCCGGTCCATCTAAGGGTCTTGTTGAAGCTCATCGTCCATCCTTTCACGTTAAATATCATTGTCAATTGTCATTGCGAACACACTCTGCCCCCTTGTCGTCAACCCAGTATATCACAGCCTCGGCCCATAAACAACTATCCTGTTGGATGGGAAAATCCTCTACAAGAGGCGGAAACAAGCAATACAGTTGAAATGTGGTCCTATATTGTGGTATGATAGAATTGTATGATTCATAAGCTCAATTCGTGAAGTGAAATTGGAAATCTCGGATGAAGGGTCCTGACACAAGTTTTCAGCTTCTTGCCTGCAGCTATGTCCAGGAACAGGCCAAGACGCTGCTCGCGCATATCGACAACATTCGTAGCGGGGATGATATCGAGCTTATACACCAGGCGCGCGTCGCCTCCCGACGCATCTGCACGGCACTCGGAGTCTTCAAAGCTACCTTTCCGCCCAGGAAAGTTCGCCGGTGGAGCAAACACATCCAGCGGCTGATTAAGGGCCTCGGGGCCGCACGCGACAAGGACGTGCAGATTGAGTTCGTTGCCGGGATAGCGGCGGATCGAGCACGGGGCAAAAATAAAGACTTACCCGGGCTGAAACGCCTGTTGCTTCGTCTCAGGCAGGAACGAGAAGACATTCAACCCGGCGTCATCGAAGTACTGGACCAAATAGAATCCACAGGAACACTCTCGGAAATACTGGCGCAAACCAAAAAAATAAGGTCTCGATTACGAAAAGCCGGCGCAGGCCTGAGCCGTCCGTTCGTTCTGGGGCAGGCCGCACGTGATATCCGCAAGAAGTGCAATAGACTGTTGAGGTTCCAGTCGTGCCTGGAGGATGCCGGGGCCATCGAGCAACACCATCGCATGCGAATTGCGGCGAAGAAGCTTCGTTACACGATGGAAATCTATAAGAAAGTCTTCGAAAAGCGCCTTAATAACACTATCAAAGTCGTCCGAAACGTCCAAACTCTTTTAGGGGATATTCATGACTGCGATGTATGGTGTGATATGATCCCGAGATTCAGCGAAGAGGAGCGGCAACGGACGGTCAGGTATTACGGCCACGCCCGGACGTTTCAGCGTCTCAGGCCGGGTTTCGATTATCTAAGGGACGAACGAGCTACTTGTCGGCGGGAGAAATTTAACGAATTAGGGGCGTTCTGGAGGGGTCTTCAGGATCGCGGATTCTGGGAGGAACTCATCGCCGGCCTGGAAGCCCTGCAAGCAGGCTCTGGCTTAGAGGCGTTTCTTCAGGCGACAATTCAAACCGAAAAACCGGTCCCGGAAGTTGAAGATGTTCCGGAAGGTCCTGATTCGGAGGCGCCCGGCCTTGCGGGCACGCGTTCATCGCAAACGGAATGTCCCGAACCACCCGACGAAAACGAGGAGGTCTCTTCATCGGCGGTTCTTGCGTCGGACAAAGAGGAAGGGCCATCCTGGCCCTCCACAAACGGCGAAGTGGAAACGGAGGCTGACGGGGCGACCCCTCCCGTCGCGGCGGAACAAATTGACGCTCTCGAAACGCCGTCTCAGCAGGAGTCTTCGCTCCCGGATCGTGCGGCTAACGATCTTTCCGCCCCGGAGGCTCTTGCGGGCTCCAGTGCGGCTCCCGTCGAAAGCGCCATCTGTGAATGCTGTGGCCGGAACAGCTTCCTGGTGGATGAGTTATCGAGGATCGATTCCGGCCAGCTTCTCTGCCCCGGATGCCTTGGCGCATTACACGAGAAGACACGCCTTATGGACGAATAATAGATCAAGTGGGGGTCGTGCAGTAAGGCATCCCACAGGGACTTGAGAGAATTGTCAACTCTTCTTCTTTTTTAAAGAATCTTGGCAATTTTGAGCACTTTAAACTATCTCAGGCGCAGATTTCGCAGATTCCACGGAAAAGAGAGAAAATGGACAATCGTCATTTGTCAATAATCAATGGTAACAGGAAGCTTGGCTCGCCACTGGTTGGCTTTTTCAGGCTTGCCCCAGGCTTTGTAAAGGGCGATTAGGTTGTTTATACTTGTGTTAGTGATTTCGTGATCGCTGCCGAATACTCGGCGTGCTGTTTCTTCTGCTTTGAGCAACAACGGCTCGGCTTCGTCGTACTGGCCCCTGTCTTTGTAGAGTTCGGCGGCGCGAATCATCGAATCCAATGTTTCCTCATCTTCGTCTCCAAAGATGCGTTGGCGAGTTTCAAGCTCCTGCATTAGGTATTCCTGGGCCTTGTCGTACCTTTTCCACTTACGATACAGCGCACCCAGTTCTCCAACCCTTTTCAGAGTACCACGGTGCTCCTCGCCATCAATTTGGCGCATGACATCCAGGGCCCTTAAATACATAACTTCGGCCTCACTATAGCGACCTAATTCCATATACATCCATGCAAGGGACTTACTGATGTTGGCAGTCTCTCCCAAATTCCAGTCAGGATCGCGTTGGCTGATCTCCAGGGCCTTTCTACATAATTCTATTGCCTTTTCACGATGGCCCTGCTTCCAATATACAAAGGCCAATCCTTCCATATGGTTTGGGGCATAAGCGTGCTCGGGCCCCAATTTGCGTTGGACAATTTCCAATGCTCCGGCCTGCAGCTTCTCGGCTTCTTCGAAACGTTCCTGCTCATAATATACCCAGGCAAGCCGGCTTATCGCCTCCAGCAAGTTCCAATCGACATCGCTTAATATACGCCTCATACCGTCAACACTATCTTCCAAAATCGGCTCGGCTTCATCATGTTTGGAGTCCACCATGTAATACCAGCCCAGCCACATCATCCACTGAAGGGTCTGAAAATCGTTGGTTCCCAAACATTCTCTTCGAAGCTCGATTGCACGCTTCTTGTTCGACTGGGCGGCTTCAAAATTGCTGAGGTTGTAGTACGTATCTCCTATGAAGTTCCGTATAGATGCCTCGATGAGGGGGTCTCTGGCGAACTTACCTTCCAGACGTTCCGATGCAACATCCATAAGTGACTCAACGGTAATTTCACGTCTCGTTCCCCTTACCTCTTGGACCGAAGCAAGCAGATCGTTAATGAGGAAATTGCTAATCTCCTGTGAAGTCCTTGCCTGCCGCTTAGCCTTAATGGCGAAAGTGGTCGATACAACAGTACCGGCAATCGATACGGCAATCACTGCTGCAATGCCTGTAATCAAAGCCCGGTTCCTCCGCGCGATTTTCTTAAGCCGATATAAGGTGCTCGGTGGTCCGGCTGTCAGGGCAGCTCCCTCTAAATAGCTTTCGATATCTTCTGCAAGTTCGGAGGCTGACTGATAGCGTTCAGAGCGCTCCTTGCGCATCGCCTTGAGGGGAATCCATTCGAGTTCCTTGTGCAGGCGTTTGACAAGTGTCGCGATCTCAATCTGGCGACTTTCAGCCACTTGTTGGGCTTTATTACCTAAGTTTGTCAGTCGTGTGCTCGGCGTCTTGGGATCGGTATCACGTATAACTTGACGGATATGTTCTACTCCCCCTTTGCGGAGCGTCTCGAAATCGAAAGGCAGAGCACCGGTCAATAGTACATAGAGCAGCACGCCCAACGAGTAGATATCCGAGCGGGTATCGATGTCTTCATTGGCCATATCCGCCTGCTCCGGACTCATATATTCGGGCGTCCCTAATAGTTGGCCCTGCTCGGTGACCAGGGTTCGTCCGCTCAGTGATCCGCTGATTGCCTTGGCCAAGCCGAAGTCAATCACCTTGGGGACCGGCTGACCGTTCTGAATGGATATGAGGATATTCGAGGGCTTGATATCGCGGTGAATGATCCCCTTCTGATGGGCATAGTGGACAGGCAGACAAACCTTAAGGAACAGATGCAGCCGCTCTTTGATGGGCAATCGATTCTTGTCACAATACTCGGTGATTGTCAAACCTTCGATATACTCCATAGCAAAGTAAGGTCTCCGGTCCTCCGTCGCACCGGCATCATATATATGGGCTATGTTGGGGTGATCCAAGAGAGCCAGGGCCTGCCGTTCTGCTTCGAATCGAGCAATAATAGCTTTGGAATCCATGCCGGGTTTGATAATCTTTAACGCGACCCGGCGCTTGACCGGCTGTTGCTGTTGAGCCAGATACACGACAGCCATGGCCCCTTCACCCAGGACGTGCTTCAATTCGTAACAGTCGATCCGACTGCCTGGTTTTTCTATGAATAGATCCAGTGGGCTTGAGGGCTGAGTTTCTTCACTCTCTCT
>Ga0180431_10003532_pt1 | contig 20075 bp, 15 predicted proteins | sample SS_ome_11_FD_132459 | JGI IMG/M metagenome (GOLD analysis project Ga0180431, IMG submission 132459) | Hypersaline lake sediment archaeal communities from the Salton Sea, California, USA - SS_1_MS_1 metaG | ecosystem: Environmental > Aquatic > Non-marine Saline and Alkaline > Hypersaline >... | reverse complement strand
TCCGTTGCCCGGCCAGGGGCTTTCCCGGAGGAAGAGCCTATGCACTTACGCCTGGTTTTGCAACGGATCGGTCGAACCTCTTTGGGTCCACGGCCGTAGGCCGTGGTTTTACGAGATAATAAGCAGTCTATCCGATAGCCGGCGCGCAACGCGTGGCGGAAAAGCTGAGCAAAACTGCCCGGGTAGGAGGCCGTTTTGAGGCTCTCCGCCACGCGTTGCGTGGCGGCTGCGCAACATGATATTGGAACCACAAGAAGTCCGGCGGCAAACCCTTCTAAGGTAGGGTGACGTCGTTCCCGTGTAGGATTTCCATCCGAAGCCCCCCCGAAACCCTGGTTAGCCGATTTGGCCGTGGTTACAATGAGGTAAGAGTGGAGAGCAACGGGCGGTTTCCTACCAGGTGTGCGGTTTGTTTCTCTCCGAACGCCACAAAACCGGCCCCGTCAGTCGACCGCACCGATAGACATCCCGAAAACGCGCCACCCATCACGACGAAGGCGAAGGAGGTTCCCCTGAAAATCAGAACGGTTCAAATCGGCATGTGTACCGTGGTGCTGTTGGTGGTTCTGCGGTTGAGCCTCGGTTGTCATTTTTTCTACGAGGGAGTGTGGAAGATCAAGCACGCCGACGAGTTTTCGGCCGAGCCTTTCCTGACCCAGGCAAAGGGCCCAGCGGCGCCGCTGTTCCACGCGATGGTTCCTGACCTGGACGGGCGCAAGCGGCTCGCGATCGAGAGAACGCCGACCGCCGAGGCGGTCTCGGAAAACTGGCGAAAAGCCCACACCAAACACAGGGAATGGTTCGAGAAGGAACTCCTCAGGAAAGTAGGCGAGGAAAAAAACGACGTAGAGGCACTCGAAAAAGATATAAAGAAACTCACCGATGCCGCGACCCCGTCGGAAAACGAATTGAAGACGCTGAGGGAACAACTCCACAAGGAGATGAAGGAACTGGAGGCGGCCCGGAAGAGGTTGGATGATCGGCTCGCTGCCTTCGACCGGGCAACCCTGCAACACCTCTGGGCAGCGGAAGACAAGCTCGAAAACCACCTCGCCCGGGAAGGGGAAGCCATCCTTGCGTACTTCGACAAGTACACGAAAAAGGAGGACCGCCCGATCGACGATCAGACCAAGGGCTGGATCGCCGAGATCGGCAAGATCGAGAAAGAATGTCACGACTTGTTCTCGAAGGCCGCCAAAGAGAGCACCAAAAAGGCCCCGGATGTCAAACAGAGGGTCCCTGAAAGCAAGCACGGCGAAGAGGTTGCCAAAATCATCCCGCTGAGGCTCCGCATCAAGGGCTCGGACTATCTCGCCGACTGGTCCGATCTGAAGGCCAAGATCGTCAAGAAAAAATATGGGCTCACTGAGGATCAGGAGTACGAGTTGGAGAAGACTTACCGCCGCTACAAGGATGCGCTGAAGAAGTACCTCGCCGACAATCAAGAAGACATTAAAGCCTACTTCGGCAGTCTGGATCGCCTTCAGGACCGAAAGGACGCCGGAACCAATTGGGCGGACCACGAAAAAGAGCGGACCTGGAACGAGCAACAGAAACTCCGCGCAGAAGCCGCCGGTTGGATCGGTGAGTTGGAGAAGATGGACGAAAACTTCCGAACCGCCGCCTGGCACATCCTCGACGAAGACCAGCAGAAACTGGGTGAGATACCGCAAAAGTTCACCTTCAGCGACTTCGTCGACTTCGCGGTCACCTGGGGCCTGACGGCGATTGGATTCTGCCTGTTGTTGGGGCTGTTCACGCGCCCGGCCGCGTTGGGTGGTGCGGCCTTCATGTTCTTTGTATTGCTGACCCAACCCCCCTGGCCGACGATTTACCCGCCTGCCCCAGGTGTGGTGGGGCATGCCCTGGGCGTCGACAGGAACTTCATCGAGTTGATCGCCCTACTGGTGATCGCCTCGTGTGCGGCCGGGCGATGGGCCGGGCTGGATTACTTCGTCGAACACTACGCCATCAAGTGGTGCAAGAGTTGCCCCTGTATGAAGTGCCTCTGCAAGACCGACGAGAGCGCCCGAGCAGCCGACGCCGGGCCCGAAGAAGAGAAGCCGGAAAAGGATCCGGAAAAAGAAGGGAACCCCAAGACCGAAAAGGAGGGGGACTGAATATGAACCTGACTCCCGAAGAAAGACAAGCCGGCAAAGAGAACTTCGACGTCAACCGCCGCGACTTCCTCAAACACGGGGCCATGGCCGGCGCCGTCGGCGCGGTCGGGCTCGGGGCCTTCTACTTCGGATACGAAGCCTCGCTGGCCAACCCGGTCCGCGTCGGCGTGATCGGAACCGGTGACGAAGGGAGCGTGCTGATCGGGGCCATCAATCCCAACTTCATCGACGTGCGGTCGATCGCCGACATCCGTCCGTACAACGAGTACCGGGCGTTCCACGGCGACGTCTCCAGCCCGGCGGCCGAAAAGGCCCGCCCCGGCCTGTTGAAGAAGTACGGGTGGAGCACCGAACACGCGGCCCGCAAGCACGTCGAGGTCTACGGCCCCTGGCAGGAATTGATCGCCAATGCGAAGGCCGACCATATCGAGGCGGTGATCATCGCCCTGCCCTTGCACCTGCACGCCCAGGCGGCGATCGTGGCCATGCGCCACGGCCTGCACGTCTTGACCGAAAAGCTGATGGGCCACAGCGTAACCCAGTGCAAGGAGATGGCCCGCGTGGCCAAAGAGACGGGCAAACACCTCGCCACCGGACACCAGCGGCACTACAACATCCTGTACGAAGAGGCCGTCGACCAGATCAAGCGCGGCCTGCTGGGCGATCTGCACTACATCCGTGCCCAATGGCACCGCGGCAACATGCCCGGCAGCGATAGCTGGCAGCAGCCGATGCCCTACGACGCCAAACCGACCGACAAACTGGCAAAGAACCTCGGGAAGAAGCTCCGATCCTGGAAAGACAAGCTAAACACTGTTTCCGGGCCCGAGATCGAAGCCTGGGCCAAAAAGGTCCGGCAGCTCGAAGCGCAGATCGCCGACGAGGTCCTTGCCGCGAAGGACAAGAGCGGCAAGACGCTGGCCGAAAAGTATCAATACGAGCACGAGAAGCTCAACACGCCCGACGGCAAGGGCTACGACCGCCCGGCTGTCGAAGAACTGATCCGCTGGCGCCTGTGGGACCGGACCGGCGGCGGATTGATGGCCGAGCTGGGAAGCCACCAGCTCGATGCGGCCAGCATCTTCATCAATGCCATCCCCGACCCCGACAGACGGGACGAAGAGAAGAAGCATCCGCTGAGCGTGGTGGCCGCGGGAGACCGCCCGGTCTTCCCGGTCGACCGCGACGTGAACGATCACGTCTACTGCCTTTTCGAGTTCCCGGCCCCGGGCAAGAAACCCGGCACGGGCTACGACCCCAAGGACCCATTGCGAAGCCGCAAGAAGATCGGGGTGCAATACGCCTCGATCAACGGCAACGGCTTCGGCGGCTACGGCGAGATCGTCTTCGGCACCAAGGGGACCTTGCTGCTGGAGCGCGAGCAGGAAGCGATCCTGCTGCTGGACAAATCGAAGAGCAAAGTGGCCGTCGACCGCGCGGTGCTCGACACCCAGGCGAGCGGGCCCGCGCAAGAGGCGGTCGCTGGGGCCGTCCGCGAGGTCAGCCGCGGATACACCGAGGAGGAAGAGCACTGGGCATGGTGTATCCGCAACCCGTCGCCCGAAAATCGGCCGCGGTGCCACCCGAAGGTCGCGCTGGGCGACGCGGTCATCGCCTTGACCACCAACATGGCCGCCCAAAAGGGCCTCCGAGTCGAGTTCAAGGAGGATTGGTTTGATCCCGAAAGCGACGCAACGCCCGAAAAGGACGTGCTCGGCCTGAAGGACGCCAAGCCGAACATCAACCGCCAGGAGTACAAGAAACTCACCTAGCACCGTATGACAATTGAGATTGTGGGTGTCCGGCATCTCGGTCATAAAGCCGCGACCGGTGGTCGCGCCGAACACGGGTTGCGGCGATTTCCGGCAGTGCTTGGCGCGACCACCGGTCGCGGCTTTATGGCGCCTCGATCGACAAAGCAAGAAATGCATTCCATTTGGAGATAAAAGAGCATGAATCTAACTTCCGAAAACAAAGCCATCGGCAAGGAGAATTTCTACGCCGCGATTGGCAGCGACGTGAAGCCCAAGAAAGACGGGGTGGAAATGCCGGGCCGGCGAGATGTCCTCAAGGAGCGGATCGAGCAAGGCCACCTGGCCGGCGGCACCCCCGGCTGGGCCTACTTCGGCTACGAGTCGTCCGTCACTTCGCCCCTTCGCGTCGGCGTGATCGGGACCGGTGACGAGGGAAGCGTGCTGATCGGCGCGATCAACCCCGACTTCATCGAGGTCAAGTCGATCGCCGATATCCGCCCCTACAACCAGTACCGCGCGTTCCACGGCGACTGGTACAGCCCGGCGGCCCTGGCGGTCCGGCCGGGGTTGATGAAAATATATGAACGTGACTGGAAAACGGAGAACGCAGCCCGCAAGAACGTCAAAGTCTACGGCCCGTATCAGGAATTGATCGCCAACGCCAAGGACGACGACGTCGAGGCGGTGATCATCGCGTTGCCGCTTCACCTGCACGCCGCGGCCGCCATCGCGGCCATGAAGGCCGGGCTGCACGTGTTGACCGAAAAGCTGATGGGCCACAGCGTCTGCGAGTGCAAGGAAATGGCACGCGTCGCGAAAGAAACCAACAAACACCTGGCGACCGGGCATCAACGACATTACAACATCCTCTACGACAACGCCGTCGATCTGATCAAACGGGGAATTCTGGGCGATCTGCACTACATCCGCGCCCAGTGGCACCGGAGAAACATGCCCGACAGAGACAGTTGGAAGCAGCCCATGCCCGAGGCCGTCAAACCCAAGGACTCGCTGGCCGGGAGGCTGGAGAGGGAGTTGAAAAGCTGGGAAGGAAAACTCAAGGATGCGAAGGACCCCCGGGACATCGAGCTGTGGACCAACAGAGTGGCCCAGAAGAAGGCCCAGATCGCTGATGAAATCCTGGGGAGCAAAGCCAGGGAGTTTGGCTACAAGGACGCGGTCATCGACGGGGTTTACAACCGCCCGGCCGTCGAGGAGCTGATCCGCTGGCGGCTGTGGGACCGCACCGGCGGCGGGCTGATGGCCGAGTTGGGAAGCCACCAGCTCGACGCGGCCAGCATCTTCGTCGCGGCGGTACACGGCGGCGAAAAGCAGTATCCCTTGAGCGTCGGCGCCGCGGCCAACCGGCCCATCTTTCCCGCCGACCGCGACGTGGACGACCATGTGTTCTGCGTGTTCGAGTTCCCCGCACCCGACTACGATCCGAAAGATCCGAACGAGGCCCTCAAAAGGATCGGCGTGCATTACGCCTCGATCAACGGCAACGACTACGGCGGCTACGGCGAAACGGTCTTCGGCACAAAAGGAACGTTGCTGCTGGAACGCGAGAAGGATGTGATGCTTTGGCAGACGTCCCAGGTCGGCAGCAAGATCAAGGTGGTCGAAAAGACCGACAAGGACACGAAGGAGAAGTACCCCGAGATCGAGGTCAACGATGCGGGTGATCCCGAGTCGGTTGCCTACGGCAAGATGGCGACCAAGGACGCCGGCCGCGGATACCGGCAGGAGATCGAGCATTGGGCCTGGTGCGTCCGCAAGAATCCCGACAACTCCGATCCGAACATGCACCCGAAATGCGACCCCAAGGTGGCCCTCGGCGACGCGGTGATCGCGCTGTCCACGAACATGGCCGCCCACAAGGGCCTCCGGGTCGAGTTCAAGCCGCAGTGGTTCGATCCCGACGACGACGCCACCCCGGAGCGGGACATCTTGGGCGAAAAGGTCAAGCCGGACGTCTCGAAATACGCGTAACCATGGCGCAAACCAGCCCGGCTGCTGAGAGCAGCCGGGCTGATTCAAATACTGATTCGAATACGCCTGATCGGGGCGGTTGCACAAGAGGCGTCTCTTCGGTATTCTATGTGGCGAGTGAAATCTGTGTGGTGAGTGAAAAAGGAGGGGGCACCTGCCCCCGACCCATCACGAAAAAGCCTAGTGCGGCGGCAGGTGCCCCCTCCTATGTTTTCAGTCGCCGCGGCGCAACCCGCTCTTGATTGTCGTGCGATCGAATCATTTCAGCGAAAGGATCTTCCCATGAAAAAGTGGCCCCTTGGCGTGTTTGCCAGTATCGACGCCGGGTTGGGAGTGAATCTTCAGGTCGCCCATGAACTGGGAGTTCCGACCGTCCAGCTCCACGCCCCACAAAAACAAACGCGGACGAAAGAGCGGGCGGAGGAGTTCCTTGCCACGCTCGAGGAACTGGGCATCTGCATTACCTGCGTCTTCGGCGGGTTCGAGGGCGAGAGCTACGCCGATATCCCGACGGTCGCCAAGACGGTCGGACTGGTGCCGCCGGAGACGCGTGCCGTGCGGACGCAGGAGATGAAAGAGATCGCCGATTTCGCCAGGCTCCTGGGTGTCGGTGCCGTGGGGTTGCACGTCGGTTTCGTGCCCGAAGAAACTTCCGACCCGATGTATCCCGAAGTGCTCGCCGTGACGCGCGAAATCTGCGACCACTGCCGGGGAAACGATCAACGCCTACACTTGGAAACCGGCCAGGAATCGGCCGACGCGTTGCTTCGGTTTCTCGGCGACGCCGAGCGCGACAACCTGTTCGTCAACTTCGACCCGGCCAATATGATCCTCTACGGCTCCGGCGAACCGATCGAGGCGTTGAGAAAGGTAGGTGCCCACGTCCGCAGCGTTCACTGCAAGGACGCCAAATGGGCACAGAAACCCGGCGAAGAGTGGGGCGCCGAGGTCCCCTTGGGCGAAGGCGACGTCGGCATGGAAAACTTCCTCCGCACGCTCGCCGAGGCAGGCTACGACGGCCCGCTGACCATCGAGCGCGAAATCCCCCAGGAACCCGAACGCCAAAAAGAGGAAATCGGCCGGGGAATGGCACTGTTGAACGAACTGAAAGAGAAAATCGGTTCGTGACCCGCAACAAAGGAGCCAAATATGCCGGGACTCTCCATGGAAACCGTCCATGAACTGGGGCAAGAGGAAGCCACCAAGCGGCTGAAAGAGAAGTTCCACGTGGTACGCGAGCAACACGGCCACAAGGCGGCCGACCTCGTCGAGACGTGGGAAGGCAATGTCCTCTCGTTTGCGTTCAAAGTGATGGGGATGGCCGTCTCCGGTACGGTGACCGTGGAAGACGCGGCCGTGAAGCTCGATGCCAAGCTGCCCCTGGCCGCCATGATGTTCAAGGGCATGATCGAGAGGGAAATCCGCAAGGAATTGGGCGACGTGCTGGCGTAAGGTAGCAGGCACACTCCGTGTGCCGTCCCCGGCGCAGGGTGCGAATTGTCCATCCCGCCATAAAGCCGCGACCGGTGGTCGCGCCTACGTTGGGTGCGAAGCCGCAAGCGGCAGAAGGATAAAACCACGCCCGGTCACTCTTCCACAACCACCTCGAACCCCATGGCCTCGATCATCCGGTAGTCTTCCTCCGGCGGCTGGCCCTTGGCCGTGAGGTAGTCGCCGACGAAGATGCCGTCGGCCGCGTAGAGCCCCAACGACTGGAGGCTGCCGAGATGCTCCTCCCGGCCGGCCGCGATCCGTAACTCGCACCCGGGGTTGGCCAGGCGGAACAACGCGAGGACCTTCAGACAATACCGCTGATTGAGCCGGCGGACGTCCGCAAGCGGCGTGCCCGCAATCGGCAACAGAAAATTGACCGGCACGACCTCCACTTTCAGCTCGGCAAGACGCAAGGCAAGCTCGACCACGTCGGCGTCTTTTTCCCCCATCCCGACGATACCGCCGCTGCAGATCTCCATGCCCGCGGCCCGGACGGCCCGCAGCGTGTCGAGCCGGTCCTGGTACGCGTGCGTAGTGCATATCTGCGGGTAGAAGCGTTCGCTGGAGTTGAGGTTGTGGTTGACGCGATCGACCCCGGCCGCCTTGAGCCGACGAGCCTGTTCCGTGGTCAGAAATCCGGGCGAGAGGCAGACGTTCAGACGGTACGACGTCTTGATCTGCCGGGCGATCTCGCAGAAGGTATCGAGTTCCTTCTCGCCGGGCCGGCGGCCGGAGATGACCGTGCAGTAGGTCTTCGCCTTTCGTTCGGCGGCGACCCGGGCGCCGTCGAGAATCTGCTCGGGAGCAACGAGTTTGTACTTGGGGATGTCGGCCTTCGAGATGCTCGATTGCGAGCAGTAGCCGCAGTCCTCCGTGCACAGCCCGCTCTTGGCGTTCATCAGGAAGTTCAACCGGACCTTGTTTCCCGCGTGGCGACGCCGCACGCGGTAGACCGCCGCCAGCAGTTCCAGCATTTCCTCGTCGCCCGACCGCAGGACGGCCAGGCCTTCGTCCTCCGTGAGGCGGTGACCGCCGAGAACCCGGCCGGCAAGGTCGTGCCAAGATGGGGATGTGGAATCGGAAGAAGCCATCGGGTGGTGAGTGTTGGGTGGAAAAGCCCCTACACTGCGTGCAGGGGTTCCGCATTTGCGATTTGGAGCCGCACAGTAGTAACCTCGGTATTTTCTTTGTAAAGCCGCGACCGGTGGTCGCGCCTGACGTTGCCCAAAACCACTACGGCCGGTAATTCGGCGCGACCACCGGTCGCGGCTTTATAGTGTCTATTGTCGCAGGATCATAAGAGAACCGCAAGCCGGTCTTGCCAGGGCAGCCGATTCTGCGAGAATGAAGCCATGCTCGAAGCTACCCACCGAATACGAGCCGGTGATCTGACGCCGCTTGATCTCGTCGAGCAGTGTCTTGCGCGGATCGACCAATACGAGGACCGTCTGAAGGCATGGGTCCTGGTCGACGGGGAAGGCGCCCGGGCGACCGCCCGGCAGCTGGGCGACGAAGCTGCGCGGGGCCAATTCCGCGGGCCGCTGCACGGCATCCCGATCGGGATCAAGGACATCGTCGACGTGGCCGGCTGGCCGACACGGGCCGGCTCGCCGCTGCGGGAAGATCACGTGGCCGGGGCCGACGCCCCGCTGGTGGCCGCGCTGCGGCGGGACGGGGCGATTATCCTCGGCAAAACGGTGACCGTCGAGTTCGCGTGCTTCGACCCCTCGCCGACGTTCAACCCATGGAACTTCGAGCACACGCCCGGCGGCTCCAGCAGCGGGTCGGCCGCGGCGGTGGCTGCCGGGATGTGTCTCGGGGCAATCGGCACCCAAACCGGCGGGTCGCTCGTGCGGCCGGCGACCTACTGCGGCATCTCGACCTGCAAGCCAACGTTCGGCGCGATTTCGCTGGAGGGCGTCGTGCCGGTCAGCCACCACTTCGACCATGCCGGCCCGATGGCCCGCACGGTGGGCGATCTGGAGATCATGCTACGGTGTTTGATGGACATCGGTCCTTCGCCGTCGTGCCGACGGCGGCTAAACGAGCATGCATCGTCGCCGGACCGTTCCCGTTTAGCCGCCGTCGGCACGACGGCGAACACCGCGGCAGAATCGAACGAATCCTCCCCACCGCGGCTCGGGGTGCTCGAACAGTTTTTCATGGAGAACGCCGACGAGCCGGTCCGTGAAGTCACCGAAGCTGCGTTGAGGAAACTCCGCGACGCCGGGGCGATGATCGAGCCGGTCACGTTCGCCGACGGCTTCGAGCAGGTCCGGGCGATGCATCTTTGCATCATGGGCGTTGAGGCGGCGGCCTATCACCGCAAATCATTCGCCCGACATCGCGAGGGGTACGGGCCATTGATCGCGGCGTTCCTGGACGAGGGACTGACCACTTCGGCGGTCGACTACGCCGACGCGCTGTCGTGGCAACGTCGTTACATCCGCCGCGTCCGCACGCTGCTCGATGGCGTGGACGCGTTGATTATGCCCTCGACCGACACGACCGCCCCGCCAACCCGCGACACCACCGGCCTGCCGCTGTTCCAAGCCCCCTGGAGCGCCGCCGGGCTGCCGGTCGTATCCATCCCAATCGGCCTCGCCCCCGACGGCATGCCCACCGCAATCCAACTCGTCGGCCGCGACCACCAAGAAGCCGAACTACTCCAAATCGCCGCGTGGTGCGAAAACGTCATCGGTTTCGATCAATTGCCGCTGATGATAAACGAGGCGTAAATGTAGAGCCCGTTCACGCAATCCCGTGTGCCTTTTCATATTCGGCGATTTTCTGTTCTCGCTTCAACGTCAGTGCAATGTCGTCGAGTCCGCCGAGCAGGCACTCGCGGCGGAAGTCGTCGACTTCAAAGGTGAGGGAGAGCCCGTGCTTGTCGGTGATGGTGCAGTTTTCCAAGTTGACCGTGAGTCGGTAGCCGGGGTGCTCGGCGGCGCGATTGAACAGGTCGTCGACGGCCTGTTCGTCGAGCTTGATCGGGAGCATGCCGTTCTTGAAGCAGTTGTTGTAGAAGATGTCGGCGAAGCTCGGGGCGAGGATCGCGCGGAAGCCGTAGTCTTCGAGTGCCCAGGGGGCGTGCTCGCGGCTGGAGCCGCAGCCGAAGTTGCGCCGGGCCAGAAGGATCGACGCCCCGGCATACTCGGGTTTGTTCAACTCGAAGTCGGGATTGTCGGAACCGTCTTCGAGAAACCGCCAATCGAAGAACAGAAACTGCCCGAAGCCGGTTCGCTCGATCCGCTTCAAGAACTGCTTGGGGATGATCTGGTCGGTGTCGACGTCGGTCCGGTCCATCGCGGCGACCAGTCCGGTGTGGGTGGTGAAGGGTCGCATTGGATTTGGGAATTGTAAATTGAAAATTGAAAATTGTAAATTGAAGATTGCAAATTGTCTGTTGGGTTCGCGTATTGTCAGTGCTTTCCTTTTTCCTTCTTTTCTCGTGCGGTTATCAGCGATTTTGCGACGATGTTGCAGAGCTGGTCGGCTTCGTCAAGGATCAACTTCATTTGTGATTCCGGCAGCAGCTCTGCTTTTACGATCAAACGGATCCAGCAACGCGACTCTTTCAGTTCCTTCAGGCAGATGCTCAGCTTATGGGTGAAGTCCGCCCGACTTTCCGCGGCGCAGCCTTCTTCGTAGTTCGGTGCGGGCGAGGTTCCTGACCGCAACAACTGCCCGGCAACATGCCGCCCCATTCGCGTATCCGGCAGCGCGTCGACCACTTTGCCAACTCTGGCCGCGAAATCCAACAGCCGGTTTGATAGTTCTTCCGGAGTCATATCATTCGATGTCGTTCACTGAACGACGTTCCGTGGGGAATTCAATTTACAGTTTACATTTTACAATTAGCAATTTACAATTCCCCCTTCCCTACCGAAGCTTCCACTCCCGCACGTCGACGAAGTGGCCCGCGACGGCCGCGGCGGCGGCCATGGCGGGTGAGACGAGATGGGTCCGGCCGCCTTTGCCCTGCCGGCCCTCGAAGTTCCGGTTGCTTGTCGAAGCGCAGCGCTCGCCCGGTTCGAGCCGGTCGGGGTTCATCGCCAGACACATGCTGCACCCGGCTTCTCGCCACTCGCACCCGGCTTCAACAAAAACCTTGTCGAGCCCTTCCTCTTCGGCCTGCCGCTTGACGAGCCCGCTGCCGGGCACGATTATCGCATGGATACCATCGGCCACGTGGTAGCCATGGAGAACCTTCGCAGCCGCGCGAAGATCCTCGATCCGGCCGTTGGTACACGAACCGACGAAGATCCGGTCGATCGGGATGTCACAAATCGGCGTACCGGGTTTCAGGCCCATGTACTCGAGCGCCTTGGCGACCGCCTTCCGGTCGGAAGGATCGGGGTAGTCGGCCGAGTCGGGCACTTTGCCGGCCACGTCGGTCACCTGGCCGGGGGTTGTTCCCCAGGTAACTTGTGGGCGGACATCGCCGGCGTTGAAGACCTCGACGCAATCGTACTCGGCCCCTTTGTCGGTGGGCAACAGTCTCCAGCGCTCGACCGCCGCATCGAAGTTCTCCGGTGCAAACGGCCGGCCGCGGAGATAGGCAAATGTGGTTTCGTCCGGCGCGATCATCCCCGCCCGGGCGCCGGCCTCGATCGTCATGTTACAGACGGTCATCCGGGCTTCCATGCTCAATGCGCGAATCGCCTCGCCGGCGTACTCGATCGCACACCCGGTCCCGCCGCCGGTCGTGATCCGGCCGATGATATAGAGAATCAGGTCCTTGCCGGTCACGCCGTCGCCGAGCCGGCCGTCGACGCGGATTTCGAATGTTTTGGGTTTGTGTTGCAGCAACGTCTGGGTGGCCAGCACGTGCTCGACCTCGCTGGTCCCGATCCCGAAGGCCAATGCCCCAAAGGCCCCGTGCGTGGCGGTGTGGCTGTCGCCGCAGACGATGGTCATACCCGGCTGGGTGAGCCCCTGCTCCGGCCCTATCACGTGGACAACCCCTTGACGGACATCGTCGAGATCGAACAACTCGATGCCGAACTCCTTGCAGTTATCGCGCAAGGCGTCGATCTGCTGTTTCGAGATCGGGTCGTCGATCGGCAGCGAGCGGTCGGTGGTGGGTACGTTGTGGTCGGCCACCGCGACGGTTCGCTCGGTGCGGCGGACTTTGCGCCCGGCCAGCCGCAGGCCCTCGAACGCCTGAGGGCTGGTCACCTCGTGGACGAGTTGCAGGTCGATGTAAAGAAGCGTCTGTTGGCCCGGTTCGGCCCCGACGACGTGGCCGTCCCAGATTTTCGCGAACATCGTGCGGGGAGCAGTCGGTGCAGTCATACTCACGGCTACATATTGGTTTAATGAATGGGAGGGAGGGCCGCTACTTCTTCCGTAAGTGAGCCATTATAGCCCGACAAGGTTCGCTCACCAACGGGACTAGTCGCTTTTCAACGGGGCATACTGCTGCCACCACGCGGCCGCGTCGCTGTGAGTCCACTGATCGGCCGACTCGCACCCGGCCAGGGCCTTTTCCAGGGTTGCCGCATCGGGGAATCGCTCCGAGGGGGCCTTCGCCAGACAGCGGAGGATTACCTGCTCCAGGTCTGGCGAAACGTGCTCGCGGCGTTGCGAAGGCGGGATGATCGGCTGGTTGGCGTGGGCGAACAGTATTTTGATCGGCCGATCGGCCTCGAACGGAGGGTGGCCCGTCAGGAGGTAGTAGCCGACCGCCCCGAGCGAATAGATGTCGCTTCGCACGTCCGGCTTGTCGCCGATGGCCTGTTCGGGCGACATGAACAGGGGGCTGCCGGTGATGGTGCCCTCGGCGGTCAGCTCGGCCGACTGTTCCTCGACGACCGGTTTGACCAGTCCGAAATCGAGGAGTTTGGTCACGTCGCAGACGCCGCCGCGCTGGGCGGCGAAGATGTTTGCCGGCTTGATGTCGCGATGGACCATCCCGGCCGCATGGGCCTCGCCAAGGGCGTTGCAGGCCTGGCGCAGGAAGTGAACCACCCGTGCCGCCGGCATGGGGCCGAAACGGTTGACCAGCTCGTACAGGCTCATGCCGGGCAGGTATTCCATCACGTAGTAGAACGTGCCGTCGTCGGTGTTGCCGTAATCGAAGATTTCGACGGTGTTCCAGTGCGAGAGTTTCGCGGTTGCCTGGACCTCGCGTTCGAATCGAGCCAGCGCCTTGCTGTCGCCGGCCTTGTCGTGCCGGATCAACTTGACGACGCAAGGCCGCTTGAGGAGTTGATGCTCGGCGAGATAGACCTCTCCCATGCCGCCGGCCCCGAGCGACCGGGTAAGCCGGTATTGCCCCAACTGCCGGGCCTCGAACGCCTCGCGGCGCAGCGAGCCGATCGTATCGACGCCGAAGATGCTCGCAGCGGCCGCGATGACCAGCATCAGCGGAAAGTTCGCCATGTCGGTGAACGATGCGAGTTCAAACATCTTGGGATGAAGATACATCGTTATCGCGCCCATCGCCAGTGGAACGATGGTAAGCAAGGAAATTACGATGACCGCCCGTCGCAGAGTGTTCGGAATGAACAACGCATACGTGAAAATCAAGATAAGCCAAATGCCGATCGGAAAATGAAAATAATCGTTTTCGCAGCAATCGATCATGACCACGCGTTGCATTCCCAAGAAGAAGATCGCCGGCAGCCCGAAAACGATCAACTCCAAGATGCGAAGCCACCGCATCGAGATCACACAGCGCCGGCACAACATGACCCCGATCACCCCCAGCGTGAGAGTGAGGAAAACGTGGAAGCCGAAGAAGTAAATACTGAAGTCCTTCCACCGAAAGTGCTTGGCCAGAAAGAGAAGATTGCCGGCAAACAGAGTGAGTGCGGCCAGTCGCAACCGCGACTTCAGCAGGTCCCGGATTTCGAGGCTCAACTTGGGCCCGGAATCCGTGACCATGGCAACTCGCGCCGCATAGTCCTGCACCCAGGACGTTGCAGGGTGTACTCTGCTCTCTTCCGCACCGGAAACCATCTCCACGGTGGGATCCGTCGGTGAAAAACCGGATGATCTAGGCGTCGAATCGTCCATTGGGTCCGATGGTCTGCAGGAGCCGGGGCCAGGGTATCGTACTAATATCATACACCGGAAGAAGTAGAGCGGCGACCCCCCGGCAAGTCGTTTGGAGGTAGAATGCCCTTCAAACCAGACCGGCAATTGCCAGGTAGCCGGTGCCGCTTGACCCCTTGAAACGCCGAGCGAGCCGCTCACGTTTCGGATCATGCCGCCCGCTGACCCCGGGCCACAGCGGCCAGGGCCTCGATTTCCTCGCACCCGACCAACCGAATTTGGGCGCCGCCGCCCGGCAGGGATTTCTCCTGAAATACCTGAGATTCCTCGTGCAACAACCGTGGCACGTAGAACCAGGCCTTGGCAAGGCTCCGGGGGTCGAGGCGGGCCGAAACCACCACCAGATCGATGCGTTCCAATGAATTCGCACTACTGGACAGGGCGGAGAATAGATCGCCCGGAATCAATCGCACCCGTACTCCCGTGGTGCCGAGCAGGCGGTGTGCCATCTTCAACGTCATGCCGCGCCCGTCCGCAGCCGATCGCGATTCGAAGAGGTCCACCCCGGTGAACTCCGTCGCACTGGCCGGATGAAATCGTCCGGCAACTTCGATCATCCGCATGGCTCTGCGGCCGTCGGCAATCCCCAACTCAAGGATTCTTCGGGGCCTTTGGCGGCAGATTGCCCTGTAAATGGGACGATCGCTGGACGGGGTGGAAAGATAGGATAGATGGAAAACACGCCAGGCGCTTGTAGTTGCCAACGTCGCCCTCCTGCCGTTTTGTGAAAGGGGTGGAGTGCCGTCTCACCTCTGACTTCGGCCACGGTTTTCGGAGGACTGGAACCTTTTTGTCCGCCATCACCGGAAATACCACGTACTGGGGGGACGTTCATAGGAGTTGGGATGGGCTGGGGGCTAGGCTTTGTCTCAAAACCGTAGCCACGCTCGCCAGAGCGTGGTTGGCGGGAGTAGATCTTCCGCGTACCCCGAGAAACCCGTTTTGGGACAAAGCCTTGTATTGCCCGCCGTTTTTTCCTAACATGAAGGGTAGAAACAGCACGGGGTGTTGTGAACGGTTTGTTGTCCCCGTTCCTAATCTCTTGAGTTCCGGAATTCCCGACCAGTGGAGTCACTTCATGTCGCACACAAGAATCGATTCGCAAAGCGGAAAGCGGCTTCGTAAATGGGGCTTCACGCTCGTGGAACTCCTGGTGGTGATCGCCATCATCGGCATTCTGATTGCCCTGCTTCTGCCGGCGATACAAGCGGCCCGCGAGGCGGCCCGGCGGGCACAGTGTAACAACAACCTTAAACAAATCGGCCTGGCAATGCACAACTATCACACCCTCATCAAGTGCTTCCCGCCGGGTTACATCTGTGGAAGCGCCCTCGATGAGAGTTGGGGTTGGACTGTGTTCCTCTTTCCCTACATGGAGTTGAGACAACTGCATGATAAGTTGGACCCAAACCACCGTACGCTTAAGGAGTTGTTGAACGACACCACCGATCGCTCGTACGCACAATCTCCGCAGGAGACGCTCCGGTGCCCATCCGATAACGCACCCGACTTGCTCGCGTGCGACGGCGCGTGGGAGCGGCATTTCAACGGAAACTCGGACGTCGATACCGGGACGGAACTCACCAACGCGACTTTTCGGCCGGCCACCACAAATTACATAGGGGTCCTCGGTCTGGCAGACCAGGCCGCCGACTACGAAAACAACGGCGTGTTCTTCGGTAAGAGCGGCATCAAGGTCTTCGATATCAGCGACGGAACGAGCAATACCTTCGCCGTGGGTGAGCGGTCGCGTAACGGCGAATGCCGCTCCGGCTGTTGGGTCGGCGTCCGCGATCCGGAAGACCCCGGGCCCAATGGAATCTACTACTCTCTCGGAAGAGTCAGCGTACGGCTGAACGACCCGGACACCGATGAGTGTGCAGAGGGCTTCGCCAGCAATCACTCCGGCGGGGCCAACTTCCTCTTCTGCGACGGAACGGTACACTACATCGACGATCAAATCGACTATAACATCGCATCCGATTGTGTCGCGCCGTACGACACCATCGATGACCCGACCTCGCTGGGGCTCTTTCAGAAACTCGGAATACGGAACGACAACCAACCGTTCTACAAAAAATACTAACGGCACGGCCGGTCGGTTCCGGGGCGCAACGCCGTCTCGAAGAGCCTCTTACTTCTCGGCGGCTTTTCCATCTTCCGCCGGTGAGTCTTGCGCCGGCTCCTTGATCATCAGATCGATCGAGGCCTGGCCGATCTTCCGGCTCCTCAGGTCTTCGATCGTTAGTTGGAGCGTGTGCTTGCCCGGGTATATCTTCTCGGGAAGCACCAAGTGATAGCCGATGAAGAAATCGCGGCGGGGGTTCTTGCAGTATTCCTCGGTTTTCGGGCAATCGCGGTTGGCCACGCGCTGCTCTCGACTGTCGAAAATCTGGTAACTGCTCCGCAAGGCGGTGTGATAGCCCCGGGACGTCTCTTCGCTGGTGAAGTTCTCGATTTCCGCGTAGAGGAGGACCTCCTGGCCCGGCTCAAACTCGTAGTCCTCGAACGGCGTGACGCAGCCGTAACTCTGGATCTCGGTACAGAACGCCATATTGCGAATTTCCAAGGGCGCTGCCTCGATCAACCCGCTCATCGATTCGTCGAGAATCCGCTTCGCCGCGACGACGCGCCGTGTCGGATCGGTCTGCTGCGTGTCAAGCCACGCCGACAGGCCGGAAAGCTGCTTCGTCCAGAATTCCTGGATCGCCGGCGCCATCATCGGAACCGGCCGCAGCGCATCCTCTTGACGACCGGCCACGAGATAGAGCATTCGCAACCGGGCATGAGCGGCAAGCTCTTCCTCGGATTTGGGCGTCTCGCTTATCCCGGATTCCATCGCGCGAACCGCCGCGTCGAGATGCTGCCGGACCTCGTCCGAATTTCCTTCCTTCGTGAACAACGCCGGGACCACCGCTCCCGGCAACGGGGAGGCCTCGGGCTCGTCCGTGAGGCGCTTCGCAATGTGGTCGCCGATTTTGGCGGCCGCCGTCGGGTACTCGGCAGGTGGACCGCCCCACGACGTCAATTCTCCACCGTCGGCCGACGGCAGCCCGAAACCCATCGGTATCAATTCCTGCGGAAACGCGTTCGACTGAGGAGGGAAGTCGGCGGGGACCCTGCCGGGGAGATACTGGCCCGAGGCTGCATTTCCCACATAGGGTGCGCTCAGGGGCAACCTGCTCGGACGGGTTATCCCCAGATCCCTCTGTAGGCTTAGGTGTCGATATGCCTGTTCTGCTCGGAACTGCTGCGTTACCAGCGGCCACATCGACGGATCGGCCTGCCGGAGATTACTCAGCAATTTGTCCTGGGCGACACGATCTGTCGCACCAAGCCGCTGCAACTCGCTCATTGTCTGGTGGATCGTTTCGGTGTTTGCGGAAGCGGCGGTGGACGGAGGAGATGCCTGAACGGGCGGATTCCCGGGCGAATGGGCCATATTTTCCCCAGACCGCTTAGCCGACCATGGAGAAGAGCAGCCGACTACCGGGATGATTAGCGTCAATCCCAAACCGAGAAAACGAGCCGATTTGCCCATAGCGAGGTACACGATTTTGAGGAGTGGCAACAGAAGAGAGGCGGATCATAGTGAAAACACCAACCGCCTGCAAGGGGAAAATGGGGGGACTGGGGCGTGGCGTTCAGGGGGGCTACTGGTTATCTCCTTGGACTTGTTTTTGCAGGGTGTCTTGAGATAATGCGTCTTATTCTTGTACGTTCAACCCGTACCCGTGTCTGCACGATTTTAATCAGAACGTGTCCCCGTAGCCCAATTGGATAGAGCGTCGGCCTCCGGAGCCGAAGGTTTCAGGTTCGAGTCCTGACGGGGACGCTTCCCACCAATCAACGTAAGTCCAAACGCCGCAAGCCCTAACCGCTTGCGGCGTTTCATCTTCTGGCCACAACTCTAGCTAGTAGCCAGCCAGCCACGGCATCGCGGCTTGGGCAATCGAGAGCACCAGGAAGAACCCGCACATATCGGTCAAGGTCGTCAGGATGGGGCCGGAGGCCAGGGCGGGGTCCTGATTCGCCCTACGCAGGAGCAAGGGAATCGTTCCACCCAGGCAGACCGAAAGCACCGTGTTGATCGCCAGCGCCACCCCGACAACTAGGCTCAAGGCGACGTTCTCTTTCCAAAGGAAGGCGACTCCGCCAAGGACCGCCCCAAGCACCAGACCGTTGAGAAGCCCCAGGGTGGCCTCCTTCCAAAGCACCCGGAAATGCTCGCGTGGCTTGATGAGCCCCAACACCAACTCCCGCATGCTGACGGCCACTGCCTGGTTTCCCGAACAGCCGCTCATGTCGGAGATGATCGGCAGAAAGACGGCCAGGGTAATCACGGCTGCGAGCGTATCCTGATACCAGGCGATGACGCTGGCCGCCAGCACGTTGAGCAAGACGTTGATGCTCAGCCACGAAAGCCGCCGCCGCGATCGCAGGAGGAAAGGCATGCTGCGCAGCTCCTCGCCGCCGACGATGCCCGTGAACTTCAGCAGCGCGCGGTTGGCCTGCTGTTCGGCGGCCCGTTCCATGTCGCTACGGCGAACGACCCCCACCAGTTCCCGGTCTTCGCCGATGACGGGGATGCCGTAGAACGCATGGCGGCCAAACAGCCGCTGAAGATCCTCCAGTCCGGTCGCGGCGGGCACCGCAATGGGGTCCTCGATCATAATCGACCGGATTGAGGCAGCCAGAGAAGCCAGCAGCAGATCCCGAAGCCGAAGCACGCCGACAAGGTGGTCCTCGACAGAGACCACGTAAGCGTATTGGATGTCGTAGCGGGCGTACTTCTCGGAATGGGTCCGCAGGTCGTCAAGGACTTCCTCGACGCGCGCATCCTCGGGGTACGCCACGTACTCGGTAATCATCAGGCCCCCGGCTGTATCGCGAGGAAACGCCGCCAAGGCACGCACGTTCTCTGCTTCGTCCGGTTCCATGTGGTCGAGAATGGCGACGGCTTCTTGGTGATCGATTCTAGCAAGCAACTCCACTTGGGCGTGGCTTTCAATCTCACCCACGATCACTGCGGCCTCCTCCACAGGGAGTTCCTCGACCAACTGAGCGGCCTGCTCACCGGGCAATTCCGTTAGCAAGTCAGCAGCATCCGTTTCCGGTAGCGTTTCGAGCACCCCCGCCTGCTCATCCTTGGACATCCGTGACAGGGCACGGGCGGGTTCGCCTGGCGGCAAGGATTTCAGGTAGTCACTGAGCTTTTCCGCATCCCCAGATTCCACGATTGCGGTAAGTTGATCCCAGGGCTTCGTAAACTCCTCGTGCGCCTCGTCCGTCATGTGATGCTCCTTTCGTGCTGCGATTTCCAAAGCAAGGCTATCTATAATAGCGGAAAACGCTCAAGTCGTCATCGGCTCGCTCGCCTCGTCCAACGTCCAGGCAAATGCCGTTTGCTGATCGCAACTCGCGGAGGCAAATAAACGGGACAGATGTAACGATGATTGTCAATAGGGGTCGGGGGTGATGACCCCAGGGTCACGGTGTAGGAAATAGGAAATAGAAGAAATAGGGGACTGTGAAAGCGCCGGGATAAACCGGCTTGGAGTTGAGGATGAAAGAGCCTTACGGGAAAGGTCCAGCCAGCCATCCCGGCCCCGAGTCCTACGCCGATAATGGTAACATCGTGGGTGTAGCATGG
>Ga0180431_10003531_pt1 | contig 20075 bp, 22 predicted proteins | sample SS_ome_11_FD_132459 | JGI IMG/M metagenome (GOLD analysis project Ga0180431, IMG submission 132459) | Hypersaline lake sediment archaeal communities from the Salton Sea, California, USA - SS_1_MS_1 metaG | ecosystem: Environmental > Aquatic > Non-marine Saline and Alkaline > Hypersaline >... | reverse complement strand
TCCCTCCCCCTCACCCCCTCCCGGAGGGAGGGGGGACAGCTCGGGCGAAGGAGGGGGGACGCCCAGCGCGCCATCCGCATGCTCCCTCTCCCCTCGGGAGAGGGTTGGGGTGAGGGACGGCTCTTCTCCCTCTCCCCCCGGGAGAGGCTTGGGGTGAGGGACGGCTCTTCTCCCTCTCCCCTCGGGAGAGGGTTGGGGTGAGGGACGGTACGCGCGTGGCACGCGGCTTGCCGCGGTGTCAAGCGCAAGCGGTTCGCTCAGCTTCGCGCTTCCAGGAGGCACACATGAACCAACACGGCGGCCCGTCCGAGACGCAACCTTCGAAAGACGCGGCCCGCGACCCGGTCTGCGGCATGCAGGTCGTGCCGCGCGAGGCGCAGTTCCGAGCGGAGCACAAAGGCCGCACCTACTACTTCTGCTCCGAGCATTGCCGGGACGCGTTCGTGGCCGACCCCCAGGCCGTGCTTGACCGCCGCGCCGAGCGCGACCGGGCCGCCCGCAAGCCCCAAGACGGGACGGAGTACACCTGCCCCATGCACCCGGAGGTGCGCAATCGCGGCCCGGGCAGCTGCCCCAAGTGCGGCATGGACCTGGAGCCCGCCCAGGGCTCCGCGGCCGACGAGGAGGCCCGCGCCGAGGCGTGGCTCGAGCGGCGCTTCTACACGAGCGTGGTCCTGAGCGCCCTGCTCGCCGCGGTCACGTTCGTGCCCGGGCTCGTGCGCGCCCTGCCCCTGGACGTGGACCCGGCGGCGCTTCGCCAGTGGATTCAGCTTCTCCTGGCCACGCCCGTGGTGGTGTGGTGCGGCGCGCTCTTCTTCCGGCGCGGGGTCAGGTCCCTCGTGCTTCGGAGCCTGAACATGTTCACGCTCATCAGCCTGGGCGTGGGCGTGGCCTACGCGTACAGCCTGGTGGGCGTGGTCGCGCCGGGGATCTTTCCCGCCGCGGTGCGCGGCGAGGCCGGCCGCGTGGACGTGTATTTCGACGCGGCGGCCTTTATCGTGACCCTGGTGCTGCTGGGCCAGGTGCTCGAGGCCCGGGCCCGGCGCAAGACCCGCGGGGCTATCGAAGAGCTCCTGGAGCTCGCCCCGCGCACCGCCCGCCGGATCACCGACACCGGCGAGGACGAGGAGGTGCCCCTCGACGAGGTGCGCGAAGGCGACCGGCTGCGCGTGCGTCCGGGCGAAAAGGTGCCTGTGGACGGGACCGTCACCGAGGGCCGGAGCCGCGTCGACGAGTCCATGGTCACGGGCGAGCCCACGCCCGCGGCCAAGGAACCGGGCGCCGGGGTCACCGGCGGCACCGTGAACGGCAAGGGGTCGTTCGTCATGCGCGCCGAGCGCGTGGGCGCGGATATGCTGCTCAGTCAGATCGTGGACCTCGTGCGCGAGGCCCAGCGAAGCCGCGCGCCCATCCAGCGGCTCGCGGACAAGGCCAGCGCGTACTTCGTGCCCGCAGTGGTGGCCGTGGCCGTGGCGACCTTTGCGGTGTGGCTGGCGGTCGGACCCGAGCCCCGGCTCGCGCATGCGGTCCTCAACGCCACCGCGGTCCTGATCGTGGCCTGTCCCTGCGCCCTGGGCCTGGCCACGCCCATGGCCATTATGAACGGCACGGGCCGGGGCGCGCACGCGGGCGTGCTCGTGCGCAACGCCGAGGCCCTGGAGGCCATGGAGCGCGTGGACACCGTGGTGGTGGACAAGACAGGCACCCTCACCGAAGGCAAGCCCCGGCTCGTGGCGCTCGCGCCCGTGGCGGGCACGGACGAGGAGGAGCTTCTGCGCCTGGCCGCGTGCGTGGAGACCGCGAGCGAACACCCCATCGCGGACGCGGTCCTGGCCGCCGCGCGCGAGCGGGGCCTCTCCGTTCAGGCGGCCGGGGACTTCGCCTCCGTCACGGGCCAGGGCGTGCGCGGCCGCGTGGACGGGCGCGCCGTGGCCGTGGGCAACCGCAGGTTCATGGACGCGCTCGGCGCCGACGTCTCGGGCCTGGACGAAGAGGCCGGCCGCCAGCGCGACCGCGCGGCCACGGTGCTCTACCTCGCCGCGGACGGCGAGGCCCGGGGCCTGTTGGCCGTGGCCGACCCGATCAAGGACACCTCGCGCGAGGCGGTGGACCTTCTCCACCGGGCGGGCGTGAGCCTGGTGCTGCTCACCGGCGACAGCCCGGCCACCGCCCAGGCCGTGGGCCGGGAGCTCGGGATCGAGGACGTGCGCGCCCAGGTCTCGCCCGAGGACAAGAACGGGGTGGTCAAGGCCCTCCAGGACCAGGGCCGCCGCGTGGCCATGGCCGGGGACGGGATCAACGACGCCGCGGCCCTGGCCCAGGCCGACGTGGGCATCGCCATGGGCACGGGCACGGACGTGGCCATGGAGAGCGCGCAGATCACCCTGGTGCGCGGCGACCTGCGCGGGATCGTGAAGGCCCGGCGCCTGAGCCGCGCCACGGTGCGCAACATCCGCCAGAACCTGTTCTTCGCGTTCGTGTACAACTCTGCGGCCGTGCCCATTGCGGCCGGGGTCCTGTATCCGTTCTTCGGGATCCTGCTGAGCCCGGTCATCGGCAGCGCGGCCATGAGCTTCAGCAGCGTGTCCGTGATCGGCAACGCCCTGCGCCTGCGCCGCGTGGCGCTGTAAGGAGCGCGCGAGCCGACATCCGCACACTCCCTCTCCCTCCGGGAGAGGGCCGGGGTGAGTGACGCGGCGCGCGCGCTCATTCCTATCTACCGCGACGTGCGCTGTCGCCGCCCCTGCAACGAATCGCAGTGCCGCGTCCCAAGTCACTTTGCGGGAACGCTCGGCGGACCTCTCCCTCCCCCTCACCCCCTCCCGGAGGGAGAGGGGACGCCTCGGCGAAGGCAGGGGGAACGCCTCGGCCGAAGGGAGAGGGGACGCCTCGGCGAAGGCAGGGGGAACGGCGAGGCCGAAGCAAGGGCGGACGGCTCGGCACGTCCTCCGCATCCTCCCTCTCCCCCCGGGAGAGGGTCGGGGTGAGGGACGGTTGTCTTCGCCTGCTCGCCTGTGCCGGGTCAGGTGGCGGCCGGAGGCACGTCCCAGCGCGCCTCCGTGAGGTCCTTGGCGCTGGGGAAGGCGTGCTCCGCGTCCCCCAGGCGCAGCACGGCGCGGTCGGGGGCCACCTCGATATGCATGTCGTCCGCGGGCCGGCGCGCGCGCAAGAGGTTCGCGAGCAGCACCGCCTTCTCCAGCCCGTCGCCGCGGCCGTAGTTGTACACCTCGTCCGGCTGGGCCAGGCGCCCGGGCCCGTCGTAGATGGACGCGTCCTCCAGGGCGCGCACGCGCTCGGCGAGGTCCGCCTCGTCGAGGTCCCGCCACGCGGAGGCGCTCACCGGGTTGCGCTGCACCGCGGCCAACAGGAACGGCTCGGGCTCGGTGCGCGACAGGTCCCGGTACGCGTAGAACGCGAGGTCGGCGACCGGGTTCTTCTCGCGCAGGTCCTCGACGCGTTCGAACATCTCGTCCCGGTCCATGTCCGGGTCCAGGCACAGCCGCCCGGCGTCGGACACGAACCGCTTCTCCTTCGCGTCCGGCAGGCGCGGGTCCACGTGGCAGAACCCGAGCAGGTCCTCGACCAGGCCGTCCGCGCACGTGGGCTCGTCCTGGAACTGCTCGCGCAGGGGCGCGATCGTCTCCGGATCGCGCGCGTCGACCGGGTGGTCCTCCAGGAAGGCCTCCAGATCGTTGATGACCAGCCGCCCGGGCAACGGACAGTGCTGGAACTCGTCCAAGTCCACCTCGTCCATGAGCTTGTCGCGCGTGTTGTCGCTGAGTAGGTACGGGTTGTTGTGCTCGTAGGAGAACAAGGTCTCCGCGCCCGCGTAGTGCGCCGCTCCATGATGGATTCGCTTGAACTGGAAGCAGCGCTGTAGGTCGCGGCGGTGGCGCAGGAAGTTGCACAGGGTCTCCCCGGTGACCGGGGTGTGCAGGTAGTCGCGCAGGCGCTTGGCGAAGTGATCGTAGGCCTGCGGCGCGATCGTGGCCTCGTCGTACACCGTGTGGATGACGCCCGTCTCGTGCGCGACCATGGTGACCCGCTCGTTCTCCAGGGCGCGGCGGGCCTTGGCCGAGAGCGCCGTGCCGTTGAACCACATGTTCTTGGTCACCAGCCGCCGGTTGTTCGTGAGAATCCCGTCGCGCACGTCGATGAAGTTCTGGCTGTGCAGCGGCGTGGCCATGAGGTACAGGTCCTTGAGCGGGATCCGCCCGACCACGAACAGGGCCGCCGCGTACAGCGTGGACAGGGACACGCACTCGCCCGCGGCCGTGTCGTACCCCTCGCGGAACGGGAACGCGTCCATGGCCTCGATGGTCTCGGTCTTCCAGTAGGGGATCACCTCCGAGTCGTACTGGTCCAGGCCGAAGTGGGTGCGGATGTCCATGTCGAAGTAGTACTTGTCGCCCTCGTACCCGAACAGGGCGTTGGACCGGGCCAGCGTCTGTTCGTCGACGAAGTCCGAAAACCGCGCCAGCTCGCGCGCCTTGGTGGTCAGGCCCCAGGTCTCCAGGTCCAGGTTGAAGATGTAGTGGTCCATGATGTATTGCTTCAGCCGGCTGATGCGCCGGTACGGCTTCATGCGCTCCAGGCCGGAGAACCACTCGTCCTCGCGCCAGCGCCACAGCCGCGGCGAGAGGATGTTCGCGAGCACCAGCGCGTACAGGAGCTCGGGGAACAGGAACATCTCCATGTCCGACAGGGTCACGGCCGAGGACTTGCGCTCCAGGTCTTGCTCCGGGGTCAAGGGTCTCCTCCCTGCACGGTCCGCAGACACGCCGCACTTACGACTCTATCGGAAGCCCGGCGTTTCGCCAGCCTTCCTTGCCCTCCTCGTAGTCGGCCACGTCCTGGTACCCGAGCGCGTCCATGCGCCGCGCCGCGCGGGCGGAGAGCGGGCACTCGGTGTTCATGCAGTATACCACGACCGTGCGGTCCTTGTCCGGCACGGCCTGCTGCACGGCCTCGTCGAAGTCGCCCTCGTCGAGTGGCACGTTCTTCGCGCCCGGCAGGTGGTACTTGCGAAAGGTCGGCTTGGGCAGCACGTCCACCACGGCCACCGAGACGTCCTGCTTGAAGAGTTCCTGCAACTCGTCGCGCGAAATCGTCCTCATCCTCGCTCTCCCGGGGCCTGCGCCCATGCGGGAACAGGCAGGCAAGGGCGGCGCACGCGGCGCCGTCCTGTGCCCGCCTGCTCGCCTGTTCCCCTACGCCCCTGTGCTCACGCGGACTTCAGCCGGGCCTGGAGACGGATGTCCGTGCCGGCCAGTGCCTGGCTCACCGGGCAACCGGTCTTGGCCTGTTCCGCGGTCTGCTGGAACGTGGCCTCGTCGATCTCCGGGACCGCGGCCTCGGTTTCCAGGGACACGAAGCTGATCTTGAACCCGCCCTCGACCTGGTCGATCTGCACGTGGGCCACGGTGTGGACCTGCTCGGGCGCGTACCCGGCCTCTGTCAGCATGTGGGCCAGGGCCATGGAATAGCACCCCGCGTGCGCCGCCCCGATGAGCTCCTCGGGATTGGTGCCCTCGGCCGCTTCGAACCGGGTGCGAAACGAGAAGGGCACGTCGAACGCGCCGCTTTCCACCTTCATGCTGCCTTCGCCGTCCTGGAGCGTGCCCTTCCAAACGGCCTCCGCGTTGCGTGTCGGCATCGACTCTCTCCCTTGTGTCTGGGGCGGACCGCGCACGGCTGCGCGACCCGCTCGACAACCCGCGCCCGCGGCCCGGCGCACCGGGCGCGCGGGGCGTACGCTCACAGCGACAGCTTGGCGCTGCCCTCCCACAGGCCGTGGATGTTGCAGTAGATCACCGCGATGAGCTCGCCCGGCTTGTCGACCTTCACCTGGAACGCGGCGGCCGGGTCCGTGTGCAGGGTCAGGGCGTTCGCGCCCTTCGTACTGGCCCCGTGCGCCAGGAAGTCCGCCCGGCCCAAATGGTAGACCGGGCCCGCGCCCTCGGGCTTGTAGTACAGGCTCGCCCACGCGATGAAGTGCTCGCTCGTGTTCGGGTGGGGCACTTCCTTGCCCACCACCACGCGCGCGGTGAACGGCTCTCCGGACTGAATCCGCTCGGGCAGCTCGATCACAGGCACGTGCTTCTCGGTCTTCCAGTCGTCGCTCTTGATCGCGTCCCCGATCTTCGCCATGCCACGGTCTCCTTTCTCGATGCCGCGAAACGCGTCTCACAATCCGCCGCACAGGTCGCCCGAACCGCCCCACGCGAGCCGGGTTGCGGGCCTGTGTGCCATCTGGGTTTTTTCTAGCAAGCCTGGTGCCAGCATGCGGATGCGCGCGCTTTCTCACCCCGCCCCCCCTTCACCCCCCGGGAGAGGGTCGGGAAGAGGGACGGTGCGCATGCTCACATTCGTGTCTGTCGCGAAATGCGCCCAGGCGGCAACAGCAACCTCTCCCTCCCCCTCAACCCCCTCCCGAAGGGAGGGGATTTCCAAGTAGGCGGCGCCATGGGGTGGGTGTCTCGCCCGACGCGACCCGACGCTTCTCCGTCTGCGCGCGGTTCCCCCTCTCCCCCCGGGAGAGGGTCGGGGTGAGGGACGCGACGTACCCCTGCGCCGCGTTCTTGCTGCGAGAGAACGAATCGCCTCCTGCTTGCGCGTGCAGTCCCGACTCAGCGCTCTGCGGGGGCAGGGCGCACGCGCGGCGCGGACAACAGGTCGCGCATCACGCCGCAGCGGTTCGCCCAACCGTACGAGCGCAACACGCACATGAGATAGTGGAGCGCCATGGCGTCCCGGCCCGTGCTCGTGCGGCCGAGCACCTTGCCGCAGGCCCGGTTGTGCGCCATGGGCACCAGGTACCCCGGGTCGTGCGGACGCCAGGCGCGCAGGCGCTCGCCGCGGGCCAGGCACAGGAGATTGGCCGCGGCCCGCGCGCCCCCGCTCAAGGAGAACTGCACGGACATGCGCAGGGGCCGGCCGTCCCGCTGGAACGCGGCCGCGTCCCCGGCGGCGAACACCGGCCCGTCCACGCACAGGTGCGGGTCGACCCGCAGCCGGCCCGCGCCCACGGTCGGAAAGGGAAGGGTCTTGACGTACTCCGGCGCGCGGAACCCGGCCACCCATACGAGGAGCGCCCGGTCGAACCGCTCGCCCGACTTCAACGTCACGGTGCGCGCCTCTGTGGTCTCCACCGTGGTCTCCAGGCGCGTCTCGATGCCCAGGGACGCGACCTCACGGTGCACGTAGTCCTGGAACGGCTCGGGCAGGCGGGCGCACAAGCGCGGGCCCAGGTCCACGAGCAGGATGCGCCGCGCGAGCCCCCGCACGCGGCAGGCGCGCCACAGGTTCGTGGCCACCTCCACGCCCGTGTAGCTGCCGCCGACCACGACCAAGGTCTCGTACCCCGGGTCGGCCGCGGCCTCGCGCAGGCGCGCGGCGTCCTCGGTCGAATGGAAGGTGTAGGCCCGTTCGCGCAGGGCGTGCATGCCGTGGAAGTGGGTCACCGAGCCGCTCGCCACGAGCAAGGCGTCGTACCCGAGGGCGCCGCCGGTGGTCTCTACGGTGCGGGTCTCGACATCCACGGCGCGCACGGCCGCCCTCCGGTGCGTGAAGCGCCACCGCCGCGCGGCCCGCGCGTACGGATACACGAGGTGCGCGGGCGCCATGTCCCGGCCCACCACGTCCGGCAAGAGCGGCAGCGCGTGGTGCCCGTCCCGCGGGTCCACGAGCACGGCCTCCACCTCGCCCCGCGCGCGCCCCAGGATGCGCAGGGCCGAGAGCCCCGCGTACCCGCCGCCGATCACCACCACGCGCTGCATAGCGCCTCTCCGATCAGGGCCAGAGACACGATCGCGTGCAGGCCCAGGGCGAGCCGTGAGGAGCGCACGAGTGCGCGCTTCTCCGCCCAGTCCCAACGCAGGATGCGCGCGGCCCGCCATCCCAGGGGCGCGCCCGCGAACGCGACAAGCGCCACGGGCCGCAGCCACCCGGCCGCCACCGACCCGAGGATGGCCGCGAACGCCCCGGCCGCGAGCCCGCTGAACAAGAGATACCCCCGCCGCGCGCCCAGCGTCGTGACGAGCGTGTGCTTGCCGGCCGCGGCGTCCTCGGCGGCGTCGGGCACTTCGTTGGCCACGAGCACCGCGGCGATCAGGCACGCGAACGGCGCGGACAGCGCCAGGACGCGCAGCGTTGGAACCGCGCCCGTCTGCGCGAACGCGCCCGCGCCCACGGCCATGAGGCCGAAGACCAGGAACACCGTGGCCTCGCCCAGGCGCCGGTACCCGAGGCGCAGGGGCGGCGCGGTGTAGGCCCACCCCAGGCCCAGGGCCCCGGCGAAGAGGACGAGGGCCCCGGGCCGGCCCAGGGTCCACGCGAGCGCCGCGGCCGCGAGCGCGGCGACCACTGCCAGGCCCAGGGCCGCGCAGAGGTAGGCCCCTGGGCAGAGCCGCCCCTGCTGGATGAGCTTGGACCCGCCGAAGAACGCGTAGTACTCCGGGTCTTGGCTGTCCGCGCCCGCGCGTGCGTCCGCGTAGTCGTTCATGGCGTTGGCCGAGAGCGCGGTCGCGGCCACGGCCGCCAGGCCCAGCGCGAATCGGCCCGCGCGCAGGGGTCCCTGTGCCAACAGCGCGCCGTACGTATAGGGCAGCAACGATGCGGGCAGGAACGCCACGCGCAGCGCGCGCGCCCAGGTGCGCACGGGTGCCCCCTGCGCCCTGCCGCCTCTCCCTTCGGGAGAGGGTCGGGGTGAGGGACGGCTCTTCTCCCTCTCCCCTCGGGACAGGGCCGAGACGAGGTACGGCTCTTCTCCCTCTCCCCCCGGGAGAGGGCCGGGGTGAGGGACCTCACGCACGCTCACGGTGCCGCCTCCTGCCTGGACGCCGTCGACGCAGCCGCCTCCACGGCCGGTGCGTCGACCCCACCCTGGCCTTCGCCGCCGCAAGCAACGGGCCCCAGGTACGCGTCCAGCATCCGGTCCATGGCCCGCCGCGCCGAGGCCCGCATGCCCAGACGCTCGGCGACCTGCGCGGCGCGGCGGTGGATGCGCGCGGCCTCGTCCCGGGCCGCGGCCAGGGCCCCGCACTCGCGCAACAGCTCGACGAGCGCCCGGCGCGCGGGGGGCGTGTCCTCAGGCGCCTGGTAGAAGCCGGCCAGCCGCGCGCGCACCCGGCGCCCCGCCCGGCTCGCCGCCCAGACCACGGGCAGCATGAGCGCGGTCTCCTCGCGAAGGGGCGCGTCCGCGGCGGGCCGGGCCTGCGCATAGGCGTGCAGGTCGCGCAGGTCGTCCCGGATCTGGTACACCCGGCCCAGGGCCCGCCCCCAGGCGGCCAGCCGGCGCCTCTCGCGCGCGGGCGCGCCCGCGAGCACGGCCGCCGTGCACAGGGGCGCCACGAACGTGTACCGGCCGGTCTTGTTGTCGTACAGCCGAAGCGCGGCGCGGGGGTCCGGGTCGCCGCGCGGCGCGGCGCGCGTGGCCACCTCCAGGTACGCGCCCCCGGCCGTGTGCATGGCCAGCCGCGTCAAAAGCTCGAGCGACGCGCGCACGCGCTCGGGCGCGGCCTCGGTCTGCGCAAAGGCCTCCATGGCCCCGGCGTGCAACAGGTCCCCGGCCAGCATGGCCAGCGCTCGTCCCTGGCGCTCGTAGGCCCTCCTCGTCTCCCCCCGCGGAACGGGTGAGGCGAGGGCCGGTCCTTCTTCCTCTCCCTTCGGGAGAGGGTAGGGGTGGGGGCCGGGTCGCGCGCTCTCATTCGTCTCTCTCACACTGCCCCCCTTCGCCGCCGCATCAACCTCTCCCTCCCCCTCACCCCCTCCCGGAGGGAGGGGGGGCGACTCCCTCTCCCTTTGGGAGAGGGTTGGGGTGAGGCACCGCTCTTCTCTCCTCGAAAGGGGGTTGGGGTGAGGGACGGTGCGCGCGCGCTCCTTCGTGCCTCTCGCCAGATCCGCCCAAGGCCGGGCGGCGCCCTCGGCGAGCGCCTGGGCCAGGCGCACGTGCAGGGACGGCGCGCCGCGGCGCTCGGGCGTGTTGTCGGCCAGGTCGTCGTGGATCAGCGCGAAGGTGTGCAGAAGCTCCAGGCCCACGGCCGCAGGCAGGGGGTCGGGCGCGCCGCGGGGCGCATACCCCCGGTGGGCGCACAGGAAGAGGAGCGGGCGCAGCCGCTTGCCGCCCTCGCGCACATAGTCGCCGAGCACGGCCCCCAGGCCCGGAACCCCGTCCGGCGCAGGGAACCGGTCCGCGTACGCGGCCAGCCGGTCGCCGAGCGCCCGGTCGAACGCGGCTCGCAACTCGTCAAGCATCACGGCCGCCCCGAATCGGAAAGCAGCCCTCACCCTGCTTGGCTGAAGCTACGGAGGGCTCTGCCTCACGGCGTCCGCGGGCCCGGACCTTGTGCACGCCAGGACTTGGCCCAGGGCCTGCGTAGCCTTGGCGAAGGCCTCTTCCGCGAACGCCATGGAGCCCTTTTCTCTGCACCCGCACGGAGGTGGACCCATGCCGCGTGGAACGGGGGGGCCGAAGGCCTGCGAAGCCTTGGCGAAGGCCTCCTCCGCGAACGCTACGGAGCCCTTTTCCCTGCACCCGCACTGAGGTGGACCCATGCCGCGTGGAACGTGGGGGCCGAAGGCCTGCGAAGCCTTGGCGAAGCAGGCTCATCCCCAGCACCGGCGGGCCAGGGCCGGGATCTTCGCGGCCAGGGACATGCGGCCCGCGCCCGCGATCAGGAGCGCCAGGCACGCGGTCCCGGTCTCGGCCGGGTGGCTCCACGTGCCGAACCCGTCACCGGCGTTCAGGTGCATGGCCAGGGCCACGATCATCACGATGGTCAGGAGCGCGGCGCACGGGCGCACGAACAGCCCGAGCACGAGCCCCAGGCCGCCCAGCGTCTCCACGAGCGCGGCCGCGAGGCCCCAGGCCTGGGCGCCGGACGCGATGCCGAAGACCTGCATGGCCCCGCCGACCCCGGACCACGTGTCCGGCCCGGCGGCGAGCTTCATGATCCCGTGGACCATGAACAGGCCGCCGATCCCCAGCCGCAGGACCAGGAGCCCCGCGTGCACGCACGTCTTGTCGCTCGCGGCCGTCGACGGCCGGGCCGACGGGGCGGGCTCCGATGGCGGCGCGTTCATGGGACGTCCTCCTTGCCTTGCGGGTCGGCGAATCGGACCTGCGCGCCGGTCACTGCAGCACGCACACGGCCTCGGGCACGGCCAGGCGCAGGGCCAGGGTCTCAGAGACCACGAACTCGTAGTCGCCCGCGTCCGGGCCCACGAACCCCACGGACAGGTCTTGGCCCAGCACGATGGACGCGAACTGGCGCCCGGCGGCCACGAGCACCCCACCCTTGGAAAGCGCCGGGGCCTTGACCACGCCGTCGGTGACGAGCTGACGCAGGTGGTCGAGCTCCAGCGCATTGCCCTGGGGATAGCGGCGCAACAGCCGGTTGTACCGCATCGCGTTGAGCGCCACGGTGTAGGGCCCGTGGAACCCGGCGCGGTCCAGCTTGTCCACGGCCGCGATCAGGTCCTCGATGGCCTGCCCGACCTCATCCCAGGCGCCCAGCTTGTGCGCGGCCGCGCCCTGTCCGGTCAAGAGGCCCAGGGCGCCGACCTTCTTGTCCCCGTCGAACAGGAGCGCGTCCTCGCGCTGTGCGCAGGCCACGCCGCCCTGCACCGCGTCGCGCAGGTCCAGGGGCGCGCCCATGCTCACGTGCGCGGCGATGTCGCGCTTGGGGATGCGAAAGCCCGCCTGGATGCCCACCAGGGGCTGGACGCCGCTGGCCGTGACGCTCACCTCCTCGCCCTCGTGCAGGGTCTGTTCCGGGCCGGGGATGGACTTGAGCCCCAGTCCGTGCGGCCCGTCGGTGTGCAAAAGCCGCCGCGCGCACAGGCGAGTCTTGGCGGTCTCGATGACCGCCTCGTCGATGCGCGCCCAGACCTGCGGACCAAAGGGCGCCTCGTCTCGGTGCAGGTAATCCTCAGCCATATCCGTATCCTCTCCGGTTCCAGGGGCCGCCTGCGCGAGGGCCCGGGCGGCCGGTCAGTCCTTTTTCAAATCGCCCACCGAGGGCACGGACTCGCCCTCCGGGGTCTCGGCCTCCGGCCGCGCGGCCGGCGACTCGGTCTCCTCGGCCATCTCCTTGACCTCGGCGATGCCGTGGCCCATCCACTCCTGTTCGTCGGGCAACAGCAGGTTCAAGAGCTGCTGGAACTCGCCCGCGTGCTCGCGCTCTTCGTTGGCCACGTCCTGGAACACCTTCTTGGCGAGCGCATTGTCCGTGGCGTCGGCCATGGCCTCGTACAGGTGGATGGCCTCCTCCTCGGCGGACAGGGCCAGTCGCACCGCGCGCGAAAGCTCGCGCGCGCTCAACTTGCGGTCCGGCGCCAGACCGCTGAACGGATTCAAGAACTCCGGCATGGAACCCCTCCTTCCCGTGCTGGCTCAAGCCGCCCGCTCACGCCCCCTCGGGCCGCAAGCACGCGGCCGGCTGTGTGTCCTGCGTCAAACGGCCGGCGCATGGCCGGCCCGTCTACTCCTGGATCGTGATCGCGTCCACGGGGCAGCTCTCGGCCGCCTCGCGCGCCTTGTCCTCGGCCTCCGGGGGCACGGTGTCGACCTTGACCAAGGCCTTGTCCTCGGGCATCTCGAACACCTCGGGGCACGTCTCCGGGCACAGCCCGCAGCCGATGCACGCGTCCTGGTCCACGATCGCCTTCATGGTCGCTCCTTTGCTCGGTGTCGGGCCTCGGCCCCGGGCCGTCCCAGGGGCGCCTCGGCCCTGATCTCGTGTCTGTCCCGTCCGTCTAGAGTCCCGGCAGCGAACTGCGGGCCAGGACCTCCATGAACGCCTCTCCGGTCACCGGGTCGGGGATGGCCCCCTGCGCCCCGGCCCGCTGGGCCGCCCGCGCGCCCGCGTGGCCCTCGGGCGCGACCACCACCACCGTGCGCCCGGGTCGCGGGCCCGCCTTGCGCACAAGCTCCGCGCCGCCCACCCCTTTGAACATGCGCAAGTCAAGGAACACCAGGGGGTACTGGTTCTCGTCGAGCGCGGTCTTCGCCTGCTCTTCGGTGGTGGCTTCCTCCGCGGTCCAGCCGCGCGCCTCGAGCTCGCGACGCAACGCCTGACGGTCCTTGTCCCGTGCGCAGATCAACAGCGCCTTGGTTCGTGGCCTCATGCCTGATCCCCCTCGCCTATGGCCTTGGAACGGAGCCCTTACAAACCCGGTGCCAGATGCCCGGCGCAGGCGCCCCGTGCGGCCCTTTGTCCCAACCCATTGGGCCGCAAAGGGTAAACCAGCGGCCAGGCCGGCGCGCTCGCGCGCGTGTCCGACACCCGGGCGGCGCGCGCGCCCCGGCGCGCCGGACGGGCGTCTCAAATCCGCGAGCAGAGCGCCTCCGGGCGCTAGGCCGACGGTCCGGCCTGCGGGGTCCCGGAGGCCCCTGACGGTTCGGATCCGGGCGCGCGGCCCTCGGCCTCGAGCCGCACCCGGGGAAGACTGTGCGGATACCGGCCCTGCAGGTAGGCCACGAGCCGCTCGCGCACGAGGCAGCGCAGGGTCCAGGCCTTGGACGAGTCGGCCGCGCTCACAAGCGCGCGCAGCTCCAGGGCGCGATCGGTGGCGTTGGTGACCTGGAGGCCGCACACCCGCCCGTCCCAGTCCTCGGCCTTGCGCACGATGCGTTCGAGCTCTTCGCGCACCGCGCCCACGTCCACGGTGTAGTCGGTGTACAGGTACACGGTGCCCAGGATCTCGGCATTGGTGCGGGTCCAGTTCTGGAACGGATGGTCGATGAAGTAGGTGATGGGCAGGACCAGGCGGCGCTGGTCCCAGATGCGCACCACCACGTAGGTGAGGGTGATCTCCTCGATCCAGCCCCACTCGCCCTCGACGATCACCACGTCGTCCAGGCGGATGGGCTGGGTGATGGCGATCTGCACCCCGGCGAAGAGCGTGCCGATACTGCGCTGGGCCGCGAAACCGAGCACGATGCCGAGCACCCCCGCGGACGCAAGCAGGCTCACCCCGATGTCGCGCACGCGCTCGAAGGTCATGAGCCCGGACGAGACGGCCACCAGGACGATGGCCAGGTACAGGACCCGCTCGATCACCCGGAACTGGGTGACCACTCGCCGGGCGCGCAGGTTGTCGCGCTCGTCGACCCGGTACTCGCGCAAGACGACGTCCCGCGCGGCCCCCACCGCGCCCACCGCGCACCAGGCCACGGCCCCGATGATCCACAGGCCGAGCGCATGGCCCGCGATCTCGTTCCAGCCCTCGGGCAGGGCCACGAGCGGCAGCACGAAGAGCAAAGCCATTGCGGGCAGCAGCGCGCGCAACGGGGCGCGCCAATGGTCGAACCGCAGGGCCTCGCCCAGGGCGCGTCCCTGCGCGCGCCGGGAGGCGCGGTCCAGGAGGTGCCCGAGCGCCGCGTGCACGATCAGGCCGACGGCCACGGCCAGCAACGCCACGAGCAGCGACAGGAGCCCCTGTTCGACCCGCGCGGGGTCGAGCCCGAGGTCCGTGACGAATTGTCGGAACGCGTCCATGCCTGCCCTTCCCGGCCGGGGGCGGGTGCGCCCGCCTGTATTCAACCCCGCGGCGCGCGGGTGTCAAGCGTGCAAATGCGGGGCTGGCACCCGAATTGCGACATACACGCGGCGAGGGGTCCCCGAAGGGAGACCGCAGATGACACGCACGCACACGCACCAGGCCCTGGGCTGGGGCATGGCGCTTGCAATGGGACTCGCCGCGGGGCTGGGCCTGGGCGCCCTGTCCTACCTGGCGGCAAGGGAGACCACGGCCATGGCGTTTGAAGGGAACAAGGACATCCCGCCCATCGACCGGGACGCGCCCGAACAGGTGCAGACGGCCACCTTCGCCCTGGGCTGCTTCTGGGGGCCCGACGCGCGGTTCGGGGCCCTGCCCGGGGTGGTGCGCACCCGCGTGGGCTACACGGGCGGCGCCAAGAAGGACCCGACCTACCACGACCTGGGCGACCACACCGAGGCGGTGCAGATCGACTTCGACCCGCAGCGGATCACCTATGCCCGGCTCCTGGACGTCTTCTGGAGCGCGCACGACCCGACCGCACGGGCCTACTCGCGCCAGTACCGGTCCGCGGTCTTCTTCCACAACGACGACCAGCGCGCATTGGCCGAAGAGACGCGCGACAAGGTGGCCGCCTCCGGAGGCCGCGTGCGCACGAGCGTCCAGCCGCTGGGCACGTTCTATCCGGCCGAGGGCTACCACCAGAAGTATCGGCTGCGCAACACGCGCGCGCTCATGCGCGAGTTCGCGCGCATGTTCCCGGACGAGGCGTCGTTCGTGGCCTCGACCGCGGCCGCGCGCGTGAACGGGTACCTGGCAGGCTACGCCACGTCCGAACGTGTGGCCGAGGACCTGGACCGCCTCGGCCTGGCGGGCGAGCCCGGCCGGGCGCTCCTCGAGCACGTGCGCGAGCACGGCGGGCCCACCGGGTGCCCGGCGCCGTAGGCAACCCCGCGATGCGCGGGCCGGTGCGTGGGCCGGGCTGAGGGACGCTTCTCGCTCCGCTCGCACTTCTCCCTCTCCCCCGGGAGAGGGTTCTTGAAGTAGCCGGGGAACACGTCGAAAGATGACGCGTCATTTTCCGCCTCGCCTGTGCAGTTCCCCCTCTCCCCTCGGGAGAGGGTCGGGGTGAGGGACGGTACGCGCGCTCGCATTCCTTTCGTTGCGCTCGTCCTCTCTCGCCGCGTCCCCTGCCGCCACATCAACCTCTCCCTCCCCCTCACCCCCTCCCGGAGGGAGGGGGGACGAGCCACCCGAGGGAGGGGGTTTTCAAGTAGCCGGAGAACACGTCGCGAGATGACGCGTCACCTTCCGCCTCGCCTGTGCGGTTCCCCCTCTCCCCTCGGGAGAGGGGCGGGGTGAGGGACGCTACGCGCGCTCGCACTCCTCTCGCTCCCCGGGCGGCGCCGCGCATCACAGCCGCCTCGCGCGCGACGGGCTCGCGCGAAATGCGCCGAACGCACGCCCCTGGGCTTGACGCAAGACGCGGCGCGCGGTAGGAGGGGCGCGGAGGAGACCATGCGCCGACCGACCGCGCCGCGTCCGTCACAGGCATCGGACCCGCCCGGCCGCGCCAAGGCCGGAGGCCTGTTGCCGCCCACGTATCTCTTCATGGCGCTCGCCGCGCAGGCGGGCCTGCACCTGTTCGCGCCCGGACCGCGGCTTCTGACCTGGCCGTGGCGGGCGGCGGGGATTGTCTTGCTCGCGGCCGGCGTGGGCCTGAACCTCTCCGCCGACCGGGCGCTCAAGCGCGTGCGCACCACCGTGCGGCCCGACGAGCCCGTAGGCGCGCTCGTGGACCGGGGCGCGTACCGGGTCTCGCGCCACCCCATGTACCTGGGGTTCGTGCTGCTCGCCGCGGGCGTGGCGATGCTCTTGGGCACGAGCACGCCGTGGCTGGCCGTGGCCGGGCTGGCGCTCGTGCTCGAGTTCGCCTTCATCCGCCCGGAGGAGCGGGCCATGGACGCGGCCTTCGGCGAGCAGTGGCGCGCGTACCGCGCGCGCGTGCGGCGGTGGGTGTAGCGCGCCGCGTGCGCGTGTTCGTGCCCTCGCCTGCCGCGCAAAGGAACTTGCCGCCCGCGCGCGCCTGTGCTACCCTCCTCGCGATCGAGGCGCGGGCCGCCGCGGCCGCATGCAAAGCGCCCGAACGTATGCACGCCCAAGCCGGCCACACGAGGAGGACGCAGCATGGACAAGCTCGACTATGCGGACATGTTCGTGGACGAGTTCCGCGAGGCCGTGGACAAGACGCCCACCGCGTTCGTGCCCCTGGGGCTTCTGGAGTGGCACGGCGAGCACCTGGCCCTGGGCTGCGACCTGCTGCGCGCCCAGGAGCTGTGCCGGCTCCTGGCCCGGGCCCACGGCGGGGTGGTCCTCCCGCCCAGCTACTTCAGCTGCCCCGGGTTCAGCGCGTTCGAGGGAACGATCGACTTTCCCCCGGAGGTGGCCGCGCCGGTGCTGACCGCGCTCTTCCATCAACTCCAGAAGGTGGGCTTCCGGACCGCGGTGCTCGTCTCCGGGCACGGGGGCACGCCCCAGGAGCGCATGGTCGACGCCGCGATCCATGCCTACGCCCAGGACGGCACGATGCGCGTCATCCCCGTGTTCGCGGGCAAGCTGCTGGGCGGCAACGAGAAGCCGCCGCACGCGACCCCGCGCGAGACCGCGGTGCTCAAGGCCGTGCGCCCGGACGCGGTGGACGTCTCGCGGTTCACGCCCGGCAAGGAGTACGAGATCGCCTACGACCTGGGCGAGGCCTATGCCAAGCGCGCGCGCACCTGGCGCATCACGGACACGGACATCCGCACCCAGCCCCTGCACGCCATGGGCCGCGAGGCCCTGGACAAGCTCGTGCGGATGGTGGGCGAGCTTTTGCAGGGCAAGCGCGCGCCGTAGGTGGGCGCTCGTGCGCGTCCTTTGTTCTTCCAGCCGGAAGCAACCCCTCCCTCCCCCTCACCCGCTCCCGGAGGGAGGGGGGACGCGCCGGCCGCCTTCCGCATGGCTCCCTCTCCCGCCGGGAGAGGGCCGGGGTGAGGGACGCGACGCGCGCTCCCATTCGTTGCGCTCGTCGCCTCGTTCGCCGCGCGCTTGCGGCCACCGCTAGCCACTCCCTCCCCCTCGCCCCCTCCCGGAGGGAGGGGGTTTTCAAGTAGCCGCCGCGATCGACAGGGAATCTCGCGCGAGTTAACTGCCGCCGCGCTTCTCCGTCTCCCCGCATTTCTCCCTCTGCCCTCGGGACAGGGCCGGGAAGAGGGACGCGGCGCGCGCTCGCATTCGTCTCTACTGCGGCACGCATCTGCGCGCCTGTCGCAACCGCTCCCTCCCCCTCACCCCCTCCCGGAGGGAGGGGGGACGGGCGCACGCCCTCGGCGCATTGCGTCCGGTCGCCGAGCGCGGCGCCGCGAAAAGCGTCGAAGTCTTTCGGCAAGATTCTCTTGACTCTTTCTTGGCCGTTTGGTCAAATAGGCGATCATATTGACGCACGGTGATGGCAGGCGGGCGCGGGGGCCGCCGGGTCCGCCGACCGCGCCGCGCAAGCGAAACGAGGCGCGCACGGGCCGCATGTGCGCACGAGGGAGGAAGACCATGAACCGGACCGCCAAGGCGCGCTACCAGGCGCGCGCGCGCATCATCAAGGCCATGGCCCACCCCACGCGGCTCTTCCTCGTGGAGGAGCTCGCCAAGGGCACGCGCTGCGTATGCGAGCTCACCGAGCTTGTGGGCGACGACGTGTCCACCGTGTCCAAGCACCTCTCGATTCTGCGCGAGGCCGGGATCCTGGCCCACGAGCGCTGGGGTGTCGAGGTCCACTACTCCCTGCGCATGCCGTGCGTGCTGCGGTTCTTTTCGTGCGTGGAGTCCGTGCTCAAGGCCAACGCCCGCGCCCAGGCCGCGGCGGCCGGATAGGCGCGCCTGGAGCGAGGCTCTATTCCCCTGCGTCGATTGGCTATTTGGGAAAATAGCGGAGAACAGACCGCATGAACTGGAAAGCCGAATGGAAAAGGTTCGCGATCCTGGTGGTCGCGTTCGTGGCGTGCTTCTACCTGCCGGTCGAGTCCCTCCAGGGCTGGGCCCGGCTCAAGCAGGCGGTGTGGGAGTCCCTGTACCTGGTGCGCTGGTACGCGCAGGAGCACGTGCTCCTGTGCCTGGTGCCCGCGTTCTTCATCGCCGGAGCCATCGCCGTGTTCGTGAGCCACGCGTCGGTGATGAAGTACCTGGGCGCGCGCGCACACAAGGCGCTCGCCTACGGCGTGGCCTCGGTCTCCGGCACGGTGCTCGCCGTGTGCTCGTGCACGGCCCTGCCCCTGTTCGCGGGCATCCACCGCATGGGCGCGGGCCTGGGCCCGGCGTGCGCGTTCCTGTACGCGGCCCCGGCCATCAACGTGCTGGCCATCGTGCTCACGGGGCGGGTGCTGGGCCTCGAGCTGGGGGTGGCGCGCGCGGTCGGGGCGATCGGGTTCTCGGTGCTTATCGGGCTGGCCATGCACGCGCTCTTCCGCAGGGAGGAGCTGGACAAGGCCGCGGCCCAGGCGAACCTGCCCGAGCCGGAGGCGGGCCGCCCGCTGTGGCAGAACGCGGCCCTGTTCGCCGTGCTCGTGGGCCTGCTCGTGTTCGCCACCTGGTCGCGGCCCGCGGACCCCTCGGGGCTGTGGCATACGCTGTACACGCTCAAGTGGCCGCTCACCGCGCTGTGCGCCGCGGGCCTGGCCCTCATGCTCGTGGCGTGGGTGCGCGTGACGTGGTGGAAGGTGGCCGCGGCCGCCGCGCCGAGTGCGCTTTTGGCCGCGGTTCTCCCCGAGGCGCCCCTCTTCGCGTTCGGGGCCGGGGTGGTGGGCTTCTCCTGGGCCACGAGCACGGCCGGGGGCGAGGGCGAGGCGTGGTTCGCCCAGTCCTGGGAGCTTGCCAAGCAGATTCTGCCCCTCCTGTTGGCCGGGGTGCTGGTGGCCGGCCTGCTCCTGGGGCGGCCCGACCACGAGGGGCTTATCCCCTCGAGCTGGGTGGCCGGGTCCGTGGGCGAGAATACGCTGTCCGCGAACCTGTTCGCCTCCGTGGTGGGGGCGTTCATGTACTTCGCCACGCTCACCGAGGTGCCCATCCTACAGGGGCTCATCGGCGCGGGCATGGCCAAGGGGCCGGCGCTCGCCCTGCTCCTGGCCGGACCGGCGCTCAGCCTGCCGAACATGCTCGTCATCCGCAGCGTGCTGGGCACCAAGAAGACCGCGGCCTTCGTGGGCCTGGTGGTCGTGATGGCCACGGCCGCCGGCCTGCTGTACGGGACGCTGTTCGCATAGGAGGAGAGACGGTGAAGAAGATCGAGATCCTGGGCACGGGCTGCCCCAAGTGCGCGAAGCTCGCCGAGAACGCCGAGGCCGCCGCACAGGACCTGGGCATCGAGCACGAACTCGTCAAGGTCACGGACCTCAACGAGATCATGAAGATGGGCGTGATGATGACCCCCGCGCTCGCGGTCGACGGCGAGGTGAAGTCCGTGGGCAAGGTGCCGAGCGCGGACGAGATCAAAGGAATGCTCTCGTAGCGCGGACAGCAAGAGGGCCGCGCAGAATACCTGTTGC
>Ga0180431_10003530_pt1 | contig 20075 bp, 15 predicted proteins | sample SS_ome_11_FD_132459 | JGI IMG/M metagenome (GOLD analysis project Ga0180431, IMG submission 132459) | Hypersaline lake sediment archaeal communities from the Salton Sea, California, USA - SS_1_MS_1 metaG | ecosystem: Environmental > Aquatic > Non-marine Saline and Alkaline > Hypersaline >... | reverse complement strand
GTTCGAGCGGGCAAGCGCCCGCGCTGTTCCTGCATCGACCAGCAAAGAAGCACCTCAGTGGCGATGGATCGGCCTCGACTACACCTTTCCCGGCAGCGACTCCGCAATCAGAAAGAGCACATCGCCCTGGCGGAGTCTGTATGAGCCCTGAGGGTTCACGACCACGACCCGATCCTCGTCCTCCTGAGCGAGTGAATGGCGAACATCCGCAGGGAGTGCTTCCTCAAGATCCACCGAGTTGGCCGTCTCGATGCCCAGAAGGATGATGCGTCGTTCGGACAGAATGCGGGCTGCCTCTGCGAACTCCTTGTCGAGTAGCGTGTCCGGGAGCGGACGGGAGTACCTGTAGAACTCACTACCGGAGTTGAATGTCAGAAGCTCCGACACAAGATGAGACGTACCGTGATTCAGTGCGGATGCAACCGCGAGATTCCCGCCAAGTTGCTCGAGGCAGATGATCTCGTCAGTCCTGACGCGCTCGAAGTGCCTTCGATTCGATGCGTTCAGGATCTGCACGCAAGTGTGAACTCTGGGGTTCAGGGACTCGATCGCGAGGACGATCAGAAGCGCCTTGGCGTCGGCCTCGTTCGGGTCTTCGGTGAAGTCCGTCAGGACGATGGCGCTGCTCGAATCCTGAATGCAGGCTCTCTTGAGATCCGTATCCCGTATCGGGTTTCCCCGCAGGAACTCCACGCGCTCTTCATCGACAGGTCGCTTCTCCAAATCGGCCAGAATCACGATCTCCTGTTTCGCTCTGACGTCCGCCCTCAGAAGCTCGTCGACAATGGTCGGCCCTTGGCTGTTCCAGCCGCAAATCACAATGTGGTCTCTCATCTTCACATCTTGCACGACTCGACCTCCTCTCAGGCAGAGCCTGACGAAGCGATTGACGATCAGAGCGGTGATGATCGCGAGTGACCCAATGCTTGCAATCAGCCCTATGAGGTTCACGATGGCGCGCGTGACCTCGATGTCATTCGTGTCGATAATCTCGCCGAGGAATGGAGGAAGGACGCCCAGCAGCGCCTTGTAGGCCGAGTCGACACTATCATCGACGATCCACAGGAGTATCGCTGATACGACAAGCGCCACAATCAGACCGATCAGCAAGGAAACAAGCGGGTGCCTGCTGGCCCGCATTCTGGCCAGCTTGACGAGACGCTTTGGACTGAAGCGCTTCCGCTTCATGCTAGTACCTGACCAATCAACCTGAGATGCAATTCATTGCGAACCTTCTCACGCTAGCAGCGAGCAGGGTGGAGAGTCAAACAGGCGTCGTTCGCTGTACACGGAGAAGAACCCCATGACCGTTGCGGATGCTGTAGATCCGGCGACGCTCTCGTCCGAAGTGCCCCTGACCGGGGCCACCGCGATGAGGGTCGCCGGGTTGCCGATGAGCCCGTCAGCTCTCGCAGGGTTCGGATCGGCATCGCGCAGACGCGATCATCGGATCCGGCGCACCTCTCACCGTCAGACGGCACAATCCCCGCGGCGAAATGCTTGCCGCGCGGATCGGGGCCTGCGCAGTCCACGGAAGTTCCGTCCTTTGACGGTCGCTCGCCGCGCTCCTTGCAGACAACTTCGGACTGCGAAGTAGTCTGCACCCACGACCCTTGTTGTCAACCCGCAGGGTCATGGTGAACGGCCCGACGGAGTTCCTCGCTCGATGTGAACCCGCCCCATCACGCGAGGAGCACCGGCCGACCGCCGGTGCTCCCCACTTCCATCTTCTGTCGCGAAAGCCTCGAGGGTTACCCGTCGATTGCCGTCTCATGATGGCGACGACCGGCTTGGTTTCTCCCGGTTGGATGATCTTGCGAGCTCTACTTCCCGATCGCCGCTTCGGTGCCGCCCGCAACTGGCCCGATGCGTTCGACGCCGGTTACTTGAGAGAAGGGCTACTCAACTGCGTTGAGTAGCTTGGACGAAGCCCCGGCCTTGGATGCCGAGGCTTCGTCAGGATCAGCTTTGGCAGGGCGTGAGCGTTCTCCCCTTAGCTCACGCTACGATCGGATCGCCGCTTGTGCGGCTGCAAGTCGCGCGATCGGAACCCGGTACGGGCTGCAACTGACGTAGTTCAGGCCGACCTTGTGGCAGAAGGCGATCGACGAGGGCTCCCCCCCGTGCTCACCGCAGATCCCGAGCTTGATCTCCGGTCGTGTCTTCCGACCCAGTTCGCAGGCCATCGCGACGAGCTTCCCGACGCCCGGCTGATCGAGCGCCTGGAACGGATCCCGGTCGTAGATCCCCATGGCAACGTACTCCTTGAGGAACTTGCCGGCATCGTCGCGCGAGAAGCCACAGCCCATCTGCGTTAGGTCGTTCGTCCCGAAGCTGAAGAACTCCGCCTCTTCGGCGATCTCGTCCGCGGTCACCGCGGCACGCGGGACCTCGATCATCGTCCCGATCAGGTACGGAACCTCCGCCTTCGACAGACCGTGGTCGGCCAGGACCTCCTCCGCGACCCGCTCCGCCAGCTCCCGTTGGAGCTTCAGCTCCTTCACGTTCCCGACGAGCGGGATCATGATCTCGGGACGGACCTTGGTCCCTTCCTTGTGCACGTTGCAGGCGGCTTCGAGGACCGCTCGAACCTGCATCTCGCTGATCTCCGGATAGGTGATCCCGAGTCGGCACCCACGGTGCCCGAGCATCGGATTGAATTCGTGAAGGCTTTCGACCTTCTCGCGGACGATCTGCGGCGAGACGCCCATCACCTCGGCGACCTCACGCTGCCCTTCCTCGTCGTGCGGAAGGAATTCGTGCAACGGTGGGTCGAGCAGGCGGATCGTCCCCGGTCGACCGCCCAGGGCGCGGAAGATCCCCTCGAAGTCGCCCCGCTGCACCGGGAGGAGCTTCTCCAAGGCCTTCCGTCGGCCGGCTTCGTCGTCGGCGAGGATCATCTCCCGAACGGCGATGATCCGGTCTCCTTCGAAGAACATGTGCTCAGTCCTCGTCAGGCCGATCCCCTCGGCGCCAAATCGAATCGCCGTTTCAGTGTCGGCCGGCGTATCGGCGTTCGTCCGAACACCGAGCGTTCGAAGGTCGTCGGCCCACTCGAGGATCGTTCCGAAGTCTCCTGAAAGCTCCGGCTCCTGCGTCGGAATCTCCCCGACGTAGACGACTCCGGTCGATCCGTTGAGGCTGATCGCCTCTCCGGCCTTGACGGTGACCCCACCGACGGTGAATGCCCCGGCACCGTAATCGATCGCCAGATCGCCGGCACCGGCGACACAGCACTTGCCCATTCCGCGAGCGACGACGGCGGCGTGGCTCGTCATCCCGCCACGCGCGGTGAGGATCCCCTGCGCCGCGTTCATTCCGCCGATGTCCTCCGGAGAGGTCTCGATTCGTACGAGGATGACCTTCTTCCCGTCCTCGGCCGCCTTCTCCGCCGCGTCGGCGGAAAAGACGACGAGCCCGGACGCGGCCCCCGGACTTGCCGGAAGGCCTTTGGTCAAGGCCTGTGCCGCGCCTTCCTCCTTCGGATCGAAAGTCGGGTGAAGGAGCTGGTCGATCTGCTCCGGCTCGACGCGGCCGACGGCCGTCTTCCTGTCGATCATCCCCTCGCCGACCATCTCAACCGCAATCCGCACCGCCGCCGCGGCCGTCCGCTTGCCGGTCCGTGTCTGAAGCATGTAGAGCTTGTTGTCCTCGATCGTGAACTCGACATCCTGCATGTCGCTGTAGTGGGATTCGAGCTTCGACCGGATCGCCACGAGCTCGTCGTAGACACCGGGCATCTCATCCTGAAGAGCCTTGATCGGTTGCGGCGTTCGGATGCCCGCCACGACGTCCTCTCCCTGCGCGTTCATCAAGTACTCGCCGTAGAAGGCGTTCTCCCCGGTCGCCGGATTCCGCGTGAACGCGACCCCCGTCCCGCACCCGTCGCCCATGTTTCCGAAGACCATCGCTTGGACGTTGACGGCGGTGCCGAGCAGGCCGGTGATGTTGTTCAGCTGCCGATACTTGATTGCCCGCGGGTTGTCCCACGATCGGAAGACCGCCTCGATCGCTCCCCAGAGCTGCTCCTTCGGATCCTGCGGGAAGGGGCGTCCGACCTTCCCCTCGATCGCCTTCTTGTACCGAGCGACGAGCTCCTTCAGATCCTCGGCTGAAAGGTCGGTGTCGAGCTTCGCGCCCTTCTCCTCCTTGAGGCCGTCGAGAATCTCTTCGAACGGGTCCAGATCGGTTTCGGTCTCCGGTTTCAGTTCCATGACGACGTCGCCGTACATCTGGAGAAGCCGACGGTACGAGTCGTACGCGAATCGGTCGTTTCCCGCCTTCTCCGCCAGCGCCGCGACCGTCTCGTCGTTCAACCCGAGGTTGAGGATCGTGTCCATCATCCCGGGCATCGAGACCGCTGCGCCGGATCGAACGGAGACGAGCAGCGGATTCGACCGGTCGCCGAACGTCTTGCCGGTCTCTCTCTCCAGCTTCCGGAGATTCTCCTCGACCTCGCCCTCGAGCCCGTCGGGGTAGGCCCCATCGTGCTCCTGGTAGTGACCACAGACCTCCGTGGTGATCGTGAAGCCCGGAGGAACCGGGATCCCAAGCCCGGCCATCTCGGCCAGGTTCGCTCCTTTCCCACCGAGAAGCGCCTTCATGGTGGCGTCGCCGTCCGACTCGGCCTTACTGAAGAAGTAGACGTGCTTCATCCCTGGTAGAGCACCTCCAAACGAAATCCTATCTCTACTCGGCAAAGAGCGCTTCGACGAACTCCGACGCCGAGAACGAATGCAAGTCTTCGGCCGTCTCGCCAACTCCAACGAACAGAACCGGCAGATCGAGCCGCTCCCGGATCGCGAGGATCACGCCGCCTTTCGCTGTGCCATCGAGCTTCGTCAAGACAAGGCCCGAGAGCTCGATCGCGGCGTGAAACCGCTCTGCCTGCGAGATGCCATTTTGGCCGGTGGTCGCATCGAGCACAAGGAGCCGTTCGTCCGATCCCCGCCCGAGCTTCTTCGCCACCGTCCGCTCGATCTTCTTCAGTTCCTCCATCAGATTGTGCTTCGTCTGGAGGCGGCCCGCCGTGTCGATGAAGAGGACTCCGCCCGTTCGGATCGTGTGTTCGACGGCGTCGAATGCGACGGCAGCAGGGTCGGCTCCGGACCGCTGGCGAACGAGGTCGGCGTCGAGCCGGAGGGCCCATGCCTCCAGCTGCTCGACGGCCGCGGCGCGGAACGTATCCGCGGCGGCAAAGGTAATCGGAATGTGCGGATCTGTCTCGCGAAGGTGCGCGGCGACCTTGGCAATCGTCGTCGTCTTCCCGGCTCCGTTCACCCCGGCGACCAGAAGTACGGTCGGCGTCCCGTCGGTCCTCAATCGGAGCGGCCGCTCGGCCCCCTCGAGACGTTCGAGGACGAGCTCCTTGAGAACCTCCAGCGGCTCGCGGCCGTCCGATCGGAGCGCATCCTGGAGCCGCTCCGCCAGATCGATTGCGACCCCGGCACCGACGTCGCCGGCGATCATGATCTCCTCAATCCGTTCGATCTCCTCGGCGGAGAGGCGCGACCGCCCGCGAAGGACCTGCGCAATCGAGTCCGTCAGCCCGGAGCGTGTTTTGGCCAGGCCGCTCCGCAGCCGGTCGAGCCACGCCACTACATCTCCTCCGGCGCCGACATCCCGAGCGCCGCGAGGCTCTCGCGAAGGACAACCCGCATCCCCCGAAGGAGCGCGAGGCGTGCCCTCGTCAAGGTCTCGTTCTCAGACAACACCCGATGTCGGTCGTAATACCCATGAAATGCCCTCGACAGCTGAAGGGCGTAGTCCGCAAGCAGGTGCGGCCCGAAGGCCACGGCCGACGTCTCGACGATGTCGGGGAACCGGTCGAGCGACTTGATCAGGTCGAGCTCCTCCGGTTCGGTGAGCGGGGAGAGGTCGACCGTCCCCCACTCCGCGCCTTCCTGGAGGCTCCCCACCTTCCGGAAAATCGAGACGATCCGAGTGTGGGCGTACTGGACGTACGTCGCCGGATTGTCCTGCGATTCGGACCGTGCCAGGTCGAGATCGAAGTCCAGATGCGCCTCCGGCTTCCGTGAGATCATGAACCACCGGACGATGTCCCCGCCGAGCTCGGCGAGGAGGTCGTGAAGCGTGACGAACCTCCCGGCCCGTGTCGACATCTTGAGCGTCTGCCCTCCCTCTTTCAGGCTGACGAACTGGTGGACGGCGTAGTGAAGCCACTCCTCGGGAAGCCCGAGAATCCGAAGGGCCGCCTTCACGTAGGTCAGTTCGGCGTGATGATCCGCCCCCTGGACGTTGATCACGCGGTCGAAGCCCCGCGCCTTCTTGTTCATGTGATACGCGATGTCGACCATCAAGTAGGTCGGACGGCCGTTACTTCGGACCAAGACGGCGTCCTGGGATGCCCCGAACGCCTCCGACTTCAGCCAGACGGCACCGTCCTTCTCGTAGACGCCGTCGTGTCTCCTCAACGCGTCGAGGGCCTCGGCGACCTCACCGGACCGGTGGAGGGTCACCTCGCTGAACCACCGATCGAAGCGGACGCCGAGCTTGCCGAGGTCGTCCTGAATCATCCCCGTCAGCCGCTCGACGGCCTCCCGACGGTAGAAGAGGCGTGCCTCCTCCGTGAAAGACGGAAACGACACGCCCGAACGACCGCTCAGGTCGTCGTCGAGTTCCTTCGCGACGTCGACCAGGTACTCGCCACGGTACCCGTCCTCGGGGATCTCGTGCGACTCGCCGGAGAGCTCCCGGTGACGCGCCCAGAGCGACTCGGCGAGAAGATCGATCTGCCGTCCTTCATCGTTGAAGTAGTACTCGCGCTGTACGTCGTAGCCCAGCCGAACGTAGAGGTTCGCCAAGACGTCGCCCAGCACCGCTTGGCGGCCATGTCCGACGGTGAGCGGGCCGGTCGGGTTTGAGCTGACAAACTCGACTTGCATCCGCGTTCGCGCCCCCTGGTCGGAGTGACCGAACCGATCGCCGAGACCGAGAAGGTGCCCGAGGGCGGAGTGAATCGTCTCCGGCTTCAGATACAGGTTGACGAACCCCGGACCGGCGACGCGTACATCGCGAAAATCCCCTTCGTCTGACTCCTTGAGCCGCCCGACGAGGCGTTCGGCGAGTTCGCGCGGGGCGACCGCCGCGTCTGATGCGCGGGCGAGGGCAACGTTCGAGGAGAAGTCGCCGAACTCCGGCCGGTCGCTCGGTCGAACGTCGATCGCCTCGCTCGACGGACCGACGACGTTCTGATACGCCGCTGCAAGAGCTTCGGCAATTCTCGATTCGAGGTACGTCGACATCTCGCGGGAGAGGATACTCGAAACCTCTACTTCTCGACGATGAAGCGGATTCCCGTCTTGATGAGTCCGTCGATTTCGAGCTCCATGAACCCGGGCGTGACTCTGAGAGCCGGAGCCCCATCTCGCTCGACGAGCCGACGTGCGATGGCGATCGCCTTCACCGTCTGGTTGACCGCACCGGCGCCGATCGCGTGGAGCTCGACGACGTCGTCCTGCTCGAGAGCGCCGGCGATCGCCCCGGAGACGGAGTTCGGGTTCGATCGAGACGCGACCTTCAGGATCTCCATGACTCGCCCTCCCGGGCGCCTGCCGGGGCGCCCGCAGGTCTCCCCTCGGCGCAGTATAGTGTCGGCTCCGCCCGGGCGTCAATGGGGCTTCGTTTCGCCAAGCGCCCATGGAGACGATCGTTCACCGCCCATCTTCCGTCGTGAGAGTGAACACATCCTGGCCGATTCCTACGATTTCCTCTCGATGAGGATTGATGCTCCGCGAACGCTTGTGTAGTGTATGGCGTCGTTGGAACCGCAAAGGCGCACGTCGATCAGCGCATCGAAGGGAGGAAGAGCGTGCCGCGGTCTGTCATTCGTTCCTGTCTCCTGGGAGTTCTCGCGACCACGATCATGTCGTGTACCGTGTTTGCCACGACGATCGAACAGCTCGAGGACCTCGCCCGGACGGAAGCGATTCGCGAGATCGGTATCGCCGCCGGATTGGCGCTGATCGACCACTACGCGGCCACGATGTCGGTCGAGCAGCTGGAACGTCTCGCCGAGGAAGCTCTGACGCCGGGCCTTCGAATCGCCGCGCAACGAGCGATTGCCCAATCGGAAGACCCGCTACAGATCCTCGTCGGCCTCACGGAAGAGGAACTCCTCGGACTGGCGGTCTCGGCCGAGACGGCCGACGATCGGCTGGATGCGGCACGGACGTACTACATCAAGATCCGAAGAATCCTGACCGTCGATCGACTCGAATCGGATGCGGCCGACCTCGAGAACCGCGAACTGGCTCTGGCCGCCGGGGAGGCGCTGGCGGGGTTCTATTCGTCGGTCGCGCCGAGGAACGAGAATGCCTTGATCGAGCAAGCCGTGAATGGGGCAACCGAAGGTCTTCGGATCGCGGCGAGTCGAGCCCTCTCCGCCGGTTGGATTCGAACCTCACCGCTCAAACAAGAGGAGATCATGGCAAAGATCGCCGCACACACAATCTGGCATACGGAGCTGGCGGAGGCGTACATGTGGGTGCTCGCAAACCGGTTCTCCGGCAGCGGGAGCGCCGAATGAGGCGATCGGTCGCCCTCACGATCCTTGCGATGCTCACCGGCGGACTCGCGCTGTTCGCGCAGGGGTACAGCGAGATCCCCGTTGGAGCGAAGATCCTGCCGTTGGGCGTCGCGGAGACACCGTGGGAGGAGCTTCGGCCGGGCCTCCGCGGCGGAACGTTCACGACATACGATCTCGGCAATCCGACCCGCTGGAATCCGACGACGGCCGTCGAAACCTCCACAACCCTCTACACGAACCTGATCTTCCACGGGATGGTCGATCTGAATCCGATCACCGCAACGATCGACCCGGCCCTCGCCGACCGGTGGGAGGTCTCGCAGGACGGCCGAACGATCGTCTTCCACCTCCGTCAGGGTCTATGCTGGTCGGACGGGGAGCCGTTCACGGCCGACGACGTCCTATTCACCTTCAATGATGTCATTCTGAACGATGACATCACGACCGGCGTCCGCGATGCACTCCGGCTGCCGGACGGGACCTTCCCAACGATCGAGCGGCTCGGCGATCACGCCGTACGCGTGACGACGCCGACCCCCTTCCGCCCGATCCTGTCTGCCATGGGACAGAAGATCCTGCCCGAGCACCGGCTGGCGCAGTTCGTCCATAAGCGGAATCCGGACGTCGCTCCAGGGACCTTCAATACGGCGCTCGGTCTCGACACCGATCCCGCCGAGATCGTCGGGATGGGCCCCTACGTCATCGACCGGTTCGTCCCCGACCAGCAAGTCGTCCTCAAGCGAAACCCGTACTACTACGTCTACGACGCTGAAAGAACACAACTTCCGTATTACGACGAGCGCGTCATCTTGATCGTGCCGAGTGATGATGTCGCCCTCCTGAAGTTCTTGAACGGCGAGATCGACGCCTTCGCGCCGCAGCTGACCGACCTGCCTTTCCTCATGGGACAGGGCCCGTTGCGGGGATTCACCGTGCTCGTCGATCCGGGCGCCCCGATGTACGGAACGTCGTGGATCGGCTTCAATCAGGATATCGGCCTCGCCGACGGAACGGACGAGAACAAGCGAGAGCTCTACCGGAATCGAACGTTTCGACAGGCCTTCGCACACCTTCTCGACAAGGAGGCCATGATCGAGTCGGTCTTCTTCGGTCTCGCTTCGCCCCAATGGAGCTCACTCAGCTTCGGATCGCCGTTCTATGCCGGCCGCGAAACGTACGGAGGACCGATCACCGAGCGGGACGCCGTGATCTATGCGTACGACCTCGTTGAAGCGGCCCGCCTCTTGGACTCGATCGGAATCATCGACCGGGACCGGGACGGCTGGCGTGACTTCGAGGACGGAAGCCGCGTCGAGATCACCCTGTCCACGGTTTCAGGACAGTCGAACGCCGAAGGGATGTCGGTGATCCTCGTCGACCGCGCACGCCGGGTCGGGCTCGACGTCGAGTTCGTCACGGGCGACGCGACGGCCGTTCTCGTGTCGATGTTCTCCGGAACCTTCGACGCGTTGATCCTGGCGTTCACCGGCGGCAACGAGCCGAACAGCCTCACGAGCGCGTTCGCCCCCTGCGGGCGCCTCCACTTCTGGAGGCGTAGCGCCTGCGAGGGACCGACCGACGTCGACCGGGCTCTCGCCGAGCTCTTCGCCGCGGGCACCGCGACGCTCGACGACGACGCTGCGTTCGAGATCTATCACGAGGCCCAGCGTCAGATCGCCGAGGATGTGAGCCTGATCTACACAGTCTACGGCGCCTTCCGGTACGCGTTCTACGATCACGTCGGGAACGCCCAGATGGCGAATCCGAGCGGGCACGCGACGGGGTTGAGCGGGAACGCCGTCGACTTCATCTTCGATCGACGTCTGGCGTCCTAGCCCGCTCCAACGGACCGCCGACGCCATCGTATGATGGGTCCAACGCAGCCCGGCAACACAGACTGCGGATCCGATTGGCGGGGTGGTGGCCCGTGACGACGTACATCGTGCGGCGTGTCCTTCTGGCGATCCCGCTTCTTCTCATCGTCTCGTTCATCTCGTTTCTCGTCGTCGATCTGATGCCGGGCGACTACGTCACGCGCCTGGAGGCGAACCCGATCATCTCCCAGGAGACGATCGACCGCTTCCGGGCCGAGTTCGGCCTCGATCGCTCCGTCCTCGCCAGGTACGGACGATGGATAACCAGCATCGTGACGCGTTGGGACTTCGGGCGGTCTTTCGACACGTTTCTGCCGGCGTTCGACACGCTCTTCCTCGGCAATCGTCTCGCCCGGACGCTCCTCATCTCATCGACGACGATTCTGTTCATGTGGCTCCTTGCGGTGCCGCTCGGCGTCTATGCCGCTCGGCACCAGCGCCGATTCGGAGACCAGGCGCTGACGGTCGCCGGGTTCGCGTCTCTTTCCGTCCCCGGCTTTGTGATCGGTCTGGTCCTGCTCTGGCTGCTCGCGGGGCCGCTCAACGTCGGCGCGATCGGGCTCGGCGTCGGCGGCCTTCTCGATCAAGAGTTCGCAGGGGCGCGCCTGTCGTGGGCGAAGGTGGCGAATCTCCTCTGGCACCTCTGGCCGATCTGGCTCGTCGTCGGGCTGAGCGGGGCGGCCGGCCTGATGCGCTACACGCGCGGCTCGCTCCTCGACGAGTTCGACAAGCCGTACGTCCTGACCGCCAGAGCGGCCGGACTGAGCGATCGGGCCGTGGTCTACCGTCACGCGCTGCGGAACGCGATCAACCCGCTGATCAGCATCCTCGGAATGCAGCTACCGCGGCTGGTCGCCGGCTCCTTGATCGCGTCGAAGGTTCTCGGACTGGAGACCGTCGAAGGCGCGCTCTGGAATGCGATCGTCCGGCGCGATCCGTACGTGATCATGAGCGGCCTGCTCTTCTTCGGTGCCTTCTTGATGCTCGGCAACCTCTTTGCCGATCTCCTGTTGGCGTGGACCGACCCACGAATCCGACTCGATTGAGGGGCAATCCGAATGACCCAACCGCAACGGGGCGAGGGAGTCGACCGAAGGACCGGTGACAAGAACCGGAGGGTCGGGGGCGGCGCCGTCTGGTCCGCCTTTCGCCGCCATCGCCTCGCCCAAGTCGGAACGGCGATCCTCGTCGCCTTCGTCCTCCTCTCCGCCTTCGCCGAGTTCCTATCCCCGTACACCCCAAGCGATCAGAACAGCGCCTATACGTACGCGCCGCCAACGCGCCTTCATTTCCGGGATGACGGCGACTTCCGTCTTCTCCCCTTCGTCTACAAGACACGATCGGTCGTCGATCCGGAAACCCATGCACGGACGTTCGTCGAGGACAAGACGACGCGGTATGACGTCCGGTTCTTCGTCCGCGGCGAGCCGTACCGGCTCCTCGGCCTCTTCCCGACCGACGTTCACCTGTTCGGCGTCCGCGCCGAGGACGGATCGGCGGACGCGAGGATCCTCCTCTTCGGCGCCGACCGGTTCGGGAGAGACCTGTTCACGCGCACGCTAATCGGCAGCCGCGTCTCCCTGATCGTCGGGCCGTTCGTGATCCTGATTCTTCTGCCGATTGCCGCCCTCGCCGGCGGCCTCTCGGGGTACATCGGCGGGACGATCGATGTCGTGATCCAGCGAATCGGCGAGGGCTTCATGATGATCCCCGGACTGCCGATCGTCCTCGTCGTCGGCGCCGCCCTCTCCGGCCGCGGTCTTTCCCCGATTCTCACCTTCCTCGCGGTCATGGGAACGCTCGCGATCGTCGGCTGGGCACGCGTCGCACGCGTGGTGCGCGGTCAGGTGATCGCCCTTCGCGAAACCGACTTCGTGACGGCAGCGCGAGCCTCGGGCGCGGGAGACCTTCGGATCCTCCTTCGACACGTCCTCCCCCACACAACGTCGTACTTGGTCGTCACCGCGACCCTCCTGATCCCCGGCACGATGCTCACCGAGGCATCCCTCAGCTTCCTCGGATACGGGCTGCGCGAGCCACTGGCCAGTTGGGGAAGCCTTCTCAATGCGGCGGCGGACGTTACGGTCATCGGTCAGTATCCGTGGATGCTGATCCCCGCCGGATTCATCATCGTCAGCGTCTGCGCGTTCAACTTCGTCGGAGAAGGCCTGCGTGACGCGTTCGACGCCACCAAACGGTGGCGCGCGGGAAGGGCCTCCCGGTAGACTCGCCTCACCGCGAAAGCCCCTTCGAAGGCGACCTATCCGATCGGCTGAATCTTGTATCAGGTAGGGGATTTCGGTATCCTTGAGTATTCAGATCGTCGGCGTCCGGCGGGCGCCAAACACGGCGAGCACGAGGGGGTGAGCCATGGAGCGGATCGAAGCTGCGTTCATCGAAGAGGAGATGGAGCAGTCCTACATCAACTACGCGATGAGCGTCATCCGCGGCCGCGCGATCCCCGACGTCCGGGACGGCCTCAAGCCGGTTCAGAAAAGGATTCTCTACGGGATGCGCGAGCTCGGTGTCACGCCGAACAAGCCACACCGCAAATCGGCCCGCGTCGTCGGAGAAGTGATGGGGAAGTACCACCCTCACGGCGAGCTGGCGATCTACGACACGATGGTCAACATGGCCCAGCCGTTCTCGTATCGGTATCCGCTCGTCGACGGCCAAGGGAACTTCGGCTCGATCGACGGAGATCCGGCGGCCGCGACGCGATACACGGAAGCCCGACTGGCCCCCATCGCGATGGAGTTCCTCGACGAACTCGACGAGGAGACGGTCGAGTGGATGCCGAACTTCGACGACGAACTCGAAGAGCCGATCGTCCTTCCGGCCAAGGTTCCCAATCTGCTGATGAACGGGGCGTGGGGGATCTCGGTCGGAATGACGACGCAGATTCCACCCCACCACCTCGGCGAATTGATCGACGGGACGATCGCGCTGATGGACGACCCTCTCATCTCCGTCAAGGATCTGATGCGGCAGATCCCGGGTCCGGACTTCCCGACCGGCGGGCTGATCATGGGGCGCTCGGGGATCGAGGAGATGTACCGGACCGGCCAAGGGAAGATCACCCTACGCGCCAAAGCGGAGATCGACGACGACCGGATCATCATCTCCGAGATTCCGTACCTCGTCCGCAAGTCGACGATCGTCGAATCGATCGCCGGCAAGGTTCAGTCCGGTCAGATCGACGGAATCTCCGACCTTCGCGATGAGTCGGACCGCGAAGGGCTCCGCATCGTCATCGAGATGAAGCGCTCGGCGACACCGAACGTCGTACTCAACCAGCTCTTCAAGTACACGCCGCTCGAACGGACCTTCGCCGCCGTCTTCCTCGTAATCATCGACGGGAACCCGCGAACGCTCTCGCTGAAAGAGATCCTGAACTGCTTCATCGACTTCCGACGCGAAGTCGTCCGGCGCCGGACGGAGTACCGGCTCGCCGCGGCGAAGAAGCGGGCACACATCCTCGAGGGATACCGGATCGCACTCGACAACATCGACCGTGTGATCGAGATCATCCGCACGTCGAAGGACACCGAAACGGAGACGCGCCTCCTGCAGACCGAGCTCGCCCTTTCCGAGGAGCAGATCGAGGCGATCCTCAGGATGCGCCTCTCCCAGCTTCGCGCGCTGGAGCGGGAGAAGATCGACAACGAATACGAGGAGAAGCTGAAGGCGATCGCCGAATACGAGCGGATCCTCGGAAGCGACGTCGTGCTGGATGAGACGATCAAGCGCGAGCTGCGGGAGATCAGCGAGAAGTACGCCGACGCGCGGCGGACCCTGATCACCGACGAGGACGGGGAGGTCGACTTCTCTGAGCTGATCCCCGATTACGACCTGATGGTCAGCGTGACCCACGACGGATACATCAACGCGCCGCGTGCGATCGACTTCCGCAGCCAGGGGCGCGGCGGCAAAGGCGTGATCGGCCAGCGGACGAAAGAGGATGACTACATCTGTAACACGACGCTCGCAAACGCCCGCGACGAGCTTCTGATCTTCACCGACCAGCGTCGCGTCTTCCGAACGCAAGGGTACAAGCTCCCGTCGCTTCATCGGGACGCAACCGGGAAGAACATGCGTTCCGTCGTGGCGATGGAACAGGACGAGGTCGTCCGCGAGATTCTCCCTGTCCCGAGCTTCGACGACGTCGAGGGGCAGCTCTGCTTGATGGCGACGGCGAACGGAATCGTCAACAAGAACCGGCTGTCCGACTACTCGAACGTGCACGCCAGCGGGATCAACGCGATCAACGCGGGCGAAGACGATCGCCTCGTCGACGTGGTCATCTCCGAAGGCGGCGGGGACCTGATTCTCGCATCGCGAACGGCCAGACGATCCGCTTCCGCGAGGAGGAGGTCCGACTGACGAAGCGCCCGTCGAAGGGCGTCATCGGGATCCGACTCGACGACGACGATTGGGTCGTCGGAATGTCCAGCCTCGACCGCGAGATCACGATGGACAAGAAGCTCCTGATGGTGACCGAATACGGCTACGGAAAGCGCGTCTCGCTCGACGACTTCCCGATCCAGGGGCGTGGCGGAAAGGGCGTTCAAGGGATCAAGCTCGACGATGATTCGGGGAAGCTGGTTCGCATCGGGATCGTCTCCGACCAGGACGAGATCATCATCACGACCGAGCAGAAGGTGATCCGGATCCTCGCCGGCGAGATCAACGTCTACCGTCGCTACGCCCGCGGCGTTCGGCTGATCGATCTCTCCGAGGACGACCGGATCGTCTCCGTCGTGAACGTAGGTAGCTAGGCGATGTCGGCGCGAATCGAGAGGTTGATCGACCAGACGCTGGCCGTCGGCGTCGAGAACCTCGTCCCCCGAGAGGACCTCGTCGCCAAGCTCGAGCGGTTCGAGAAGACCGGCGAGCCACTCCGAATCAAGCTCGGAATCGACCCGTCCGCTCCACACCTGACCCTCGGGCACTCCGTCCCGCTGCGCAAGATGCGCCAGTTCCAGGATCTCGGTCACGTCGGAATCCTCGTCGTCGGCGACTTCACCCGACGGATCGGCGACCCATCGGGGCGTTCGTCGACCCGGGCGCTCATGTCCTCCGAGGAGATCGAGCGGAACATGGAGACCTACCGAGAGCAGGCGTTCAAGATCCTCGATCCCGACCGGACCGAGTTCCGATACAACTCCGAGTGGCTCGGGAAGCTCGACTTCGCCGACGTCATCCACCTGACAGCGAAGTACACCGTCGCCCGGATGCTCGAGCGCGACGACTTCTCCAAGCGATACGCCGCCGGGGAGTCGATCAGCGTCCTCGAGTTCCTCTACCCCCTCGCCCAGGCCTACGACTCCGTCGCGATCCACGCCGACGTCGAGCTCGGCGGGACCGACCAGCTGTTCAACCTTCTCGTCGGGCGGGACATCCAGCGAGAGTACGAACAGGAGGCTCAGGTCGTGATGACCGTTCCGCTCTTGATCGGCCTCGACGGAGAGCGAGCGATGAGTCAGACGACCGGGAACTACGTCGGCATCAGCGAATCGCCGGAGGAGATGTACGGGAAGATCCTGTCGATTCCGGACGGCATGACCGGGTCGTACTACGCTTCGCTAACTGACGTTGCCCCCCCCGCCGATATCGACGTGAAACCGCGAGACGCCAAACGTGCTCTCGCCCGAGAGATCGTGTCGATGTACCACGGGGCTGAGGCGGCCGAAGCCGCCGAAGGCGAGTTCGACCGAATTCACATCCATCACGAGCGGCCGACCGAGGTGCCACGGGTCGAGCTCGATCGCTCGCGTCTGAAGGACGACGGGACGATCTGGATCATCGACCTCCTACAGGCCTCCGGCCTCGTTGAAAGCCGCGGCAAGGCGAAGCGCCTCATCCAACAGGGCGGCGTCCGCGTCAACGAGGAGAAAGTCGACTCCCAGGATCTCGATATCCCGTTCGATCCGCCGGTTCTCGTCCAAGTCGGCAAGCGTTCGTTCGTGGAGATCGTCTAGCCCGCGTTACGCCCGAGCTGTTCCCGATACTGGGAAGATGCCGCAGGCGAGTGGCGATGCAGCTTCGGAGCCTCATCTTCGGACCGAGACAGCGCGGCCCTCGAACGGTGGAATGAGATCCCTACTCGACGATGTGGTAGTCAATCGGCGTCGTCAGGTCGAGCCTCCTCGATGACGGCTCGCCGAGCGGGAAGGTCGAGAAGCTCAGCTTCAGAATGTCGAAATCGCCGAGCCAAGCGATCGGAACCGCAATCTCTACGACATCGCCGACACCCGCGACGACGCCCGGCGTCTGGGATCCGGTGTGGTCGCTCGCTGTCGCCGTCTTCGAGGAGGTCGTCCACACCGTCAAGGGCGTCATCCCTCCCGATGGCGGGTCCGTCCGTGGGGCCACACTCACACCGTACGAGATCTGTCCCGAGTCGGGTTGACCGGCCATATCCATCCTCATGCAGAGGTACCCGTCAGCGATGGTCGCGTAGACGTTCGTGATGTCTGCCCCCGCAGGCTCGCCGTCGCTCGCCGGATCGATCGAGGTCAGCGGAACGCTACTCCAGAAGGCGCTCGATTCCCCGTCAATGCCGAGCGCCGACCTCGCTTGTCGATCCTCTCTGACGCGAATCGCATCCTCGCTGCCGGGACGGACCCCGGGGTTGTGCCGAGCGAACATCGACTTGAGGTTTGCCGCAAGGCCGTCGGGCAGCGTCCCCAGATTCCAGTACCCCCAGGTCGTCGGCTCGTGGAAATAGAAGGGATCCTGGTAGTAACGTGTTCCCAGCATCCGACGAAACCCGCTGAGCCGCCATCGCGACGAGCTGTACCGGTCCTCCCATGCGGGCCGGAAGACGGAGAAGTGGATGTGTCCGCGTCCGCCCTCATTCGAATAGTCGACGACGTACCCGATCAGCTCACCGGCCTCGACGTCCGTCCCAACCTCGATCCCTTCGGCCGGCCGGACATGCCCGTACTGCAGAATCCCGCCGACGTACGGGTTGTAGAGACACACATCGACTTCACGGGGGTCGGAGGACGTCTGCGCGTAGATGATCTCACCCGGCGAGCTCGCGTAGACAGGGCATTCCGCGCGCGTATGGAAGTCCCAAGAGGAGTGAGCCTCCATCCCGTTGTAGCAGTCAGGCCAACGATGCCGGAACTTGTCCTCGACCTCGGCGCACATCGGCTCCTGCAGCATCCAGTCGATCCACGGGAAGTACGAGTCGAATCGGAGGGGGAGAGAATGCGTCGGCTCACCGTTCGGATGCACCATCGCCACGTCAATCGGCGCCCCCACGTTGAACATGAGATCGATGATCTCCGCCACGAGGATCCCGTCTTCCTCTTGGCGGAGCGGCGACTCGTGCCTGAAGGCTCCGCTCTGCGAGAATCGGGCGATCCAACCGTCCCCTTCGAGGCCGAGCTGTGCAGGATCTACTCGTAGAACCGCACCCCGATACCCTTGCCCGACGATCTCGACGGATGCACTCCTCGCGATTGCGCTCGCGGCACCCACCACAGCAAGAGCACACAAGAAGCCGCAGACCACAGACGCCTTCCGGGGACACACCATCACAGACTCCCCCTTGCTCGTTCCTTGGGCGCGCTCTGGACCTGTCAAGAGTCCTTGCATCGGATTCGCCGTCAGATCCGGCCCGAATCATCACAGATGAGCTGCGACGCCACGGCTTGATCATCCACGCTTTGCAGCACAAATGGCAACCGGCTCGACGCCAACACCCGAGAAGAGGAGGGCGCCTGGCTAGTCAGCGAAAGACGGATCGGCGTACTCGAGGTAGGCGACAATCCCGTCGTAGATCCCCTGAGCGATCGTCTCCTGGTAGTCCAGATCGATGAGTCGTGCCCGCTCGTCGTCGTTCGTCAGGAAGCCAACCTCGATCAACGCCGCCGGCATCTCGGCGCGATGCAGGTAGAGATCTTGCGAGCGAACGCCCCGATCGCGAGCTCCGGTCGCGCCCGTCACGAATCCCTGGAGGATCTCCGCGAACTGCCAGCTCGGGTCCCCTTCGTCGAGTGTATCGGAGACCAGTGTCACCACCCCCACAGCGTCGGTGTATTCCGCGCACGCGTTGCTCTGGACCGACAGGTAGAGAGCCGCATCCGCGTCGTTGGCGACCGAGATTCGGTTCTCCAACGTCACATAGATGTCGAGCGAGCGGGTTCTCTTCACCGCGAGTCGATCGTCGGCCTCGACCAAATCGGCGACCCGCTGCGTGATGGCCAGATTGACGTCGGCCTCCTTGACTCCGTCACAGACGGCGCCAGGATCCCGGCCGCCGTGGCCCGCATCGAGCACGATGAGCACTCGGTCCGAGGCGGAGCCGCCTTCCGCGCGACCGCATCCCCAAAGGAGAAGGACGGTGAATCCGGCGCTCACGAGAACTAGAAGGAGTGCGACGATTCGGAGGGATTGCGTGCGCATGCACGGAGTATGAGCGATTCCCGCCTCCGCTTCGAGGCGGCGTGACCGCGGCTCTGGCGACATCTGGACGTCTCACACGGACCGGATGCCCTGTCCCGACGTCGAAGGCGTGCGGGGCCCGGCCGCCAGGGCCGGGCCCCGCCGCACACGCGGAGGAGGTAGGAGGATCCGGTCGCTCGGACTTCGATGCTTCGCGTTTCTCGAGGAGGATCGCCACGCCGAAGCGCGAAGCCGGGAGACCGGTCCGGGTTACGATGTCGCGGACCTGAGGAGACGTGTCCTCGCGCTCACGCTGAACGTGTAGCCGCAGACGGAGCAGCAGTAGGTCGCGCCCCGCGGATCGCCTGGATTCGTCCGGATACAGCGATGAGACCTGCATCGCGGGCACGTCCAGGATCCTTCCTCGGGGGTCCGGCCGTTCGGCGCGGCCTTCGACCTGTCGAGCGACAGGGCGCAACGGACACGCTTCGCCGGCTTCTTCCGCTCCTCGGACCGAACCTGAAGCTGCAGAAGCTGAAGCTGCACGCCCGGTTCTTCGCCTAGGATCTGGTTGAGCATCGGACTCGCCTCCTTTTCGGGTAGCTACTTCACCTACTCGGAGGCTCACACCATGTGTCGACTGAAACGTGTAGTTTCTGTGTGGTTTCGCGAATTGCTGAGGAGGCGGCGCCGGGGTCCCACGCCGCGATCCGAGGGACTCGATTCAAGGGCACAACACCGCCGCGTTCCGCGAATCGAGGTCCCTGCTCCCCCCGAGGGCCCGGCCTTCGTAGGACCGCTCCCCTACAGCACAGGGCCGGCGATCAGCCGATGAAGGAGGCGCGCGGCCGCCTTCGACGTCTCGTCCTCGGCGTCCTTCTCGGGGTTGACTTCGACCAGCTCCACGAGGGCCAGCCCCTTCGACCGATGGGCGAATTCCATGATCACCATCGCCTCTCGGAAGGTGAGTCCTCCGGCCACAGGGTAGTCGACGCCCGGGGCGACGGTCGGGTCGAGCGCGTCGATGTCGAGGGAGAGGACGAGCCCGTCGCTCCCCTCGGCCGCTCGAGCGAAGGCTTCCGAGCAGACTTCGACGATCCCAAGGCGCTCGATATCGGTCATCGTGTAGCAGCGGATCCCCAGGTCGTGAATCGCCTCTCTCTCCTCATCGACGACGTCTCGAATCCCGACGTAGACAAGGTGCTCGGGATGGACCATCGGAGTGAGATCGGGAAGATCGCGCAGATTCCCGACCT
>Ga0180431_10003529_pt1 | contig 20079 bp, 16 predicted proteins | sample SS_ome_11_FD_132459 | JGI IMG/M metagenome (GOLD analysis project Ga0180431, IMG submission 132459) | Hypersaline lake sediment archaeal communities from the Salton Sea, California, USA - SS_1_MS_1 metaG | ecosystem: Environmental > Aquatic > Non-marine Saline and Alkaline > Hypersaline >... | reverse complement strand
GCGGCGAAGGAGTGGGTGGGGAGGAGCGGCCGGGTCCTGGTCACCGGCTCGTCTCACATCGTGGAGGAGATGTGGGAGAGGCTTTTTGACAACTCAGAAAAAATAAAAATTGTGTATTTTCTTATTCTAAAAAAATCCCCCAAAATGATATTGGAGCAAGAGTCGAATGCTTACAAATATAATAATGTTATAAATCTTGACAATTATTATCAACATTATATAATGAGCCATTGAAAAACATTCAGCAGGAGGTCTCTATGAGGAAGGGAATGTGCTTGATTGTTTTCTTTATATTTATCGCCGTGTGCGTAGTCTCCGCATCCGGCGAAATGGCCGCGGACAATGTTCGCATCGTCAACACCAGCGTCCTTGATACATTTGATTTTCAGAAATACCTTACCGACGATGACCTGAATCGACTTGCCGATCTCGATGTGTCGGAAAATCCTACACTCTTCCCCACGATTGAAAGCTTTGAGGTGGAACAGAATAAATACCTGTTGGAGTTTTACGGCAGCATTGACCCGGAGACCGAGGATCTGGAGTTCATCTCCATGCCCTACTACGATACGGCCGGGAAGTATGACGCAGTAGTGGTCAAGGCGGACGGAACCATTGAGAGGTATGACACGGAGGTGGTTATCGACTACAAGGATCGGACCATACAAACGTACTATCCTCTCACTGTTGAAGAAAGAGACGTGGTGCTGCTGTTTGTCAAGGACCATATCGAGACCGCTTTCGGAGGGGAGGAGAAGGTATTTCCGGGGCTACCTCCCACCGACACGGGCGATCCGGGAGATCCGGGAGTAACAAGTGGCGGAGGCGGAACGGGAACCGGTGGCGGACCGGGACCCACCGGCGGGCCGGGACCTGCGGGTCACCCGTAATCACACATGCATGGCAAATATTCTTATGGCCCGGATTGTATCCGGGCCTTTTTTATCGAAATCGCGGGACGTTTTGAGATATCGAAATTCTCCCGACGTTTCTGTCAATTTAAACTATCCACGTTACAAAAAAACCGGGAAGGTCTCCCCCTCCCGGTTTCCTGTCTCGGTATGCAGAACGTATCTACTTATAGCTTCTTCGCGATCTCACGGCAGATGACCCCCCAGTTGGTAAAGATACCCCGGGACGAGCCGTTGCGGACGATGATGACGTTCTTCGTCGGCGAGACGTAGATCATCTGTCCCAGATGCCCGCTGGCGTAGTAATCGTACGTGCCGTCGGGGTTGACGAATCCCCACCAGAGATACTTGTAATACTCGGAGCCGTCTTTGAAGTTATCATTAGTCCACGACTTGATATCGGTATAGTAGCCGATGGGCTCCGACTCCGGGGGGAGGGTGGACTCCAGCACCCAGGTTTTCGGGACAACCTGTTCACCATCGTACATGCCGTTGTTGAGAAAGAGCCTGCCGATCTTGGCGAAGTCGATGGAGCGGGCGTTCAGGCCGCAGCTCATCTTTTCAAAGCCGTGTTTTTCGCTGTCTATGTTCCACGATGCCGGGTACTCCATGCCGAGCTTCGTCCAGATATTTTGTTCCAGGTAGTCAGACACGGTCCCGCCGGTGACCCGCTCCAGTATCATACCCAGGTAATGGGGGTGATAGTTGCTGTAGTGGAAGTGGACTCCCGGCGGCTCTTCCGGGATCGCTTTTCTCAGAGCAAGTTTTCTCAAGTTTCGATGATAGTAGTAAACGGGGTCATCATACCAGGGGATATTTCCCGACCGGTATTGAAATCCCGAGGACATCAGGAGAATATCCTGGATGGTCACGTCATCGACTCCCCTTCCCGCAAGCTCGGGCAAATACGTGACGATGGGGTCCTCGATGCTCGTGATGAGGCCCTCGTCGACGGCAATGCCCACGAGAATCGAGGTCACGGATTTTGCCATGGAAAAGGATGTGTTGATAGAGTCCCTGGTGTAGCCGTTGAAGTACTTCTCGTAGATGATAACGTCATCCTTGATGACGATAAAGGACGTAGTGTCATTTTCGGCAAGGAAGGTATCCAAGTCGCCGATGGTGTGGATGACGCCGTCCTCCTCGAACTCACAGTCGGAAACCAGGGCGTTCAGCTCCGCCTCCTTGAAGTCTGTGGGAAAGATGAAGGCGGGGGTCTTGTTGGCGATCTCACGATCGGGAAATCGACGGTAATCTTGGATGTCCGGGAAGTTCCAGACGATATATCGGACGACAAACGCGGGGGAACAGATCACCGATAAAACCAGGAGAAATAGAACAATCAGCGCCGCAATGCCGAGAAGAAACTTCCCAATCACTTTCAGGGCTTTCATGGTATGTCCCTTTCTGTCCGGATTGTAAGGTGAGGGTGTATTCCCTCCTTTCTGGTATAAATGATTATTGTGTGGTTATTATAGGTTAAAAAAAATCAAAGCATCAGCGGCGAATCAAGCCGAAAAAAACGGCGATACGGCCGGGCGGGAGAGGATGCGGTCTCTCGGTGGTTCCGAAATGGTCGTATGGGGTGATCCCCCGCCCCGGTTTACAGCCTCTCCGCGATCTCCCGGCATATCACACCCCAGTTGCTCACGATGCCCCGGGACGAGCCGTTGCGGACGATGATGATGTTCTTCGCCGGCGAGACGAATATGACCTGGCCCAGGTGTCCCCGGGCGTAGTAGTCGCAGGTGCCGTCAGGGTTGATGAATCCCCACCAGAAGTACTTGTAATACCCGGAGCCGTCGGCGAAGGTGTCGTCGCTCCAGGCCTCGATGTCGGTATAGTAGCCGATGGGATCCGATTCCATCGGCATAGTGGATTCCAGCACCCAGCTTCGAGAGATGATCTCTTCTCCGTCGTACATCCCCTCGTTCAGAAAGAGCCTGCCGAACTTGGCGAAGTCGATCGAGCGGGCATTCAGGCCGCTTTCCATCTTTTCAAAACCGTTCTTCTTGCTGTCCATGCTCCACGAGGCCGGGTACTCCATACCGATCTTCATCCAGATTTTTTGCTCCAGGTAGTCAGAAACTGCCATGCCGGTGACCCGCTCCAGGATCATCCCCATGTACTGGGGGTGGTAGTTGTTGTAGTGAAAATGAACCCCCGGCGGCTCCTCCACGATCGCCTTTTTGAACGCCAGGCTCCTGAGATCCCGATAGTAGTAGTTGATGGGATCGTCCACCCAGGGAAAATCCCCCTCCCTGTAACGAAAACCTGAGGACATCATCAGGATATCCCGGATGGTCACGTCATCCACGTCCTTTCCTTCAAGCTCCGGCAGGTACTCAACGATCGGATCCTCGACGTTTGTGATGAGTCCCTCGTCAATGGCAATGCCTACGAGAGCAGAAGTCACCGATTTGGCCATGGAAAAGGACGTATTGATGGAATCCCGAGAGTAGCCGTTGAAGTAGTTCTCGTAGATGATGGTGTCGTCCTTGATGACGATGAACGATGTGGTGCTGTTCTCCGCCAGGAAGGTGCCGAGATCCCCTATGGTGTGGACGACGCCGTCCTCCTCGAATTGACAGTCGGCAACGAGGGCGGAAAGCTCGTCGACCATGAGATCCACGGGGAAGGCGAAGGCCGGGGCCTCGTTGGCGATATCCCGTCCGGGGAACTGGCGGTAATCCCGGATGTCCGAGAAGTTCCACAGGACGAACCGGGCGATATATCCGGGGGAATAGAGAACAGACAGGACCACGAGAAACAGGACGACCAGTGCAACAATGCCGATAAACAGCTTTCCAATTACTTTCAGTGCTTTCATGAAACACTCCTTTGTTTCTGGGTTGCTGAGAAACGGGCGTCCCCTTCCCGCTCACAAACGACACACAATGTCAATAAAGCTTTACAAATATGCATAGCATAGAGAAACTGGGAAATCAAGAGACAAAGAGAACGGCACAATCGGTCTAAGGAATGGGCGATATCTGAACTGCAGCTGTTTCTGGCAGAAAACAGTGTTCACCGGCATGTTCTCCCTCTCCGGACTATACTGTCCGGGCGTTGACCTCCCCCCGCCATGCCGTGAGCATCTCCAAAAGACGCTTCGCCTCGTCGGGGTTGTCACCCGCCAGGTCGTGCCGCTCGCCGATATCGGAGGCGAGGTTATAGAGCCGGACCCGGTCGGTTTCAAAAAACTGGATCAGCTTCAGATCTCCCCGCCTGATGGCACCGGAGGGGCGGTGGCCGTCGCTGTGATAGTGGGGGAAGTGCCAGTAAAGCGCCTCCCGATCAAGGGCCCCCGTGTTGGAGACGACCGGCATCAGGCTTTCCCCGTCGAGGTGGAGATCGGATCTCAGGGGAAGCCCCGCGGCCTCAAGGATCGTGGGGAAGAGGTCGCACGAGTGGGCCGGGGTGCTCACAACACTACCGGCGTTTTCCGCCCCCGGCCCCCGCATGATCAGGGGCACCCGGATACCCCCTTCGAAGAGCCACCCTTTGCCGTAGCGCAGCGGCTCGTTGGAGGTGACGGTGGTGTGGGTGGAGAGACCCCCGTTGTCCGAGGTAAAGATGACTAGCGTATTCTCGGCGATACCCAGCTCATCGAGGGTGTCTAAAATCATCCCCACGCCGATATCCACGCTCTCGAGCATCGCGGCATAGACCGGGTCGTCCTGGACGATCCGGGTGGTAACGCCGTCGATCTCCGCAATGGAATCACCCGCAGGCATCGTCGCCCGCTTTTCCTCGTACTTTTTCACCAGGTCGTCCGTGCCCATCAGCGGCGTGTGCACGGCATAGTGGGAGAGCATCATGAAAAAGGGCTTATCCGCATTGGTTTTCATGAAATCGATCGCCTCGGCGTTCAGCCGGTCGGTCAGGTATTCACCCGCGGGGCCGTCTTCGAGGGTATCGATTTTATATGGTGAGAAATACCCCGAGGGCGGCTGCCCCCATTCGCATCCTCCCAGGTTGACGTCGAATCCCTGTCTGTCCGGGTAGAAGTCCTCTTCACCCAGATGCCATTTCCCCGTGAAGAAGGCGGAGTACCCGGCGTCCTTCATTACCTCGGCGACGGTGACCTCCTCCAGGGGGAGGTGATCCTCGTTGGTCGGCTGCCTGAGGGATTTAGGGTTCTCGCCGTCGAAAGTGTCCGGGTGGCCGGTGCGCATGAAGGGAACGATATGCTGGAAGAACCGCTGGGGGAGGTTGGCGGCGATCCAGTTGTCGATGCCGAGACGAGCCGGATTCTTGCCGGTCATGACGGCGGCCCTGGTGGGAGAGCAGACGGGGCTTGCGCTGTAGGCGTCGGTAAAGCGGACGCCTTCTGCCGCCAGGCGGTCAATGTTGGGAGTTTCATGAAAGGTGCTGCCATAGCACCCAGGATCCGCCCACCCCAGATCGTCTGTGAGAATCAGCACGATGTTGGGCCGGGGGGATGTGGAAAATCCCCAGCCTCGCCCCGGGATTGTCAGGGAAAAGGAGGCAACCCCTAATGCCGATAAAAAGGTACGTCGGGAAATTCTGTGATACATACGAATGCTCCCGTATTGTGTATGATGAATATAACGCGAGGATGTTTTTTTGCACAAACGATGCGTGTGAGTGTATCACGTATACATACTCTTTGACAAGTGAGTATCCCACGGCGGTGTGAGGGGCGGATGGGCATGAGGGGTGACATCCTGGAAAAAATCGAAACTCAAATACGTTGACATCGGCGGTCAACTCTTCTATCATGTACCTTTATTGATTGATCAGCTTCTGATATATGGTAGAAAAGAAAGAACAGCCGAAACGCATCGTCCTCGGGGTGACCGGGGGGATCGCCGCATACAAGGCGTGCGAGCTGACCCGTCTCCTGGTGACGAGCGAGTTTTCCGTACATGTTATCATGACGAAGAACGCCCGGGAGTTCGTCTCTCCCCTGACGTTCTCGACCCTGTCGGGGAACCCGGTGGCCTACGAGATGTTCGCCGGCGGCGCTCCGGAATCCATCGAGCACATCGACCTGGCCGGCGAGGCGGACCTGGTGGTGGTGGCCCCGGCAACGGCGAATATCATCGGCAAGGTGGCAAACGGCATCGCCGATGACATGCTCTCCACCGTCATCATGGCAACCCTGGCGCCGGTGGTGTTTTGTCCTTCCATGAACGTCAACATGTACGACAATCCCATCACCCTCTCCAACATCAAGAAGCTCAACGACCTGGGGTATCGATTCGTGGAGCCGGGGGAGGGTTTTCTCGCCTGCGGCTGGGAGGGAAAGGGGAGGCTCGCTGAACCTTTGGACATCCTCGACGCCGTAAACGATATTTTCGACAAAAAGGATTTGGCGGGGTTGAAGATCATGGTCACCGCCGGACCCACCCGGGAGCCCATCGATCCGGTGCGGTTTATCTCCAATCATTCCAGCGGGAAGATGGGATACGCCGTCGCCGAGCGGGCCCGGGCCCGGGGCGCCCAGGTTTTGTTGATCTCCGGCCCATCACCCCTGACGCCCCCCTGGGGGGTGGAGCTGGTGGAAGTGGAGAGCGCCGCCGACATGGCGGATGCCGTGAAAGCTCGGTTCGACGATGTAGACGTGGTCATCAAGGCCGCCGCCGTGGCGGACATCACGCCGGCGGATGTTTTTTCGCACAAGCTCAAGAAGGATGAATGCGGCGATGTTCTCAAGCTCGCCTGCACCGAGGATATCCTCAAGGGCCTCGGGGAGATGAAGGGTGACAAGATACTGGTTGGGTTCGCCGCGGAAACGACGGATTTGGTGAAGAACGCGAAGGCGAAGCTTAAAAACAAGAACCTTGATATCATCGTGGCCAATGACCTGACCCGGCCGGATTCCGGCTTCAACGCCGATACGAACGCCGTCAGAATCTTTGATCGGGACGGGAATGACGAGATCCTCCCGGTGATGAGAAAGGAAAGGGTGGCCGACGAAATACTCACCAGGATACAGAAGAAGGCGGGTCCGTGGAAGAAGAAAGAAAAATAACCGATTCCCTGGTCACGTACCTGGAATACTTTGCCCGATCCGGCGTCACCCATCTACCGGCGGGGGGCGGTGGCCGGTTATCCGGAGAAGTCGAGAGTAATGTGTATTCGGCGGGAGTGGGCGAGAAAAGTGTTTCCGATGCGGCCGTCGACCGGGCGTCACTGCTCGCCGCAGTGCAGGATGAGCTGGGGGACTGCCGTCGGTGCAAGCTGTGGGAGGGGCGCACGAATATCGTGTTCGGCCAGGGGAATCCCGACGCGGTGTTGATGTTTGTGGGAGAAGGACCGGGTAGGGATGAGGACATCCAGGGATTTCCCTTCGTGGGGAGGGCGGGGCAGCTCCTGACAAAGATCATCGAGGCCATCGATCTCACCCGGGAGGACGTCTACATCGGCAATATCAGGAAGTGCCGGCCGCCGAAAAACCGGGATCCGGAGCCGGACGAGGTCGACAGCTGCATGCCCTTTTTGATGAAGCAGATCGAGGCGATCCACCCCCAGATCATCTGCACCCTGGGGGCGGTGGCGACTCGGAACCTCCTGGGGATCAAAACCCCGGTGTCGAAGATCCGGGGAAGCTTTCAGCGCCTCGATCACGCAGGGGGTGTCATGGTCATGCCGACCTTTCACCCGGCGTATCTTCTGCGAGATCCCTCGAAGAAGCGGGACGCCTGGGAGGACATGAAGAAAGTACGGGATATCTACAAAACTTTTATATAGAAAAAGGCAAAAAGGCGACATCAATGAAAAAAACAAGAGCCGCACGGCGACACGGAAAAAAGCGCGCCGTGATCGCTAAAATAAAACTGGGAATGCTCCTGTTGTGGATTCTGGTCTGTTTCGCCGCCCTCTTGATGGGTCAGGAAGGGACGGACGAGCCGGTGACGGTGGGACGCCTGTCATTCAGCGGCGTCATCAACCCGGTCTCCGCCGAATACATCATCGACGGCATCACCGAGTCGGAAATACAGGACCACGCCGCCGTGATCATCGAGATGGACACCCCCGGCGGACTGGTGGATTCCATGGAGGACATCGTCCAGAAGATGATCGACACCGACATCCCCGTGATCGTCTACGTGTCTCCCCCTGGGGGCGGCGCCGGGTCCGCCGGTGCGTTTATAACCATTGCGTCGGACATCGCCGTGATGGCCCCGGATACGAGCATCGGGGCAGCGACGCCCATCTCCATGATGCCCACGGGCCAGGGGGAGTTCCCCGGCGAAGAGACCGATGAGGAGACAGATGCGGAGACAGAAAGCACCCTGATGCATAAGGCCACTAATTTCTACGCCTCGTACATGCGGGGGCTTGCCGAGGGGAGAAAAAGGAACGCCGATCTCGCGGAGTCGATGGTGACCGAGGCCGTGACCGTGACCGCGACGGAAGCCATGGAGCAAAACATCATCGATTTGATCGCCGGCGACATCGACGAGCTGCTTGCGCTCGTCAACGGACGGACCTTCAAAACAGTCAAAGGCGAGGTGATCCTGAACCTGGAAAACGCGCGGATCGCCGAATTTCCCATGGGATTTCGACGGGAGTTTCTCTATACCCTCACCAACCCGAACGTGGCGTATATCCTGATGATGCTGGGGTTGATGGGGCTCTATTTTGAGCTGTCGAATCCGGGGGCGATATTTCCCGGAGTGATAGGAGGGATATGCTTGATTTTAGCGTGCTATTCATTTCAGACGCTTCCGGTCAATTACGCCGGGGTACTGCTGATCCTGCTATCGGTTGTGTTGTTTATTCTGGAGATTAAGGTGACCAGCTACGGATTACTCAGTATGGGGGGGATCGTCTCCCTCTTTCTGGGCTCGATTATGCTTTTCAAGTCCTCATTTCCCGATTACCTGAGGGTTTCAATGGGTACCATACTGCCGACGGTTATCGTCGTAACGCTCTTTTTCGCCCTGTGTATCTGGCTGACGGTGAAGGCATACAAGAGAAAGCCGGCCACCGGCGATCTCGGCATCGTCTCCGAGCGGGGCGTGGCGAAAACCCGCATCGACAAGGACGGCGGCAAGGTCTACGTCCACGGTGAGTGGTGGAACGCCGTCAGCGATACTCCCATCGAGGAGGGGGAAAAGGTGGAGGTGATCGAGGGGAAGAATCTCCTGATCAAGGTGAAGAAGGTGGAGGACTGATTCCCCTCTCGATGAAGGTCGACTGATACGCGAGGGGAAGCCGTGTCGGGGCCTCTCCGATTTATTAAATATGAGGGCCCGCATACAGCATGCAGCCGCAGCACGAAAAAAACGGGACGTTCGACGCCGTCTCCCTCCTCTCGGGGGGGCTGGACGGTATACTCGCCACCCGGATCGTTTCCGATCTCGGCGTGCGGGTGCTGGCGCTGCACTGTGCATCGCCGTTTTTCGGGTATCTCCCCGGCCCCGGTGGCGATGCCTTCATCCGGCATATGGCGGACCGATACGGTTTCACCGTCCGCATCGAGGATGTGACCGATTCATACATGGAGATACTTGCCGCCCCGGCACACGGGTACGGCGGCAACTTCAATCCGTGTATCGACTGCAAGATATTGATGATGCAGCGGGCCCGGGAGGTGATGGAGGAGGTGGGGGGACGATTCATCGTCAGTGGGGAGGTGCTGGGTCAGCGGCCCATGTCCCAACGCAGGGACGCCATGAGGATCGTCGAGCGGGACGGCGGGGTGGATGACATCCTGCTTCGACCGCTTTCGGCGAAGCTCCTCACCCCCACGTTACCTGAGCGGGAGGGATGGGTGGATCGAGAGCGCCTGTATGATTTTTCCGGGCGCTCCAGAAAGCCCCAGATGGCCCTGGCGGAGCAGCTCGGGCTGACAGAATATCCCTCCCCCGCCGGAGGGTGTTGCCTGACCGACCCGATCGTTTCGGAGCGCATCAGGACGCTCTTTGAAGAGGGACAGAAGCCGAGGCCGGAATTCATCGGTCTGCTCCGCATCGGACGACCCTTCCGGCTTCCGGGAGGATCCATCCTCTCGGTGGGGAGGAACCAGGGGGAGAATACGAGGCTCGAGGAGATGACGGCGCCCGGAGACCTGCTCATAAAGCTGAAAGACAGACCGGGACCCCTGGGGCTTATGCGGGGGGAATGTTCCCCTGAGGACGTCCGCATAGCCGGGTCCATTGTGGCCAGATACGCGAAGGTCGAAAATGGTGAGAGCGTGGCGGCGGTTTTCGGGAAGGATATCAACGCCCCGGGAGACGAGCTACAGGTATCACGAGCCCGGGACGAGGATATAGAGAACATGCGTTTCTAATATATTTTGGATTATTGAAAAGGGATAGTACATGCGTCGTTCAAAAATCATTGCCACCGGCAGGCATCTCCCTGAGCGGGTTGTCACCAACGCCGAGCTGGAAAAGTTCATGGATACGACTCACCAGTGGATTCTCGATCGCAGCGGCATCGAAGAGAGACGATACGCGGAATTCGGCGTCGGCCCGTCGGACCTGGGATACGAGGCGGCGGTCATCGCCCTGGAGCGGGCGGGGATGGAGATCACCGACATCGACTTGATCATCTTCGCAACCCTCAGCCCCGATAACGGATTCCCGGGGCCGGGGTGCCGCCTGAATCACCGACTGGGGGCCAAGGGTATCGCCACGGTGGATGTGAGAAACCAGTGCACCGGATTCGTGTACGGTATGTCAATCGCCGACCAGTTCATCAAGACCGGCATGTATGACCATATCCTCGTGGTGGGCGGTGAGGTGCACTCCACCGGGCTTGAGTTCGCCGATCGGGGCCGTGAGGTGACGGTGCTCTTCGGTGATGGCGCGGGGGCCGCCATACTGGGTCCCTCGGACGACGACAGCAGGGGGTTACTCTCGACCCACCTCCACGCCGACGGCAAGGGCTTCAAGGAGCTGTGGGTGGAGTTCCCGGCCAGCCGCCGGATGCCCCGGGAGATTCACCAGGCCCTGGACGAAGGACGTCAGTGGCCCCGGATGAACGGAACGAAGGTGTTCAGGAACGCCGTCGTCAGGCTTCCGGAGGTGATCAACGAGGCATTGGAGGCCAACGGATATACCGTCGCCGACATCGATCACCTGGTTCCGCACCAGGCGAATATGCGCATCAACCAGTTCGTGGCCCACAAGATGGGAATTCCGAACGAAAAAATCTGGCACAACATACAGCGATTCGGCAACACTACAGCCGCCACGATCCCCATCTGCCTGGACGAGATGATAGAGGAGGATAAGTTCAAGGAGGGGGACGTGGTGGTCATTGCCGCGTTCGGCGCCGGCTATACCTGGGGATCGGTGCTGATTCGCTGGTAGGGGCCGTCTTTCGGCGTTTTTGATTGTTTGTCATATGAGCTTTGCGGCGGAAGGCGTACGGTGTGTGCATCGTCTTCCGCATTTTTTCAATCGACATTCCGCCTCCCGGCCGTCGGGCGACGGTCCGGGGGATGGGATGACCCTTCCGATCGGTATACGGGTATGACCGACCTCACCCCCATGCTAAGACAATATATGTCCATCAAGGAGGAATACCCCGACTGCGTCCTCTTCTTTCGCATGGGGGATTTCTATGAGATGTTCTTCGACGACGCCCGGGAGGCGGCGCCGATTTTGGAGATCGCCCTGACCACCCGGGACAAGAATCGGGAAAATCCGGTGCCGATGTGCGGCGTACCCTACCATGCCGCCGAGGGCTATATCGAAAAGCTCGTAAACAGCGGCAGGAAGGTGGCGGTGTGCGAGCAGGTAGAGGACCCGTCCCAGGCGAAGGGAATCGTTCGCCGGGAGGTGGTTCGGGTGGTCACGCCGGGCCTTTCGGCGGCCTTGGGGAAATTCAGCCCGGGAGAGAACAACTACCTCTGCGGCATCTCCCATGACGACGGCAGGTTCGGCGTCGCGTTTCTCGATTTTTCCACGGGAGAATTCCAGGTCACCGAGCTTGCGGACATAGGGGAGCTGACGGACCAGCTTGCGGCGAGAAATCCCCAGGAGGTGGTATTTTCCAGCGAGGTGGAAGGCGGCCCGATGGCCGATGTCCTGGCCCGGACCCTGAACGACGTCCTGGTCAATTTTACGGACCCGTCCCGATTCACGACAAATCGGGCAGAATCCGTCCTCATCGACGTCTATGGCCTGGCGGGGATAGACGGACTGGGCTTGGGTGAGCATCCCTTGGCCCTCGCGGCCACAGGAGGCGTGCTGAGCTACGTGGTGGATTATAAGCTGGGAGACGTCACCCATCTCAGCCTTCCCCGCTTGTATCTCCCCAGGGATTTCATGATCATCGACGAGGTGACCGGAAAAAACCTGGAGCTGTTTCGCACCATCTATGAGGGGAAGAGGTCGGGGTCGCTGCTCTCCGTGATGGATCGCACCACCACATCCATGGGTACACGGCTCCTCACACGATGGCTTGCCCAGCCCCTGGTGGACCGAGTCGAGATAGAGCATCGACACGATCTGGTCCAGGAGCTCCTGGGCCGTGAGGAGGGCATCGACGGGCTGATCTCTCTCCTGTCGGACATGGCCGACCTGGAGCGGATCGCGGGCAGGATCTCAACCCGCACCGCCAACGCCCGGGATGTGGCCGCCCTGGCGTCGTCCCTGGGTCGGATTGGTCCCATCGGGAGGATACTGGAGGATTTCAACGCCTGTGCGGCGGAAAAGCTGGCCGGCGACCTGGATGATTTTTTACCCCTCATACGGCGCATCATGTCGATCCTGGTGGAATCGCCCCCCCAGGCCCTTCGTGACGGCGGCCTGATCGCCGACGGCGTGGACGAGGAGCTGGACGAGCTCAGGGAGATATCCCGGACCGGAAAGCAGTGGATCATCGACCTTGAGCGCGCGGAGCGCCGTCGCACCGGCATCAACAATCTCAAGGTGCGGTACAACAAGGTGTTCGGCTACTACATCGAGGTGAGTAAATCGAACCTGGAGATGGTGCCCGACGACTACATCAGGAAACAGACCCTGGTATCCGCGGAGCGTTTCATCACCCCTGAGCTGAAGGAGTTCGAGGCGAAGGTGCTGGGGGCCCAGGACCGCATCACCGCCCTGGAATATACTATTTTCGTCGAGCTCCGGGACGAGGTGCGGGGCTGGATCCCCGGGATACAAAAGGCCGCGGGAGCCCTGGCGACCTTGGATGTGCTTGTAAGCTTCGCCGTCGTCGCCCGGGAGCGGGATTTCATCCGGCCGGTTATGACTGATAGCAGGGAGATAGACATCACCGGCGGACGTCACCCGATGGTGGAGCGGTTTTTACCCCCCGGGGCCTTCGTCCCGAACGATGTGCATCTTGACGGGACCGACGAACAGGTGCTGGTCATCACCGGTCCAAATATGGCGGGCAAATCCACCATTATCAGACAGGTGGCGTTGATCGTTCTGATGGCCCATACCGGATCGTTTATTCCCGCCGAGAAGGCGACCATCGGCATCGTCGATCGGATTTTCTCTCGGGTGGGGGCGTCGGACTCCATCGCCCGGGGCCAGTCGACATTCATGGTGGAGATGGTGGAGACGGCCAATATTCTCAATAACGCCACCGATCAATCCCTGGTGATCCTTGACGAGATCGGTCGGGGCACCAGCACGTTCGACGGCGTCTCCATCGCTTGGGCGGTGGCGGAATACCTCCATGACAACGACGGACGGACCCCCCTGACCCTGTTCGCCACCCACTATCACGAGCTGACCGAGCTTGCCGCCATGAAGGAGAGGATAAAAAACTATACGATTTCCGTTCGGGAGTGGAACGGGAGGATCATTTTCGTCCACAAGATGCAGCCCGGGTCGGCCAGCCACAGCTACGGCATAGAGGTGGCCCGCCTAGCGGGGCTTCCCACCCCGGTGTTAGGAAGGGCCCGGGAGGTCCTGGCCGATTTGGAGGAGGGCGAGCTTTTACGGCTGGACGCTCCCGGAGGATCCCCAGACACCCCCGGGAACGCCACGGGCCAGCTTGACCTGCTCAGCGTTGTCTCAAATCCAGTTGTGGAGCGGCTCCAAAAGATAGACGTCAACTCTCTTACCCCCCTGGACGCCCTGGCGATCCTCGATGAACTGGTTCAGCTTACCGTTCAAGCTGAAATAAAGGATGAGTCAAAAAAATAGTGTTTCAGGTAAATTTTTACTTGAAAATCACTTTTCACTGTGACATTATACTGGCATTGGTGGGAGAATTTTTGAAGGCCCGAGAGCTCCGTTTCCGTACCAACACGCAGGAATCTCGATTTTGATCCAAAACAATCATTCAATGCGGGTATTCCAAAAACCACCATCCGGTTCACAAAACATGTTTTGTTCACATGCCTGTGTGAGTGTCGTGGAGTTGCAGTATCCATCACACAATATATTCCCCCTCACGAAATGTGTGGGGGTTTTTTATGTGAATTATCAGGTTTGACAATGACGCATACCGTGCCATCCAGATGTATCCGGCCCGGCGTCTTTTCGGATGCGTGTGAGGGGTATCAATGAAAAATGAACTGAAAAAAATGCTCGACTTTGAAGCAAAGGCAAGGGATATCCTTGATGAATCCGAACGGGCTGCGGACAAGATCCGGGGCGACGCCCAGATGAAGGCCGAGGAGCTGATGAAGAATCGGCGATTTGAGGCGGAAGATGAGGCGGAAAAAATGAAAGTCAAGCTGATTGAAGACGCCACGGAGGAGGCCCAGAAGATGCACGCCAGAACGCTCAAGAGCATCCAGGAGCTGGAGGCCAGGGCGAAAAAGCGTATGGACGAGGCCGGGACTTATATCATCACGGAGATATTCAAATCGTAGGAGAACCTATATTTTTCAACGCCCTGTAGATGTGATTGCATGATATTAGACGTACATAAATACTCCTTTATCAACGCAAAGATCCGCGGCATGAAGAGTCGTCTTCTTGACGACGTAAAGTATCGCCAGCTTCTGGAGACGACCCACCTCGAGGGATTTTTGAAAGTCCTCCAGGAGACGGCATACGCCCCCCAGTTGATGGACGTCGATTCCGGTGATCCGGATATCAGCGAGATCACCCGGGCGTTGGATCAAAATCTCCTCAAGACATATCACACCATTTTCAAGTTCTTCAATCCGAAGGTGGAAAGCTCCTTTCTCTTTCAGCTTCTCGGCAAACTGGAAGTGGAAAATCTCAAGATCATCCTCCGGGGAAAATACAAGGGGGTCTCGGCTCCCCTCATCAGCGATACCCTCGTTGAGACAAACGGCTATTCGAAGCTGGATTTCGAGGAGCTGCTCAACAGCAAGGACATCGCCCATTTCATCAGCGAGCTGTCGTCATCCCCCTACGGCAGTGTGTTGGAAAAGACGCTTCCCATTTTCGAAAAGGAGCACCGGACAATCGTATTGGAGCGGTGTTTCGACCGGGTGCACTATACTCAGCTTTGGGATGCCATGAACCAGCTGTCGGGTCTGGATCGAGACATGGTGAAGATGTACCTCGGGTCGTTTTTCGATGTCACCAACATCATGATCATTCTCAGGTATCGTTTATTTTATGAGATGATGCCCCAGGATATCTCGGCCATGATGCATCCGATGAAATATAAGCTGTCCGCAGAAGACGCGGAGCGGCTGTTATCGGTGACCGAAGAGGATTACCGGGATGTATTCGCCGGGACCTATTACGGCAAGCGGGTGGGACCGTACCAAAACCTCTCGGAGCTGGAGCGATCCCTTAATCTGGTATTACTGTCGGTCATTCGAAAGATGTTGACCGGCCCTCCCTTTCATTTGGGGACGCTGGTGGCGTATCTCTCACTCAAGGAAATTGAAGTCAATAATCTCAAGAGCATCGCCGAAGGCAAGCGGCATGCCCTGGGTGAAGAAGATATCAGTAATGTGCTGATACTGACGCAGTAATTGTTGTATGCAACCACTGAGGTGATACAAAAGAAAAGTAACCAACACGATTTTGGACATCAGGATGATGAGAGCGCCCGGACTGAATAGTCCGCCGGGCGTCTCGAGGTGACACGCACAAAAGGACATGAACGGAGCTGCTTTTTTGAGAGACTGACGTTGTAAAACGCATACACATATTAACTTTTCAGCCATTTTTAGGGGATGAGCAGGCATATGTTTCGACCGGTTCCCATGATGAGAGCGACCATCCTTATTCTCGACAAGGACCTCGCCTCGGTAACCAAAGAGATCGGACGCCTGGGGATCATGCATCTGGAGGAGGTGGGAAGCACCCCGGGGCTTTCCGATATGGGATGGACCCCCGGTCAGGAGCTGGAGGTGGTCAGCCGATACCAGACGGCGAAGCGGCAGCTTGATGAAATCTTCGAGAATGCCGAGATCACCGAAGAGGCCCCCGCCATACCGGGCACATATGAGGTAAATCCCCTTGATGACATCGATGAGCTCGAAGGGAAGATACAGGCCTATCACTCCCAAGTACGATCCATAAACGAAGAGATTTATTCCCTCAGGGACAGGCTCAACGTCGAGGAGGACAACCTCAGGCGCCTTGACAACCTGACGCCCACCAATGCTGATGTCTCCCGTATGAGGGACCTGGCGATGCTGCGTATGTTCTACGGGAATCTCCCCTACAAGCACATCCGCTATCTCGAAGACTCGATTACAACGAAATTCACCACATTTATTCCCATCCAGACCCGGGGCGACCGGGAGCTGAGCGCCTTTTTCTGCCTTCCCGAAGATGCCGAAAACCTGGAGGAGGAGCTCAAGAGAATGCATTTTGAGTTTCTCCCCCTGCCCCAGGACTGCAGCGGGACGCCGGACGAGGCGAGGGAGCAGATTGAAGATCGCATCAACGAACTGAAGATGAAGATCGGGGAGGGGGAAAACAAGCTCCGGGGCTTCGGGTGGACCTATCGGAACGAATTGCTGCGCATCAAGGAACACCTGACCACGAACCTGGATATCCTCGTTTCCGTCAAATCCATGGGACTCTCCGAGAGTACCGCCCTGATTACCGGATGGATACCGGCTAAAAGCACCGACGATCTCAAGCAAGCGCTCACGAACCGTTTGGGGAATCTCTTTTATCTCCAGGTGATCCCGGCCGAAGAGGTTGCGGGGGTCAAGACCGGGGAGGTAAAGGTTCCGGTCATTCTGAAAAATCCGAAGCTCTTCAGGCCTTTTCAAACCCTCGTCACCATGTACGGCTCGCCGGATTACAATGAGATAGAGCCGTCGTCGATCATCGGCATTGCGTTCCTGCTGATGTTCGGTGTGATGTTTGGAGACGTGGGGCACGGATTCGTCCTGGCGCTTCTGGGGTGGTTTCTGACCAAGAAGGTCTCGGCCGCCGAGGAGATCGGCGGTATCCTGTTCCGTGCGGGCATCTCCTCGATGTTTTTCGGATTCTGCTTCGGCAGTATCTTCGGATACGAGGAGGCGATTCCCGCCCTGATTTTTCACCCCATGCATAATATCACGACCCTCATGGCCGCGGCGGTGGCGTTCGGCATATTTTTCCTTTCCATCGGCCTGGTCATTAACATGATAAACGCCCTTCGCTCCCGGGATGTGGAGCGGGGCGTCTTCGAAACCCACGGTCTTGCCGGGGCGCTCTTTTACTGGGCGGCGGTGGCGTTCATGATCAAGTTCATCGCCACCGGCAGCCTGGGTGTACCGCTGTGGGTGTTTCTCACGATCATCGGCGTTCCCCTTCTGATGATTTTCCTGAAGGAGCCGCTGTATCACCTGATCGTGAAAAAGCGCCCGCTGATTCACGATCCCGGCTCCTACTTTCTCGGCTCTCTTGTGGAGGTGCTCGACACCTTTACCGGATATCTCTCGAACACCGTATCGTTCATCAGGGTGGCGGCGTTTTCCCTGGCGCATGCGGCCCTGTTCCTGGCGGTGTTCCAGTTGAAGTCGATGATGCCCGGCCAGGCGTCGTCGATCCTGGTGGAGCTGGGGGGGAATGTGCTCATCATCGGTCTGGAGGGGCTGGTGGTCTCCATTCAGTCGGTCAGGTTGATCTACTATGAATTCTTCAGCAAGTTCTACTCCGGCAACGGCGAGGCCTTTCTGCCCATGAAGATCGGGACCCTGAAAGATTCGGATACGACAGGTTAAAGAAATAAAACAAACGTTCCTTAAAAGGAGTTTTTGGTATGAAGTTAAAGAAGGTAATTATCGGATTTGTCGCTCTGAACGCCCTCATCTTCTTGACGGCGGCGGGTGTCGGGCTGGTGGTGTCGATGACACCGGATGTGAGTTACGGTTTTCAGAGCGAGACAGATACCCATGCGGCTCCGGAATCCGCACCCCTGGGCGATGCGGCCATGGGATGGGGCTTTATCGCAGCGGCCCTCTCCACGGGGTTGGCCGCCCTGGCTTCCGGCATCGCGGTGAGCGGCGTTGGATCGGCGGCTATGGGCGCCATCAGCGAACGACCGGAGCTGGTGGGGCGAGCGCTGATTTTTGTTGGCCTTGCCGAAGGTATCGCCATCTACGGTTTGATCATTTCGATCATGATACTGGGACAGTTGTAACCCCGGCCGGTACATTCGGTATTGCACGGATGACCGGCGGGCAAACATGAAACAATCGCATCACGCCTGAGAGCAAGCTATGGATTTTTTCATAATCGGAGACCACGACACGGTGCTCGGCTTTTCCCTTTCCGGAATAGAGGGCCGCGTGGCAAAGGACGAGCGGGACGCCCACGCCGCCCTGAGAGAGGTGATGGAGTCCGGCCGAGTGGGTATCCTCCTGATAACGGAGCGATACGCCCAGGCCCTCAGGAATGAGCTGGATACGATCATGATCAACAGCCGCTATCCGCTGGTGCTGGAGATTCCCGATATGTCCGGCCCCCTGGAGGATAAAATCACCATCTCCGATCTGGTGAAGGCGGCCATAGGCGTGAAGATTTGACAGAGCATTTTTAAAGAGAAGGTGTGTTCATGGCACCGTTGGATACTGTGGAAAACCTGGGAATCATCGTCATAAACGAGTCCCAGGACAAGGCGGAGTGGATAATCAAGAGCGCCCAGGAGATGTCCAACAAGTACATCGACGAGGCGACCGAGAAGGCCGCGGAGAACGCCGATAAAATCATCACCCAGGGCAGGTATACGGGGGAGAAGGAGAAGCAGAAGATCCTCTCCACCGCCGAGATGGAAGTGAAGCGGATGGTGCTCAACTGCAGGGAATCCCTCATCGACGAAGCGTTCGCTCTGGCCCGACAGAAGTTCGAGGCCTTTAAAAAGACCAAGGAATACACGGATATCCTCAAGAAACACATAATTGCATCCATTGGAGAGCTTGAGGGAAATTCCTTTACGATCGTCGTTTCGAAAGCCGATTCATTCAGTCTCAGCGATGCCGTTGTCAACATGATAAAAAAGGAGACCGGCAAAAAAGGGCTGAAGCTCAAGCTCGAAGAGGTTGAAAAGGATCTCGGCGGCGTGATCGTACGGGAAAAAGACGGCAAGGTTTCCATAGACAACACCTTTGACAGCATGCTCAATAGAATCAAAAACGAGATTCGAGCGAAAGTATCGGAAATCCTTTTCGATTAAAGGAGAAAAGATGGAAGGCAAGGTCGGGTCTATCATTTGGATAAGCGGTCCGGTGGTGAAGGCTCGCATAGAAAAAGAGCTGGGTATGATGGAGATGGTCATCGTGGGCGAGGATAAAATATCCGGTGAGGTCATCGAGCTTCAGGGCGATGTCGCAACCATACAGGTGTATGAGGAGACAACCGGCCTCAAACCGGGGGCGGAGGTGGTGGGAACGGGATTTCCCCTGTCGGTGGAACTGGGTCCCGGTCTCATCAGTAACATCTATGACGGCGTTCAGCGACCCCTGGAAGCGATTCTGAAAAACACCGGTAATTTCATCGAGCGCGGCGTACAGATTTCACCCCTCTCTCGGGACGTGAAGTGGCATTTCACACCGGAAGTATCGGTGGGGGACGAGGTGAAGGGCGGCGCCGTGCTGGGGAGCGTCCCCGAGGGATTCGTGCTCACCCACCGGGTGCTGCTTCACCCGGCGATTTCCGGAACGGTCAAATACATCGCCCCCCAGGGCGAATACACCATCGAAGAGGTCATCTGCGAGGTGGATACCGGGAAGGGCGTCGAGAAGATCAAGATGTATCATCGCTGGCCGGTGCGCCACGGGCGGCCCTATCAGGAGCGCCTCGCTCCGTCGGTGCCCCTGGTCACGGGACAGCGCATCATCGAT
>Ga0180431_10003528_pt1 | contig 20087 bp, 19 predicted proteins | sample SS_ome_11_FD_132459 | JGI IMG/M metagenome (GOLD analysis project Ga0180431, IMG submission 132459) | Hypersaline lake sediment archaeal communities from the Salton Sea, California, USA - SS_1_MS_1 metaG | ecosystem: Environmental > Aquatic > Non-marine Saline and Alkaline > Hypersaline >... | reverse complement strand
AGAACTGAATTAAAAACAGAACCGTAATAAGATCCAAAATCTCCAGTTTTTTGGGTCCAATATTCGTTTGAAGGAAATTGACGCTCATCATGCGTAATTAACCAAGACTTATGTGTTATGTAAAACGTTGGCGCCCAAGAATGAAAACTAACAAAGAAATCTCCAACTTCATTATACTGAATAGTGTCAAAATCTCGAACTGACCCACCTTCATCAGTCGTTTTCCAAGTAAAATAAACAGACTGACTTTTGTAATCAAATCCGCTTCTTATTCCATTTCCAAAAGAAGGAGATGTTACGTTTTCGTAATCGTTTAATTTAATGTTGGAGTAAAAATGCAAGCCACGAACATCTGAAAGAGCAACAACACCGTCTTGAGCAAAACGCATTATTTTTCGCTTTGCCACATCAATCCAATAAAAAGCTTTGTCAGATTCGGATAAACTAAACTGATGTTGATTGCCATACTCAGTAGATATGTAATCGACACCATCAAGTTTTCCGCCAATACCAGTAGTAAGCGTTCCAGTGTTTGACGATTCTATTAACGCACGATCATACGCACGAAGTCTTCCAAAAGCTTGCTCTTGCCAGGAGTAAATAGTATTAAACAAAAATCCAGAAGAAATTATTGGCCCGTATCTTCCGTCAAGATCACTAAAGTTATTTGCCTGAAAAATTCTAAAAGCATCTTCCGGATCGCCGTATATTTTCGGATTACTATACCTCCACCTGGTTGGAAAGTCTGTTATGTTTTTAAAGTTTTGAGGCCTTGGAAAGAAAAACTGATTTGATTCTTGATTAAGTAAAACGGCATTTATGTTAAACTCCTCAAGCAATTTGTTGTCTACGTCCAAGTAAAACAATCCGTTTTCATAATCAGTTGTTGAGCCGCTAAACGCAGAATCAGGGCGAGAACCAACATTTCCATAAACAGGATCCCCAGGAGAAGGTGCCGATCTCATAGCGTGATTTAAAACAGACTCAAGAGGAAAAGAAAATCCAATAGCATAGTCTTCTGATGTTCCTGGACCCGGAGAATCTTTATCTCCATCATACCTTGGATACAATCTTAAATAAGTAAAAAATCCCAAGTAACAATCTCCACCCCAAACCTCAATTTCATTGTAAACATATCCAGCTGGATTAGGAAAAGAAGGATTGTTTATTGGCTGAAAATGTCCAGTACTAAAAAATATTTCCGTTTCAAGCGAACTAAGTGTAAGACCCCCGTAAGGATTTGGATTAGGACGAACGTAATTAGCAATTAAAAACGAAGCAGTGTTTGTTACCGGGCCAGTAGTTGCTCCAGTATGAGTAAATATACTTGTTGGCCATCCAGTGCCAGCAGGAGGAGCGCCACCCCAATTACCGTGCTGTATATACCAAGTTCGATCATGGCCCCACGACCATAATTGATCATCTCCTTCATCAAAACTACCGTTTGAAAAACCAGATTGAAAAAATCCAGAACCAACAGGCCGAGAAACAAAACCTTCGTTCCAAATATCAAAAACACTTGCACCAGTACTTGTCCAGTTTTCAAGATTTCCATCAAAACCAAAATCAGACAAGTAATCTTTTACAAGCTCATCTGTTATTTGTCCATATTCGGGATAACCAGCAGCATTAGGATTATTGCTTGCGTTATGCCTATCGTTGTTTGTGTAATAAAGTTTTTGAATTAAATGATTTCGAGTATTTATTGCGCTGGTAGAACCAATTAAGTCAAGTGGACGAACATTATCCGGATAACCAGTTTTTGCAAATGCAGAACCAACTATTTTAATTCCATCTCCAGTAGTTAGCGTTGGTTTGCGAGCAACATCAAATAAAATATCCGGAACCTCAAAATGACTTGTGTACCCAAACAGCTCGTATTTTTCTGCGTTTGCACTTCTATTATCAGCAAACAAATCTTGAAGAGCAGTTCCGTTTACAATAGGAGAAACATCCCATCTTTGTTGATCAGAAACAAAAGGACGAACTCTAAAATGATTGGTAACGTTTCCGGCAAGATCTTTTGTGTCTTCACCAAACTCATCAACAGTAGACTGATGCCGAACACACGGCATTATAAGACCCTGGCAAAGAATAGTAGCGTCTCTTTTTACACGGACAATTTGAAAACCGGCAAGATTACTTTGTTCTGAAGCAAGATTAATACCGCCAATTTCAAGCCCCATTACACGAAGAAAATTTAATACCCCTTCCAAATCAGGAACTAAAGCATCTTCTAAATCAGTTCCAGGAGTATCTCCATTAAACAAAGGATTGTTGTCGTAAACGCCAAGGTCAGTATCAATAATTGGATTCCAAATTCCAAAAGTAACGCCAAGATCAGAACCGTTTGTAGTTAACACTGGTACCTGCCCAACGTTTCCAGAGAAGCTCGTAATGTTGCCATCTTCATCGATTCGTTGCCAACTGTATGCAGTGTCGTACATTGACGGCATTTTAATGTCCGCTAAATGATAAACAAAACTTGGAGTGCCTTTTTTAGAAAAGAAAACAATACCCAAGCGATAGGTTTCATCACGAAAATACCCTTCGTAAAGATTTTCAATTTGCGTGCCTTTGTAATTAACATAATCCGAAACAATTTGATAATCTTCAGTGTGTGTTTGATGAAACCGTTTTGTAGTAGTGCCAGTCTTTAATCCTTGATTTGTAATTACGCCGCCAGGAGATTTTCCGTTGTAACCAAGCTCATCATCCCGCATTTCACGAAATATTGGAGTAATTGTTAATCCGGAAAGAACAACGTTAATATTAACCTCAACGGATTCCTCTCTAATGTTTCCAAGGTAAAGAGTGTCACGTTTATGATTTACTGTTTGAGCAGCAGAAATTGTAGTAAGTACCTGAACAACTTCTTCTGGTTCAATCGGCTCTCCGTCCATAGAAACATGATTAAACACCATAGACGTTCCAGATATTTCGGTGTCAACAAAAACAGCAGCGCCAAGAGCTCCAACATCGGTTGTTGAGTGTATGTAAACAACTTCGATGCTTTTGTATCGAGTGTCAATTCCTTTTACTTCAATTTGATTTCCGTTAATAGTGTCTTCATCGCTTCCATCAAATTCATATTCATGCCAATTTGTTGAACTTGGCACATCTGTAGGAAGCATAACAGTTCTTGTAAGACCGTACCATGGAGTTTTATATCCATCTGATGTAACAAGACGGTATGCGTACTGATAAACTCCAGAACGAAGGTTTCCGCCTATTCTTTGAACGTATTTAATAATACCAATGTAAGAATCAGCTTTCTGGTCCATTTCAAAAGCAGAAGTGGTAACCGGAGAATACGCAGTCACATTGTTTGAAGCTCCAATAGTCCGATCATAAGAAAAAGTAAAAGATCTGGGCGGATTACTGTTATCTTTTACTCCATCAACCCAATAAACACGAATGCATTGATCACTTTCGTATATAATCTTTGCTTCTATTTCATTTGCAAAATTTAGAAGCTCTCCGCTTGGATCATCTTGATCGTTAAACAAAGTTTTGTAAGACCCGCTTCCAACAGAGTCAATTCCAATAATTCCTATCTCAGAAGCGCCAAAATCTTGCCGTACAGAAAAAAGAATAATAAAAGCATTTGTACGTGCGTAACCAAGAGGAATATATTTAGCAGCATCAGCACCAGCTCTTGGTGTTATTGTAAAAGATAAAGTAGTGCCCCTTTCGTTTTCCCAAGAAAAAGTTCCATCAGGATTGTATATCAAATCTCCATTAAGACTGTATCGATAAGATCCTTTTGGTTGGTTCAAAATGTCTACATCCTGAACCATTCCTTTAGAAAAGTTATTTAAATCTCTTTGAGCTGGCATTAAAATACATTTTTGTTAACCATAGGAACAAGCTGGTTCCATTGATTTGATAAGTATTCCATTTCTTTAAGATCAGGCAATTCATCATCACCACGAGCTTGAGCGCAAAGCCGGAACCAAGTTTCTTCAAGTTTATTGTAAACGTACATTGGAGTTTTTCCATTAACAAAATCTGCAGTTTTGTACATGTACATTAAGTAAGAAGAAACAGCATCATCATGCGAAGCTTTGATTAAAGGAAACCCATCATCGTCAAGCCAAATACCCCAATAAGCAATACCAACCTTGTCTATATGTTCTTCTCCAGAAACATTAAAATGAATGTATCCATTGCTAATAGAAAACTTTGGCACCGAAGAATAATAAGCCCCGTCACCGTATCCTGGATAGTATCCAGTAGAACTTCTGTTTTGAGCATTTCGACTTTGCCCCATATTTAAAGCATTTCTTTGAGCAAGGTTTTTACTTTCGGTTTCTGGGGATTTTAATCCGTTGTTACCATGCTCTATTGTTTTTGGCTCCTTACTTGCTTGTATAAGCTTGTAATTAAGGCAGCCAGTAGGACTATCAGTAAATGTTGTTACGTTAAATGTTACGCAAAAATCACGACCAGTAAGCTCTATTACATTTCCAGAAATAGTTGGTATAAAAGGAGCATTTCCGATCGCCGCAAGTTGATTGTAAAGGCCCTGTGCTACGTTATTAAAAGTATCGCCCGGCTGAACAATATATGTATAAGAGTTGGTCCAAGTGTTTCCGTTATCTACAACAGTAATATGAAGTATAGCTTGCTCTCCTGCAGACCAAGTACCAGTAACTTCGATTTGAGAAACTTGAAGACATCCGGGAATATTTACTTTGCGATTATTCCCTGAAGTAAATTTTGGATCTTCTTTTGGAGTGCTAATTGCCGTGCCTTTGTAAAAATGAGTAAACTCTTTTTTAGTAACCTCAAGATAATGCTCTCCATACTTCATTGAAACTAACTTGACAAACCCAGGGGGAAGACAAGCTCGATAGTTTTTAATGTCAATTTCACACTCAAACTTTTTGTACGTATCCTGTGATCCAATTTTCATTTCAGCTTCAAAAGCCCAACGAACTAAATCATCAATAACGTGATTGACGTTTCGTATTTGAAGTTTAGAAATAAACGATCCAATTACTGCTTGGATTGAGATTCTTTCTTCGTGTAGTCCTGACGCTTGTGCCATGTGTTTTCTTGGTATAAAGCTGAGTTATTTAACAAAGATATGTCTATGTATTCAAAACCTGACAACGCATTTTGGTATATTTCTGAACTCCATCTTCGAGAAACTTTTAGTCTGTAATTTCGCCATTTAAGTGGAGCATCCCAAAACATAAAGTAAAAATACCCGCCTGTTTTGTTTACATCAATTTTTCTTTCTTTTCGTATTCTTTTTCCGTTTTCAGTTACGAAATAAAATGACTTTGGGTTGTATCTGGTGCAAAGTGTTTTTGCAGCATATAAATACCCAAACCATTGAAAAAGAGAAACTCTTTTGCCTTTGTAGATCGCATCTTCAAAAAGCATTTTAAAGTACTCTCTCATTATTGATCGGACCAAACGACTTGTGACTTTCCTAACCTTTGTCTGCTTTAACTTGTCAAGTCTTTCTTGACATCCGTTTTCCATCATATGATGGTAAAGATCGTTTCCGTCAACCCAATCAGTTTGCTTCCGGCCTTCTTGTGTCTTGAATTGCCGTTTCATTATCTTGACGAGAATTATTCAATTCGTCATTTTGAGTACGAAGAATAACCCCAAACTCTTTTTGCAATATGTTTGTTACGATAAAATCGTAATAAGACATAGGCAAAGGATAGTTGTCTGTTTCTGTGTTAAAACACCGTTCGTTGCAATCCTCATCGTAAATCTTTACATCTTCTGGTTCCTCAAAAACACCACGAACATTTATGTATTTAATCTGCTCGTCTTCAGAATTAGGCATAATGTAAAGATTTGTATCGCCTATCATATACGCTCGAGTAAACAAATGACCAAACTTAGTAGCAGCTTTATACTGTATTGTGTCAGAATCGTCAATTTTAATTGGCGTCATTTTGTCAATCTTCCCAACAAACGTTAATGATCGATTTTTTGGAAGATCAAGTAATTCCGGTATTTTAACTTTTTTTACATTACACCCCCATTCTATACCGGGAATACAAGATTCCGCAGCATCAACCTCAATAAGTTCAAGAACACCTAAATCTTGAACAAGACTTTGATCAATATTTTTGCCGTAATCAGTAAGAACTTCTATAGCCTTTGCACGGTATCCTTTAATCCAAAAAGAAATGTTTCTAATAGACAACCGATCATCATCGCTGGTGCCAAGACCGTTTCGAAGTAAATTTCGAATGTTGTATGCGTGTTCTTGTAATGTTGCCATGTTGTGTAAATAAAAAAGGGGAGGGGAAAAAATCCCATCCCCTTAGTTGTTGAATTTTTGGTTCTCTTAGTTAGGAATCAACGCTACAAGAGCAGCAGCCTGAACAGCATCGCAAGCAACGTAAAGCTCAATTTCTTTTGCGCCTTTAGTGTCAATAAACGGAACAGGAACGATTGCTTCATAGTCAATACGAACAATGTCGTAAAGAGGAGCAAGCACCTTGTTCTCAGGAACACCAAGACGATCAAGATACTCTGGAGTACCAACTTCAGGAGTAAACACACCAGTAACAGGACCAACCGTAGATGGAGTGTTAATGGTAATTGTTCCGGCAGCAGAATCAGTGTACTCGTATGCAGTAAAAGAAATTTTAATGGCTTCTTTTCCGTATACAGAGATAGTTCCAGCACCGCCGTCAAAAGCGTTTACAGGAGTTTCACTTTGAAGACTGTCCGCAATAATCTTGTCTGCAATAGCGGTTGCAATGTCAGCGTTAGAATCGCCAGGCTGTACAGTGTAAGTGTACGACTTGCGCCAAAGCTGACGAGTTGAGTCATTGCTAACAAGAGTTAATCGAACTTCATCACCGGCAACGTAAGAGCCACCGATCACTACTTCAAGGTTAAAAGCAACACCAGCGTTTTGAGTGAGAAGAACAGCATTTTTTAGCGTTCCTACAGGAGCAAAAAAATCAGGAGTTACTTGGGTTCCAACGCCAGCAGTTGTACTTGGTGCAAAAGCGACGTCATTTACTACGAATGGGATTATGTCCCGACCAATGTTTGGCATAATTTAGTTTTTTAAAAGGTTATTCTTGATTTTGAATTTCATTTATCTGCCCTTGGTACTGTCCTGACTCTACTGTAAGCAACATTTTTCTTACAGCCAAATTTACAATTTCTTCGTGAGTATAATCAGGTAAATCTGAGTTAACATTGTTGAAAGGATTTCCCGGATCAACAAATATTTCTTTTGGATACCTAAAGTAATTTAACTCCAAAGTTGTCGGAATAGTTTCACTAATGATCTCGATAAAATCATTTGTTCCATCATTCCTTTGGATGTATATCGGAGAAGAATCTGTTGGCTTGTTAAATGGATCGCTTTGAATGTTAATGTAGTCATCAAGTTGTATCGGCTTAATAGAAGCACGTAAAATTGGACCACATGGCGCATCGTTAAAGCTACCCCATAAATTCAAGGCAAACATGTACTCCGGTGTAATGTTGTTTAAATTGATCTTAGACGTATTTGTAAAAGAAGCAGTAGAAACCAACGGAAGTAAATCAGACCTACGCTTTTCGTTTAATTCAAACGCACGATACCTGGTCTTGACAAACTCAAAGATTGCCAAGTTAATAAAGCGGGTTTTTTCTTCTGGATTGAACCAAGGCGCATTGGCCTTATCAATCAAAAGATCCGCAAGTTCGTGCATTTGTAAAGCGGTCATGCGTCAAATATCTGTTTTCTTAACGTTGGGTGCAAATCCTCATTTTCCTTTAACCAAACTAAAGCTTGATCAAAACTCGAACCCATTGGAGTTGTATTGAAATACCACACGCCGTTTTTCATTGTAAAGGTTCCTTGCTCACGGCCAGCGTGAAGAAGTTCTTTTAACGATCTGTCCGGGTGATTGTACTCTTCCATAACGTGATCTGGGTCTTCTTCAGCAATATCATAAATGAATCGCTTAATTACGTTATCAGAGTTTGTGGCAACATTAACCCCAAGTATTCTTGCAAAGCTTTTTAGCTCATGGCCGCCAAGCTTTTTGATCAAGTAATTTACTTCGGCTTCAAGGTCTTTTTGAGCAATATGCTCTTCTGCCTTTTTCTCAACATCTACGATTTCAAGAATCGGAGTTGGACCATTGACATAAATTGGGTGATCCTTAACATGTTCAAATTCAAGCAGGTCATTTTCGTTTGAAAGATCAAGACGGACAACAGCCCGTGTATACTTTCGCACTCTTTGTTTTCCATACTTGTCTTTAAATTCCCGAAGTTCACCGTCCGAACCAGTGTAATCTCTTACAGTGACCGAGCCGGTGCGCTTCGGGTTTTTCATTCGGATCTCAACAACCCCAGCTTGGCTCTTTTTAGCCGTAGCTGTTTCTGTTCTTTTTCTTCCTCTGGTAGCCATTGTTTATATCAGTTAAGGATTAAGCAAAGATTAATTGTCCGCAAGACAACGGGTTTCGAACAACAATACAAGATTCACTCAGGTATTCGCAATCAAATCCGTCACGACCGTTAGCAGCCTTCATAGACTTCTGATCGAAAGGATCAACCATACCCGGAATGTACTTGACAATCATTCCACGATCGATTCCACCGGCACCCTTAACCTTACGCTCAACATTTGCAATTCCATCAGTTACACCCATGTCCATGAATACCATTCGGAAAGATTCCTTTGGGTAACCAGTAGCAGGGTCGATGTCGTTTCCATGCAAGTTTGGATCGTCAAAAATAGGGTTGTGAACCAATGTCATTCGTTCTCCAAGAGCATTGTAAGTTGTAAAGTTTACTCCGATTTCTTGCTCTTTACCAACCGCAGGGTTGTAAACAAAGTTTCCACCAGGATAAACCAAATCTTTCATTGCTTCGTGGAAAGCAACCTTACCAGCAGTACCGGTAAATACCATCCAGTGATTTCCTTTACGTCCAGTATTCAGCATAAGCTGAGCCAAGAAGTCAGTTAATCGCTTTTCGGTTAGCTGTCCAGGGCCATAAGTATCAATGTTAGCAGAATCGATCTGAGCAAGGATACCGTCACCTTTGTAAATTGGCTTACCGTTTGTATCAAAGATAGTTGGGTTTCCATTTACATCTACAGTAGAACGAGAGTACCAACAGTCAAGTTCATTCTGCCACAAGTATTCTTCCATCACATACTGCTGATCAGTAAAGAACCACAAACGCTGACCGTTATTTTCAACCCAAGTAATATCCGTAAGAGCCGATCCGGAAATCGTTTTTGCTTTACGAGTAATACCAAGATGGTTGATATACCAATCAGGATAAACGTGATTTTCAAACCCACGCTCAGAGTGTTCTGGGAAAGCAGAACCAACAGTGTTAGCAGTAACACCAGCAGCAAGAGCAGCAGCAGCTACATTAGCTGCAGCATCATTAGTTTGAATACGGAAAGTAAAAGTATACCCACCGGCAGTTGGAACAGGCTCGCCAATAACAACAGCGTTTGTTCCATCAGCAAAACGTACAACGTCATTAGGGTTGAAGTAATTTTCTTCAAACTCAACAGTAAACGAAGTAAAGTTTGCGCCGTTTCCAGCAAAAGTACCAGTACAAGTAGAAGGTCGGTTAAGTCGTCCGATGATAGACCAACGGAAAGCATTTTCACCGATTAGCTCTTCTTTTGCAAATCGTCCAGTTCCGTCAACAAAATAGTTAAGAGAGTACTGAGGATATTGACGGATCATTCCACGAGCAATCTCAGGATATTTAAGCAAGTTCGCTACAAGCGAATTTGACTCTACGGAATCCTTACCGTATGTACCACGACTATATCGCATTTTTTTTCTTTTTTACGGGTTATTATTACTCTGCAAGAAACAAATTTGGATCAAAGCCTCCGCTATTATCAGCATCCGGAAGAGTTTTAGTAATCTTTTTGGACGGGTTCTCCATGTTATCTAAAACCTGGCGTTTACCCGTTGAGTCACCACGATTAGTCATTGCTTTCAAGATTTTGTCTTTGTACTTCCAAAGCCAAGCAACTTGAGCAAGCGATTCATTATCCTTGGTGATCTCCCCAAAAAAATCTCCAGAGGTTATGTAGCTAAAATGTTTTTCACGAGCTTTTTCTACTCCGGCATCAGTTTTTGCCATCTTGAGCCCGAACATAGAATCTGTCTTTGACAAATAGTTCTTTAGCTCTTCCTGCTCTTTGGCCGTTTGTTGTTGACGCATTGCGTCAGCTTCCCTTCTGGCCTCCACTTCACGAGTACGCTCGTTTACTACATAATTCTCAAGATTCTTCCGGATCTTTAGCGCTTCAATGTCTAAAGTTCCGTTATCTTGAAGAGTTTCTATTGCTTTGTTAATTTGGTCCTCATTAAAACCATTCAATTCAAAATCTTTCCTCAAAATTTCTTCATCTTCCATTTTGAGAATGGTTTCAATTTTTTTGATTCGGTCGTTAGTAACTCCTGCTGCTTCACTTGCTTTTTTAAGCTCCATGTTTTGGATAGCAAGTTGCTCTAACACTTGGCCGAGCTCTTCTTCATTTTTTACTTCGACGCCGATCTTTTCTTTTAAAGAACTAAAAAATTCATTTGAAATTCCCGTACTTAAACTGTTATCTGTACTGTTGTTTTCTTCTGCAACAAGTTCTTCTGCGTTTTGAAGATTTTCTTGTTCTGCACTTTCTGAACTTTGTTCTTCAAAAGACCCTTCTTCATCATCCCATGAAAAATTATCATCAGAAGAATTAGAAGTTGTTTCTTCTGTAGTTTCAGAAGTTGTTTCCGATTCATTACCTAAACTTTCCTGATCCTGATTATCGGATTTTTCTTCTGCATCTTCAGAAGTAAACTTAGCTGCATCAAACTCAGGGGTATCTGTAACCTCTGTAGTTTCTACTGTTTCTTGATTTTCTTGGCTCATCTTAATACAAATATAATTTTACTTTTTGGTTTTTGCAGATTTACTATCTTTTTTCTGATTTTCTTGACGATTCTTTAACGCAGATTTTTCAGAATTGTTACGAGCAAAAGGTTGCGGTTTAGAACCTAAATATGGGTTTTCTTCTTCAGTAGTAGAATCCATCATTTTGTTGTCAAGATCAGTTTTTCTTGAGTGTTCAGCAAGATCACGTTTGTTTTCTTGATCTCCTTCGGCAATACGCTCTTTAGTTTGATTGTTAATTTCAGCAACCGTAATATCACGCTCTTTGTTAATTTGAGCAACTTGAACAGGCACTTGAATTTTTTGAGCTTCAATCTCATTAGCTTGCTGCTGTACTTGTACTTTTTGTTGTTCAAGAGCTTGTTGTTGTTCACGCATTGCCTCTACGCCTTGAGAAAGTATTGTTTCAACTTCGCCAGCCGTTGATGCGTTAATTGATTTAACCAAAAGATCTAAGTCTACACCACCAGAAGAAACAGCACGCTCTACAAGAGAAAGCATTACTTGTTTGTTTTGGACTTCTTTCATAGAATTTTTCACAAAAACTCCCATTTCACCAAGAAGCTCTTCTGTAATTTCAAGAGTTTTGAATCCAGTATCTCCAAGAAAAGTAGCAACACGTTTTTCGTTACCCCAAGCAAGTCTAAATTTATTTGCCAGGCAATTAAGAACGTCACTAATAATTTCAATGTGTAATTCAAAGTAAGGCTGCGTAACCAAATTTGATTGCATTACGCTTTGTTGATTAACGCCAACCGCATCACTGGTTTTCGTAATTCCCATTCGTTGTCTTGAAATACCGGTTAATTGCTCCATAGTATCTTCAAGCATCATTTTTAAATTGATCATTTGCTGTACTGAATTAGACAGCGTAAAGTCAACTTGTTGAAATTGATTAAACCTTGATTGTAAAGCTCCTTCTTGAGCAGAGTTAATAAGAATTAATCCAGAGTTTTTTGCATGATAGAATACATCTTCAAGCGGAATGTTTTTTGGTTTTTGAGATGTGTCGTAAACAATCGATTTACCACCGGCTCGAGAAAGAGCAAGATTAATATGAAACATGACCACGTTATACATGATCTGAATGTTTTTAGTAGCATCGACTAAAGAAAGAGTAGTTCCGTTAAAGTTTCCTTTTATAGCGCCAAAAAAATCAAGACTTGTTTCAGCATAATTAGATTCGTAACGAACTTGATTTTCTTTTCGGCCCCAGTCAACCAAAAATTTATGGCCTATTAAAGTTGCTTTTCGTACATCCGTGTATGGCTTAGACACAATCTTTTCATTTTTCTTTGGTTTGTATTTGTCGTCAACCATTTTCAAATACGGATTCTCTGGATCAAATTTATTTGGGCTTTCTTTAAACCTAACCATCCGTATTGACTTCCATTGAGCGATCGTTACTTTTACTTTCAAAGTGTTTTCGCCCTGGCTGTATCTGTAATACCCGGTGTACTCTGGATTGCTGTTAATGTAATCATGTGGCTGTTGCTGCATCTTTTCAATTTCAATAACATCATCCTTTGAAAGATCAGCCCGATAAGTGTCAAGTATTTCATTAACCGTCATAAACGTTTCATACGCCGCATATTTACCATCTTTAATATTTTCAAGATCAGGATCTCCATCCCAAATCATTGATCGTGGATCTACCCTTTCAACAAAAGGATCTCCATTTTTAATGTGAACGTAGTAAAAAGACTTTCCAGTAATAAACATATCGTAAAGACCACGCTTAAACGTTCCTTTAATATTATGTTTAGCAATAATGTACTCTAAAGAATTATGAATTGTTGATTCAATCGAAAGACGAATCGGTGTTTTCATAAAAGCATCAATGTCTTCTGGTATTTCCTCTCCAATTTCTTCCGCAGGAAACTCCATTCCTAACGTTTTTTCAATTTCTTTTCGGATTGGCCTAAGAAGAACTTCAGCAGCAACAGCAACTTTTTTCTCAATCTTTTTATTTACAGCATCCCGGTTTATTACCTCAACATCAAAAGCAAGCGGCTGGCTCATAAACTCTCCAATAAGAGAATCCAACCGGGGCATTAAAATTGGGTAATTTACAAATCTTGCCGGGGCAGTTACACCGTACATATCTGTTATGTACTCAAACTGCTTTGGATCAAAATTTCCGTTTACAATCTGAAAGTTTTCGTAATCTTTCTTTCTTTCCGTAAGAAAAATAGTGTTTGCAGTTGATCGACTTTGACGAAGAATAGCATCAACATTTTTCTTGTGCCACTCTTTGTCTTTTTTACTTTCAGCAATAAGTTGTTTCGGAAATTGAGTTTCCATAAAAATGCCTTTATTTATTTAGTCAAGATCGTAATCAAAGGTAGGTTTTTTTGATGATTTTTTTCCATCACCATAAACTAAGCCGCCATTAACATCTCTTGTAAAAGTTGGAAGCTCAAGTTTTTCGTCTTCATCGTCCTGTACTATTCTTTTAACTGCATCCATATTGTGGATCAACGCAAGGCCAAATGCCATGACGTAATCAGTGTTTTTAGAACCAAATACGATTAATTCCCTTAAAAGTTCGATAAAATAAATGTCTTCACTATGTTTTCTGACGTATTCATCAACAAGCTCAAATAGTAATTGCTTTTGATAGCCCTTCATGTGAATACCGTATCTGTTTGATACTTGGCTATACGGAGCATCTGCTGAACGTGGACGCTCTTTAAGATACTTGAGCATCTTGTTTCTTTCAAAATACTTTAAGAATCCATCATCATTGTGTTCCGGAAGAACTTGGCACCCGTAAAAAACACAAAGCATTAAGCACCGTTCGTAAAACTCTTCTTTAGAATACGGCCGATCAGTGTAAAAAGCTATAGGCATTTCTCCAGGCGTGTCCATATTTACAAACCTTCGATACACACACATACAACCTTTAGAATCTGAAGTTTTTACTCCGTTGCCCTCTTCAAAAGAATCGTCAGAGTGATAAACGTCAACACCAGCTATGTCTGCATTTTTCTGATTTTCTAACGGCATTTCAATAATTTTAAGCGTGCCATTAATAGCATCCTCAACAAACTCTGGTTTTTTACCAAACACACGTCGGCCATTACTGTCTTTTCCCCATTGAAGTTTTCCGGTTCTAACTATTCCGGAAAGACGCTTATCGGTCATTAACTTAGTAATCTGAGTGTTTATCTTATCAATATCAAATCCATTGCCGCCAAGAGAAACAAATGCGTCTGCTGGCTCAAGCGGCATTTCTTGAAGAAAAGTGTAATACTCAATTTTGCTTGATTGCTTTTTTACTTTGCGTCTTTGAAGAATGTCTTCTTTAGCCCCACCTTCATCAGACTTACCAGTTTTTAAATCCCAAAAACCACCATACACTTTTGCTGCAGAAATAAATATTGGCTTAAGGTTAAACTTGTCGGCATTGTTCCACATATACATATAGTCTTCTGAATCATGGCTCATTTGGTTAGATGTACCGCCAATGATTGGAAGACCAAATTGAATAGCTCCTTCACGAAAACATTCTTCATTTGCCAGGTATGCTTTTCGGAGTTTTTTAAATTCACCGGCCTCTTCAAATATCATGTAGTTAAGAGAAGTACCACGAAAAGCGTCAGGGTTTTCCATTACCCTAAAATGAACTTTACTAAGAAAACCTTTTTCAATCCAAACACCATCAACCTTTTCTTTGTACCCGGACATTAAAATGTCTTCCCGGTTTCTTAAAACTTGAAGTCTTAACTGAGCAGGAAGTTGGTTGTAAGACAGCATCATTTTTCTTCGAAAATCAGAAACATAATTTTCTGTTTGGGCCCCAACCCCAGATTCAGAGTTTTCATTAAAAGTCCAATCATACAAAAGCACGCCAGAGTTCATAAACGAAAACCCTTTACGGCGTGCCTTAAGAACAATTAGTCCGTATCCATTTTTTTTGGCGTCATAAATTTCTTGCATGTATTCATGATCCATATCCCTATAAAAAGGATTGTCCATGACTTTCCTGTTTTTATCAGGATCGTAAAGCTCAACCTTACAAAAGTTCAAGTAAAAATAATACATGCCAGGTATCCAAACTCCGCCAGTAGGCTTGTATCCTTCACGGCATCTTTTTACTTGAAGATTCCACCATTGAATATAATCTGGAGTTCCAGGCCGATAGTTTGGAAAACCCTCATTACGAACAGGCGTGTATTTGCATTTGCTTCTTCTCATTCTAATCGTTGTCGTTCTTCAAGAAAAGATAATTGACTTGAATCTGTTCCGTGCATTTTAGCAGAAGAATTTTCGTTTTTAAGAATAAGCTCTCGGACCTTTTCCCTGGCCAAAGTAAAATCAGCCATAGTTTTCATAATCTTGCCCTGCTTTTCTAAATTTTTTTCGTTGCTATCCATTCCACGAAGAGCTTCGGTGTACTCAGTAATCTTTTCAGTATATAGATTGTACTGATCAATCAATGGATCGTACTGAAGTTTTTTGTAAGCATCCACCGCATCTTTCATTAGCGGCTTGTCAAGAATGTAATGCTTTGATTTTCCATAGATGTTGTAAGTTACTGTTTTGAATCGATCGTCATAAGGAAGTTGTCTGTACGGAGATTTGTAATCGTACATCATAATAATCCAACGTATTGCATCAGAGCCATAGTTTTTTTCTTTGTATACAGCAAGAAGCTCCGGCACCAAAGCAATAGTTTTATCTTGATCTATTACGTTTCCTTCTTTATCGATATCAAACAGTAGCTTCATAACTTTACGTTGTGTTTTGCTTTGATTACAAATGTTACTAAGTAGTATCCTTTGCCAACGCAAATGTCGTAACTAAATACTCTTGCTTTTTGCTTGTGTAAATTTCTTTGCACCATGTTTACAACGTCAAGTGCGTCAAAAAAATCATTAACGACTTCCTCATGGCTAACAAAGTTTTTGCTGATTCTTTTAAGTGTTGTTTTCATATACGATCGTTATAAATGGTGATTGAATAAAAAGGGTTCCCAATTTATAAACACCGGGTTTTGTTCTTTTAATGTGTCCATGTTCTATTAGCTCATTCAAGCCATCATACATGCTTTTACTGGATTTAAAGCCAGTTTGTTTTTGGCAGTGGTTACGATTAAAAAAAACAACGTGAGAATCAATAGATCTCAAATAACGAAACATAGTAATTGCAGTTTTGGATAAGCCATCCTCTTTTAGATAGTTTGCCAAAAAGTCTTCTACTGTACCTTTGCCTTGAATTACCACGACACATTTTACATTTAACACCAAGATAGTAAAATATTGTATATTCAACCGCCTAAATGTAAAAAAATGCACATTGTATTTGGAGATTTACACGTTACAACTAAACGATTTGCAAAACGCAAAAACAAGTATGTCCCTATTGGAAAAGAAACCGAAATGGTTATAGAAAAAAATGTTTTGCTTGTTAAAAAGATTAACGAAAAGTGGCGTATTGTTGAACAGGTTCCGGGTCAAACACATGAAAAAATTCAAAAACATTTGACTAAATCTCAACGTATCTTAGAAGTAAAAGCAGTAATTTACAACAACCTTAAATCAAAACCGGCGTACCAGTATCAGACCTTTAGTACAGACTTTGCCGTAAAGTTTGTAAACGAAAAAAAGCTATGAGTGATATTGTAACCGCAACTGATCTGTACAAAGAAATATACAAGAAAAAACGTTTAAGCAAAAACGAAGAAGAGATTGTTAAATTCGCAGAGAAGTACGCAGAAATTTACTTTACCGAGCAGGCCCAAAATATGTTTGAGGCATTTCATGAAACGTTTGTAGAGTTTGTTGACTTTGAAAACACCGACAACGCAAATAACTTTATAATCGAAATGATTCGTCTTACTAAAGAAAAGTTTGCAGAAAAAATACTTTCGCCTGGCGTTAGTAATTAACCCGCCTCCCTGTCTTTACCCCATCTATATTCAACGTAATCAGAGTAAGAACGTCCGGAAACCCTGTATGATCTTCCGCAGTTTTTGCATCTCATTACATGTCGAACTGTTCCGGAAGCTGTTATAGCGCTATCATGTTTTTTAACATTAACTGAAGTACATGTAGGACATTGCCATTTATTTTCTCCTTGCAGAACAGCTTCATGCGTATGATGTGGCGTGTACTGACTAAGAACATTCCAGACTTCTTCTAAAGTCCTTATGTCCTGTTCGCAGTACTCGATCATTTCTTTCAAAGAATTTTCGCATTTATCAAGTAAAATCTTCTTCCACACTTCAAAACTAATGTCAGCTTTTTTGTGCGGCACGTTAAGAAACTTTGCAAGATAATCAAGCTTGTTGCTGTTAAAGGATCCGCCGTTTTTACCACGGGCCATCTTTAAAGTATCAACCGTTTTGTATTGAGGTTGCATCGGCATGCGATGTTTCATTGCTCGGCCTTTGATCCATTTAATGTCAAACGCATCTCCGTTGTGAGCAATAATTTCATCTGCTTTGTCAAGCACAGGAATAAACTTTCGTAGAATTTTCTTGTCGCATTGGTTCTTTCCCCAATGAATCGTGTGGACCTTGTCCTTGCCCTGCCATTTGTAGCTTACACAAATGATCTGCCGTTCTTTAATAATGTTGTTGTGATCGATGCTTATTTTACGCCCCGATCTCCAGAATAACCCGATATTGGGAGACGTTTCAATATCGTAAAACAATCGTTTCAAGATAGCAAGTTTTGCAGTGTCGCTTGCCTAATTCTATACGTCCTTGTCGCACTATTTTGACTGAAAGATACAGAAACACCACAACATCAGCAAACAAGGGTCTTGTTAACAAAATGTAAAATAACCGCTTGCGGTTCAATTTTTTTTTACCACAAACTGCAATTTTCCAAATTGTCGTAGAAACCGACCGATTCAAAGCAAATATTGCGTATCTCGATATGCGATAAAAAAACCCCGAGCCAACAAAGGAACCCAGGGTTTTGCTATGAATTAACCAAAAATTCAATGCAATATAGCACAATTATTAAAAAGTCAAGTTAAATAGACGAAGTACATACGTACGCCCCCATACTTCCACCATCCGCTTTCTTTTGTCATGTGCTCTCGCATACCCGGAAATTTTTTCAAGTATTTCTCCATGGCCTCATCATCATCTTCTGCATTTACTTGAAGTAGTTTTGTTTTTAAGGGATCCCAAGGATTTTTAGGATTAGCCTCCCCTAACCAAATCTGAATCTTGTACATACTAAACTGTTTTGTGTAATATACAACTATCTGCATACAACGACAACCAGAGAAGATAAAAAAGAGATTAATACCACGCCAAACAAAAAAGCAATTACAGCCAACACAGAACCTTTTCTGCCACCAATGTGATACTCTATGCTTCTACAAGCTATAAGTAAGAGCAAGAAAGCCCCAAATATTGCTATGATAAATGTAAACCCCAGTGCCCTCATACGCCAACAAATATACCCCCCTATCTTCAAAAACTTGTATCCTGTGTGTTAAGGATCTCAAACTAAATGTGTGTGTGGTGTAAAAATTAGTGTGTGTGTAGTGTGGGAGGGCTATATTATAAAACCCCCCTTTGGGTTTCGTTCTCCGAACTCACCCCCCTTTCCGTTTCGATTTCCAATCTCAATTCAAAAGCAGATTTCGTTTCGAAATCACTATTTGAATGTCGATCGTCATCTCAACTACGTGCAAACCTAAGGCCTGATATGCTCCGCATATCCGGCATTCTTATTTGTTCTTTGCTATGAGAAACAATATACATCATAGTGCTTACCGTGGAAGTACAGTACACGGTAGCTCTCAGGTTTGCCAGCCTGACCATCAAACTGGCGCACTGGGTTTAGAGACTGACGACATGATTGTCGATGGTGTTGACCCTATCACTCTTGTATTCGTGCCTGCACAAGTACAGGAAGAATTAGATGTGGAGCTCCTTGCGGAGCTGCATGATTGTTACACTTCTAATCAGGAGGTACAGTTATGAGCACTATCGATAAAAAAAGAGCTGGTATGAATGAAGATGATTTGTTCACTATCATAATGCTCTTGCTCCTATTCGTAGCAGCGTTTCTTGGTGCGACCATGTGATCGCTCCGCTCGCTTCGCTCGCTACGCTCTATTAAGTCGGGACTGGCTCCGCCGTCCCTCCTTTCTTTTTTGTTCTTTGGTGTGTCTATTGCACGCCACGCTATCCGACCGGTGTAATGTCATTCAAATCCTTTGTCGGAAAGGTGCTGTTGTGTTCAACCGTATTTGGTCTTAGACCGTTGTGAGGTTCCTTTCGGTGGCTGGTCCTCACACGCACATCAGTTATTTTTTCTTCCAAGTTTTTTCTCCGTGCAGAAATTTACTTGGAATTTACTTCGGGAGTATTTCCCAACCGTCCACGAGTACGGGTTCACTCGCCACTGTCCAGAAAATCCCTTGGACAGTTATTTGGGTATTTTGCTATGAAACAGTTCAAAGCAACCGCCAACGCAGCTCGTTCTTACAACAAACCACAGAACGGCGTTTATGCGTTTACTTCTATTGAGGCATCTCCATGTGAAAACAACATCGAAGAATCCGGAGACGGATTCAAGATTCGCCTTGAGATGGTTAATGTGGATGACGAGAAGCAGTGCATTTCGATGGGCTTCTCCAATCGTCCGCAGAAGATTAACGCCAACTCAAGTAGCCTCATGAATCTTCACAGGATTTATCATGCCATTCAGCATGTGTCCGGTCAAGAGCTTGCTATCCAGTTTATGGAAAGCTTGTTCATGGAAGGAAAACTTGCAGAAGATGACGAAGACTTCAACGCAGTGCTGGAGCATGTGGGTTCCGGTCAAAAGGCAGCAATCGAATTTGTTCGATTTGCCAAAGACAAAGACCCAAGCTCCGACAAAGAGCGAGAAGGCGCAGAGGAATTGGCTGAGTTTCTAAATGATGTCCTTATCGGGGAAAAAGTTTACTGCAAAGTTCGTGGTAACTCTCCAAAGGATATCCGACAGGACACTCGAAAGGTTAGTTCCGGTAGTAAGCGACGTAAAGCTCGCTTCTAATATCTGAATAGTTTGGTCAGGCACAGCACGGAGTGTCTGGCCATTCTTTTTGCGAGATAATCTGCTTTGTGCCTTGCAATTTTATTCAGCATTGCGCAGCCAGCGCACCCAACCGCACCCCAAACAAGGGTTTTATGTTCACTATCATGGGTATCACTGCAAAATGTT
>Ga0180431_10003526_pt1 | contig 20091 bp, 16 predicted proteins | sample SS_ome_11_FD_132459 | JGI IMG/M metagenome (GOLD analysis project Ga0180431, IMG submission 132459) | Hypersaline lake sediment archaeal communities from the Salton Sea, California, USA - SS_1_MS_1 metaG | ecosystem: Environmental > Aquatic > Non-marine Saline and Alkaline > Hypersaline >... | reverse complement strand
TCCTCGATGAGGCGTGGAGCCTTGGATGTGCGTCCTCGATGGGGCGTGGAGCCGGGAAGGCGGTATATAGGATCTTTGAAGATGTCCGATGCCGGGCGGCGGGGCTTTGCGGCCGGCTCGAATTCGACGGGGAGGAATAAGATGGATATCAAAACCATTCAGGAGGCTCTGAAGGAAAAAGGGGTGGACGGCTGGCTGCTCTACGATTTTCACAACAGGGACCATCTCGCCTACAGGATCCTCGATCTCGATTATAACAAGATGACATCCCGGCGCTGGTTCTACTTCATTCCGACCGATGGTGAGCCGGTTCGCCTCGTGCACAGCGTGGAGCAGACGAAGCTCGATTCTCTTCCAGGCAGGAAGATGGTTTACCTTCCATGGGAACAGCTTCATTCTTCCCTGAGGGAGATCCTCGGAGATCCCAAGACCATAGCCATGCAGTATTCGCCGTTCAACAACATACCCTATGTCTCGATCATCGACGGGGGCACGCTCGAGCTGATACGCAGCTTCGGGCACGAGGTGGTTTCCTCGGCCGACCTGGTTCAGCAGTTCGAAGCGGTAATAGACGAAAAGGGATTCGAGAGCCACGTGGAGGCGGGGAATAAGATCCAAAGGATCAAGAACGAGGCTTTCACGGAGATCGGCGAGGCGCTGCGCGGCGGGCGCAGGCTCACCGAGTACGACATAATGAAGTTCATCCTGAAACGCATGGACGAGGAGGGGATCGATTGCGGCGACGACGTGCCGATCGTCGGAATCAACGATCACCCGGCCGATCCACATTTCGAGCCGGTGCAGGAAGGGGCGTACGAGTTCAAGAAGGGTGACACGGTCCTGATCGACCTCTGGGGAAAGCTCAAGAAGCCCGGTTCCATCTACTACGACATCACGTGGTGCGGATTCGTGGGCGACGATCCTCCGGAGAAGTACCGGGAGATATTCCACGTCGTCCGGGACGCACGGATAGCGGCGCTGAACTTCGTAAGGAAACGCTTTGCCGATAACGAGCCTTGTTACGGCTGGGAAGTGGACGACGTGTGCAGGAATGTCGTGAAGAAGGCCGGCTACGGAGATTATTTCATACACAGGACGGGGCATTCTATCGGCGAGGAGGTCCACGGTAACGGCGTTCACATAGACAACCTCGAGACTAAGGATGAGCGGCGGCTGGTACCGGGGATATGCTTCTCGATCGAGCCGGGCATATATCTGGCCGGTGAGATGGCCGTGCGTACGGAGATAGACTGCTTCATAAAGCTCGACGGGCAGGTCGTTGTGAGCGGGGAGGAGCAGATGGAGCTGATCCGCATCCACGCCGATTGATCCCGGCGTGCACCTCGAGAGAGCCGGTCCGATTCTAAGCCGGCTGCCGATGCTTGAAGAGCCGGCCCCCACTAGCGGGGGCCGGCTTCCTTGTTAAAATCCTGTCGGCACGTTTCGTTCACCGGCCGTGCGATCCTAATCGGCTTCCAACTTTTTCGTGGCGGTTCTAATAAGCACTGCGCAGAGTGCCGCGAAGATGAGGACACCGAACCAGCTCGATTCTGTCAGACCGCCCAGGATCCTGGGCCCTATGGCCAGGATCTCGTCGAGCTCGAATCCAGCCAGGATGGCGTACAGCAGCCCGCCGAGAGCGCCTCCCGCTATCAGTCCGCTGCTGAACAGCATTCCCGGCCCTGACTCCTCCTCCGCCGTTTTGCCCCGGCGCGTGAACTTGTCCACGGCCCATTTGATGACGCCGCCCACGAATATCGGCATCGTCGTGGACAGCGGCAGGTAGACCCCGACCGCGAACGCCAGCGCCTTTACGCCGCAGAGCTCCACACCGATCGTCAGGCATATCCCCATCATGATGAGTATCCACGGAAGGCGCCTGTTCAGCACACCGTCGATCACCGTGGCCATCAGCCTGGCCTGCGGTGCGGGGAGCTTCGCCGAGCCGATGCCGGACTCGAGCCTTATCACGTCCCCTGCGTCGCTTGTATTGATCAGGTACTTCTCGCCCGAGCCGGGTATGCCGTAGACCTCGTACTCGCGGCCCTCCCGCTCCGTCACCATCTCCTTCACAGCCTCGGGCGGCACCCTGAAGGCGGGGTTCCTGATGGCCCTTTCCTCGGTGAAGGCGTTGTTGAGCATGATGACGGTAAGTCCCACGAGGAAGATCGCGGTGAAGGCCCCTATTATGTAGCCGTACTCCTGTTTCCTCGGTGTCGCTCCCATCAGGTAGCCGGTCTTCAGGGCCTGGGCGACGTTGCCCGCGTTGGATGCGCAGATGCAGACCACCGAGCCTATCATCAGAGCAACCGCCGTGTAAATGCCGCCCGACCACCCTACCCCCAGGAAGATAAGGGATGTCGCCATGAGAGTGGCTATCGTCATGCCGGATGTGGGATTGGATGACACTCCGATCTCGCCGACGAGCCTCGATGATACGGTTGCGAAGAAGAAGCCGAATACTATTATCAGCAGTGTGGCGATCAGATTGCCGAAGAGATGCCCGGGATGGATGACGAAGTTCAGAAGCAGGTAGATTACGACGAATGCAACCGCGATACCGGCGAATACGAAGGATATCGGGAGATCGCGCGATATCCTGCTGATCTTGCCCGCCGCTTCCTTGCCGCCGCGCAGCTCTGCTATGGAATCGCGGAAGGAGTGTATGATGGTCGGCATCGCGCGCACCAGGTTTATGATACCGCCCGCCACCACGGCTCCCGCGCCTATGTAGCGGACATAGCGGCTCCATATGATCGAGTAGTTATCGAGCTCGCCCAGGGTCGTGCTCAGCATGGCTCCTCCCTCATCGATCGTTATCGGCATGGAGGAGCCGAAGAACTTGATGATGGGAATGAGCAGCATCCATGAGATGAACCCGCCGGCCACCATGATGCTCGCCGTTCTGGGTCCGATTATGTACCCGACGCCCAGAAGCTCCGGGGAGACCTCGCCAACGAGCGACGAGCCCTTGTAGAAGCCTGGTCTCCAGAACGGCGCCTCCCTCCAGAGGCGAAGTATGCTCATCATGCACTTGTACAGGAAGCCCAGCCCGGCCCCCCAGAAGACGGCGCTCGCGTGGGCGCCGCTCTTCTCGCCGCTCTTTATAACCTCGGCGCAGGCGATCCCCTCGGGGTAGGGGAGCACCCCGTGCTCGCGTTCTATCAGATAACGTCTGAGCGGAATGAGGAAGCAAACCCCGAGGGAGCCTCCGGCAAGCGCCACGACGAAGGCCTTGGTGATGTCCAGTGTGAATCCCAGGAATATCAGCGCGGGCAGCGTGAAGATTATACCAGCTGCTATGGATTCACCCGCCGCTCCCGTCGTCTGTACGGTCGTTATCTCCAGGACGGTGGCCTGCTTTCCGAGCTTCATCTTGGTTAGGCCCGCGAACCAGGCCATGGCTATGATGGCGATCGGTATATTCACCGCTACCGTGAGGCCCACCTTGAGGCCGAGATAGACGGTTACGGCGCTGAAAACCAGCCCGAGCACCGAACCCAGGATCACGGCCCGCCAGGTGAACTCCGGCATGATGGTATCGGCGGGAACATACGGCCTGAACTCCTTCTTCTCCTCGCTCATTTGCTTCCTTTCTCCATTGTGACAATCGAATCTGCCAGATAGACAATGACTTTAAGGGTTGAAGCCGCTGCTTTGCAAGCGATTTTCATGTCGGCACAGCCGCCCGAATGGGATTGAATTCTCGCACGCCAGATATTAGGATAGAAGCCGTACGGCACGAGTCGTCAAAATTGGAGTTGTGCATGTCGATATCGGATAATCTGAAAAGGGTGAATGAGCGCATAGTCACAGCCGCACGGCGGGCCGGCCGCGATCCATCGGAGGTGACGGTCGTTGCGGTGACAAAGACATTCGGCCCCGAGGTGGTCGAATCGGTGGTCGGCGCCGGTGTAATGGACGTGGGTGAGAACAGGATACAGGAGTTCCTCGAAAAGGCAGGCAAGGTTCGGATGGAATGCAGGTGGCACCTCGTGGGGCATCTTCAGACGAACAAGGTCAACAAGGCGCTGGGCAGGTTCGAGCTGATACATTCCGTGGATTCTCTCAAGCTGGCCTCGCGTTTGAGCCGTGCCGGCGCCGAGGCGGGCATGGTGTCGGACGTTCTTCTGCAGGTCAACACAAGCGGAGAGGATTCCAAATTCGGACTGGGTCCGGGAGAGGTTCTCGAAACCTGCGGCGCGATAGCGGAGATGGACGGAATCAAGGTCAGGGGGCTCATGACCATCGCCCCATGGGTCGACGACGTGAAGGAGGTGGCCGGAGCGTTCGCAAGGCTGAGGCGCCTTCGGGAGGAGATCGAATCCGCGGATATCAAGGGGATCTTCATGGAACACCTCTCGATGGGCATGACCGATGATTTCGAGGTGGCGATTGCCGAGGGATCCACGATGGTGCGCCTCGGAAGGGTTATCCTGGGGGAGAGAGGCTGAGAGCCGGGTGGCAGCTCCCCCGGCCTGAAGCCGGAGGTTCCGTGTTCCGGACGGTGTCCCCGGCTAGCCGGGCGGCGGAGAACGCGCACGGGCCGTGGCAAAAAAATGGCCACCATGCGGAAAGATGATCGACTCTTCGTTCTCCACCACCGCGGCCGATACGGCGGACCATCGGTCTGCAAAAATGGAATGCCATATTTTTTAATGAGTTATGGGTTATTTTATTACTGATCCGGTTGGTCTGATAATTGCATTTTTAAACGTTGCCACATTTTTACTGATGGTTTATCTATTCTTGACGGCTGCCGGGGGGCAGGGCAGGGTGTTCAGAGCCCTCGACAGGGTATTTGATTTTCTTCTCGCTCCACTCCGTAGATTGTTACCGGAGTGGAGACTCGATCCGGCATCTATAATACTGATCGTCGTGCTACAGTTGATTGCCTTTGCCATCAAGAGGAATTGGCGGTAATATCGGCACCGAGCCGAGGTAGGTATTTAGAGGGTTTATGTAAAAGAAGGACGAGCAGGAAGGGCATCGAGCCGCGCCGCTAGCGGCCTGGGGATCGGCCCGGCTTGAAATCAGGAGGCGAGACGATGAGGATTACACCTCTCGATATAAGGAAGCAGGAATTCCGCAGGACCATGCGAGGGCTGGACACCGATGAGGTCTATGCATTTCTAACAACCGTTGCGGAGGAGTACGAAGCGGTGCTCTCGGACAACAAAAAGCTGCGCGAACACATGGTCGAGCTGGAGGAGCGCCTCAAGGATTACAAGAATATAGAGAAGAATCTCAGAAATACACTTCTGACGGCTGAGAGGGTAACGAGCGAGGCGAAGGAGAACGCCCGCAGAGAGGCGAGTCTCATCGTTCGTGAAGCGGAGATCGAGGCCGAAAAAGCAGCCGAGACCATACGCGCCCATACGGTTCAGCTGCGCCGGGAGATCCTACAGCTGAAGAAGCAGAAGGATAACTATCTGGCGCGCGTCAAGACGCTGCTCGAGAGCCACGGCAAGGTGATAGACGGATTCGAGGAGGATTTCGAGGGGATGGACCGTGAGATCGAGGAGATCGGCAAGCTGGTCGAGGAGGACGCCAAGAAGGCTATATCCTCGTCGAGGAGGATGAGCCGGGAGAATATCACCGAGGAATTCAAGCACGGCCCGCAGGACAAGGTGACCTGGGGGGACGAGAGAAAGCGGGAGGAGGAGCCGCGGCCCTCGATGCCGAGACCTGACTGGAGCGGCGCAGAGGGGACGGAGCGGGATGCATCGGCCGGCGGGGGGGATATGGATCCGACGTCTGCGGGTGCAGCCCCGGCAGGCCCCGGGCAGGAATCAGCCTCGAATGCCGAGGAGGTCCCCCACCTTGATGTGGAACCCATAGGTGCCGTCGAAGATATCCGAACCCAGAAACGTAATCAGACGGGCTTTTCCGAAACTCCTCAGGCGGAGATGCCCCTGGGCGATGCCCGTGCCGGGGGCGGAGGTTGGGCCGAAAGAGACAGCGAAGAGGGCCGCGAGGTGGCCAAGAACATAGAGGAGCGCGTATACCCGGGTATCGGGATGGAGGGAGGACCGGGGGGTTGCGCCCCGGTATCCCAGGGAACATCCGGAGAGCATTCGCCGGGCGGAGATGGAAACGCCGATCGGCAGCCGGAGCAGTTCACTCAGCAGCCCGGTGCTCAAATGCCGCCTCAGAAGGGCATGAACGGCCCTTCGACCGCGGGACAGGCGGTTGACGCAGGTGGTGGCGGGAACGTAGGGACGATTGTTGATGCGGGAACCGGCGGCGGAGCGATACCAGGTATGGGCGATCCAGTGCATCAGGGCGATAATTGGAAGGGTTACGAGGTCCGCGAGGCGAAGACCGACTGGAGCAACTACAGTATCGCCCACGGCGGTCGGGGTGCGGAGATCGGAGAGGGAACTCCGAGCGAGAGCGAGGTGGACGAGGCGCTCTCCAACCTGACGAATGGATCATCAGAGCGGCAGAGCATGGAGCAGGGAGCCGTGAGGGTTCAGGGTGATGCCCCGGAAACCGGAGCCCCCGGTGTGCAGCAGGAACATAACCCACCGGCCGCCCCCCAATCATCGGAAGGGGATACGGTTGACGATCGATCCCCGGGATCGTCCCAGCCGGTCGATGGCCGGCAGGGCGAATCGGTGCAGGAGCAGGAAGAACGCTCAGGATCCACGTGGTCCATGGACGAGCTCAGGAAGAACCTGATGAATTTCGGGCGGGACAGGAAGGAGTGACGGGGACAGCGGCAACGGAGCGGGTGCACGTAAGATTCGCTTTATGTATATATGAAGGAGATAAGGGATAGAAAGGACGGGAGGATCGGGTTTCGCGTGCGCCTTCAACCCTCCGCTCCGAGAAATGAGCTCCTCGGCTGGAATCCGGCCGGGGAGCTTCGTGTAAGGATCGCGGCCCGCCCGGTCGAGGGAGCGGCCAACAGGGAGCTACTTAAATATCTCGCCGGCTGCCTGGGTGCAGGAAGGGGAAGCCTGCGCTTGGAAGCCGGCGAGAGGTCACGCCTGAAGGCCGTATCGGGTCCGCCGGATATAAGGAAGGCCCTGCTCGATCTGCCGGATATCTGATCCGCGGGGGCCGGCCGTAGATACCACTTGCCTGGCGAAGATATTCCATGTATAAAGTGTCTGGTCCGGGGCAGCCGCCCGCGGGCTGAAGATGGCATTATTCAAAGAGCGATACGGTGTCGTCCGCAGTATAGTACTTATAAGAACGCCGAGAACGGGGTAGAAGGAAGGGAGAACGATGACCGATCTATACAACCGGATAAGGGAGAGTGCTTCGTTTGTCAGAAGCAGGGCGAAGGTCAGGCCGTCGTTCGGCATCGTTCTCGGAAGCGGTCTCGGAGGATTGGCGAAGAAGGTGTCGCGCCGCACCGTCATCCCCTACAGCGAAATCCCCAATTTCCCCGTCTCCACTGTTAAGGGGCTTCACGCGGGCAATCTGATAGTAGGGGAGCTGGCAGGCAAGAAGGTGGCCGTTATGGAGGGAAGGGTGCACTACTACGAGGGGTACACGATGAAGGAGGTGACCTTTCCCGTAAGGGTGATCAGGGCACTGGGCGCCCGCTCTCTCGTACTAACATCGGCTGTGGGAGCCATGAACCCGCTGATCGGGAAAGGGGACCTCGTCGCGGTGACGGATCATATCAACCTGATGGGTGACAACCCCCTCATAGGTCCCAATGACGGCAGGATGGGACCGCGCTTCCCTGACATGAGCGAGCCCTACAACCGAAAGTATATATCCCTGTTGGAGGAGACAGCCCTTTCGCTCAAGATCCCGCTGAGAAGAGGCGTGCTGGCGGCGTTGCCGGGCCCCAGCCTCGAAACGGCTGCGGAGTACCGTTTCCTGAGGCTGATCGGAGCCGATATCGTAGGTATGTCCATGGTCCCGGAGACGATAGCGGCGGTGCATGGAGGCATGAAGGTGCTCGGCCTCTCCGTCGTGACCGACCAGGCCCTCCCGGATTGCCTCGAACCCGTGAACATAGCGGATATACTGGCCACGGCAAAGAGGGGAGAGGTCAAGCTCCGCAGGCTTCTAGAGGCGTTCCTGCGAAAGGTCTGAGCCGGCGTGTTTTGGCAATCCTGCTTGACATGGCGGTTATATTCCTGTATAAGAAGTAGCTTGCATTTTCATACCCGGTTAACAATGTATTAGATGGATTGCCGGGCGGTGTATTCGCCCGGACCGGGCAATGATGATCGTATGGTATTCGATGTGAACCGGCAGGATCGGATAATGACCGAAGAGCAAAAGACAAAGAAGAGATACAGCAAGCTCCCGCCGCATTATCTCGCGCTGGAGACCGAGGGCGAGGTCCTGGGCTACTGGGAGGAGCACGACGTATTCGGGCGCAGCGTCGAGGTGCGGCCCGAGGACAACAACTTCGTGTTCTTCGAGGGGCCGCCCACAGCGAACGGGCGGCCGGGCGTTCACCACGCAATGTCCAGGTCTATCAAGGATATCATCTGCCGGTACAAGACGATGCGCGGTTTCAGGGTGGTCCGCAAAGCCGGCTGGGACACGCACGGCCTTCCCGTGGAGATCGAGGTGGAGAACGCGCTCGGACTCGATGGAAAGGACCAGATCGAGAAGCACGGCATAGCCAGCTTCAACAGAGAGTGCCGAAAGAGCGTCTTCAAATACCTCGATGAATGGCACGAGTTCACGAGGCACCTCGGCTACTGGCTCGATCTGAACGATCCGTACATAACATGCACGAACGAGTACATAGAATCCGTTTGGTGGATCCTCAAGCAGTTCTGGGATCAGGACATGCTATACGAGGGACACAAGATAGTACCTTACTGTCCGCGCTGCGGAACGGCGCTTTCGAGCCACGAGGTATCGCAGGGTTACAAGGACGTCTCCGATCCCTCGATATTCATCAAGCTCAAGATCACAGGCGAGGACGCATATTTCCTGGTCTGGACGACGACGCCGTGGACCCTGATATCGAACGTCGCCCTTGCCGTAGGTCCAAGCTATGACTACGTGCACGTACGGCATGGGGGAGAAACCCTCATCCTGGCGGAGGAGCTCCTGCACGTGCTCGGCGGGGAGGCGGATGTTGTGGGGAAACTCAAGGGCAGCGAGCTCGTCGGCAAGAATTACGAGCCCTGTTTCCCGTTTTTCAAGGACTCAGAGGGTGCTTTCAGGGTGATCGGGGCGGATTTCGTGACGCTGACGGAGGGGACCGGGATCGTCCACATGGCACCCGCATTCGGGGACGATGATTACAATGCGGGAAGGGAAGAGGGGTTGCCGTTCATACAGCCCGTCACGCCGCAGGGAAGGTTTTCCGATGAGGTGACACCCTGGGCGGGCAGGTTCATCAAGGATGCGGACCCCGAGATCATTGCAGACCTCGACAGCAGGGGCATACTGTTCAGGAGCGAGGAGATCGTCCATTCATACCCCTTCTGCTGGAGATGCGACGCTCCGCTCATATACTACGCGAGGCGTTCATGGTACATAAAAACTACGGCGTTCAAGGACCTTCTGCTGGAGGCGAATTCGAAGATCGAGTGGTACCCCCCCGAAGTGGGCGAGAACCGCTTCACGAGGTGGCTCGAGGGGAACGTGGACTGGGCGCTCAGCCGGGAGCGTTACTGGGGGACGCCGCTCAACATCTGGACTTGTGATTCATGCGGCGAGAGATACTGCATCGGTGACGTGAACGAGCTGAAATCGATCAGCGAGGAGTTTCCGCAGGAGTACGATCTGCACAAGCCGTTCATCGACGAGCTTGATGTCGGATGCCCCGAGTGCGGAGGCAAGATGACCCGGACACCCGAGGTTATAGACTGCTGGTTCGATTCAGGCTCGATGCCGTTCTCGCAGTACCACTATCCGATCGAGAATATCGATGTGTTCAAAACGCAGTATCCCGCAGACTTCATAAGTGAAGGTGTGGAACAGTCGCGCGGATGGTTCTATTCGCTGTTGGTGATCGGAGCCTTTCTGACGAAGCAGAGCCCCTATCGGCGTGTTCTCCCGCACGGCTTGATACTCGACGCCGAGGGGCGTAAGATGAGTAAATCCAGGGGTAATGCGGTCTTGGCGAGCGACATTCTCAAGAGCGAAGGGGCCGACGCCCTCCGCTGGTATCTCTTGACCAGCGGAGCGCCTTACATGCCGAAGAGGTTTGATACGTCAGCCCTGAAGGATGTGGCCAACAAGTTCCTGGGCACGCTCCGCAACCTCTACAACTTCTTCGCGCTCTACGCCGATATCGACGGTTTTTCTCCGACCGGTGACATGCGCGGGATCAATCCCATCGACCGATGGATACTGTCGCGGTTCGACTCGACTGTGAATGACGTAACGGAGGCCATGGAGAGCTACGAGCTCGCGAGGGCCGCCAGGCTGATCCAGTCGTTCGTGATAGACGAGCTGAGCAACTGGTACCTGCGGCGATGCCGGCGCCGTTTCTGGAAGAACGAGATGAGCGGCGACAAGGTGGCGGCATACGAGACATTCTTCAGGGTTCTCGAGGGGATCTCCCTGCTGACTGCGCCGTTCATCCCGTTCCTGAGCGATGCGATCTTCCTGAGACTTCATGCAATCGGCGAAGGGGAGGGCGACGGCAGGAGCGTTCACCTGGAGAATTATCCCGTATCAGACGGTGGCGCGATCGACGAAGAGCTCGAGCGCGGCATGAGAGGTGTTTTGAAGGCGGCTTCGGTAGGCCGGGCGGCCAGGAACAGGGCCGGAATAAAGGTCCGGACGCCCCTGGTGGAGATGTTCGTATACAGCCCTTACAACGATGAGACCGCATGGCTGGATGACGACGAGATGGTCTCTCTTGTACGGGACGAATTGAACGTAAAGAAGATATCACGGCTGGAATCGACGGCCGATTACATAACTTATAATATTAAACCGGATTACGCCGTTCTGGGCAAGAGGCTGGGCGGGGGGATGAAGGAGGCGGCCGGCATCCTGGCGGACCTTGGTTCGTCGGAGGTCGGGTCGCTGATGGATAAAGGGGAGATCGCCGTTAAAATTGCTGGGAAAAAAGAGGTTATAAAGAAGGAAGAGGTACAAATCCTGCAACAAACAGCGGAAGGATTTGTCTCAGAAACAGAAGCGGAATTCACGGTGATACTGGACGCCCGGCTGACCCCGGAGCTCATCAGGGAGGGGATGGCGAGGGAGCTGGTGAACCGTATACAGAACTTCCGGAAGGAATCCGGACTCGAGGTAAGCGACAGAATCGATCTTTCGTACAGAACATCCGAAGAGATGATTGAAGTTTTCGATTCTTTCGGCGAACATATATGTAACGAGACCCTCTCGGGCAGTCTCGAAGAGGGTGAGAAGAGCTGGGATTTCAAAACGGTTTTCGATTTGGACGAGCACAAGGTTGAGCTTTGGATGAGGAAGAATTGATCGCGCAGCCATAATCAGGAGAGATTCAAATGCCAACGAAGAAGAGAAAGAAAACGAGATTGACGAAGAGGGAACTCGATCACTACAAGAAGAAGATAATACAGGAACGCGAGAGGATACTGATAGATCTAGGGAAGATTCATGAATCCATTAATTCGTCCTATGCCGACGGGGACGGGTCCAAGCATGCCTATTCGAACCACCTGGCCGATCTGGGTACCGACTACATGGAACAGGAGAAGAACCTGTACTACGCCAGCAAGGAGGGCCAGCTGCTCCGGGCTCTCGACGAGGCGCTGAGGCGGATCGACAGCAAGGAGTACGGGAAGTGCAGCGACTGCGGCGAGCTGATATCGTTGAAGAGGCTGGAAGCCCTTCCCAACGCGGTTCTATGCATCAAATGCCAGAGCGAGAACGAGAAGAATCAGAAAGGGCTATGAGAATTGCTCTACTTCACGATAGCCGCTCTTATAGTTATTCTTGATCAATCATCGAAAAGAATAATCTGGGAGATGTACGAGTACAGCGGGGGTACGGACCTGATCAACGGGTACCTGCGCATCTCGCTCAGCAGGAATCCCGGGGCCGTGTTCGGGATCCTGTCGGGATCGAGAGCGTTTCTTCTTGTGATTACGATCATTTCCATTGCGGTACTGATACTCTTCGCGTACAGGATGAGGTACGCTCCGACCTCCAAGCGGGTCTATATCGGGCTCATCCTGGGGGGCGCTTTCGGGAACCTCATAGACAGGGTGGCCTCGGGGACGGTCGTTGATTTCATCGACATGGGGATAGGCAGTTACAGATGGCCCACTTACAACGTGGCCGATATAGCCGTCACGGTGGGTGCGGTATTGCTGATCCTCGGCTTCTTGACGTATTCTCCGGACCGGGAGGGGAAGAAGGTGGCTTCCACCGGCGGTGATGGAGTTGTTTCGGGCCACGGTGGCAGCGCCGCCGCCACAGGTACGACCGGTCACGGGCAGGAGGACGAGCGGCTGAATCTCACATCGAGCAAATCCACTTGAATTAGTAACGCCATGCATGAGAAATTCACATTCCTCGTCGATGAGAACGATGACGGCGAACGTGTCGATACCTATCTCTGTGAGCAGATACCGGAGCTGTCGAGGACGAGGATCCAGAGAGCGGTCCATGACGGTGACGTGCGCATGGACGGCGCTACGGTGACCAAGCCGTCCAGGAAGGTCCGTTTCGGCAGGCAGGTCGAACTGTCGCTCACACCGCCACGGCCTCTGGAGCTCGCACCCGAGGACATACCCGTCGATATAGTCTACGAGGACGGCGATCTTGCCGTCATCAATAAAGATCCGGGCATGGTTGTCCATCCCTCTCCGGGGCATGAGAGCGGTACGCTCGTCCACGCACTTCTCTCGCACTGCGATAACCTATCGGGTATCGGGGGTATAATGCGGCCCGGGATAGTGCACAGGCTGGACAAGGACACGTCGGGCCTGCTCGTAGTCGCCAAGAACGACAGGACCCACCTGGCGCTCAGCAGGCAGCTCATGGAGCGCACTGTGGATAGGATCTATTTCGCCCTCGTTTGGGGCGAGATGCCTGAGCGGTCCGGAACGATCGAGCGTCCTATAGGCAGGTCCGCGCAGGACAGGAAGAAGATGGCCGTTGTCTCATCGGGCGGGAAGAAGGCGGTCACATCTTACTATGTTCTAGACACATTTGAGCCTTTCCAGTATATTAAGCTCAAGCTCGGGACGGGGAGAACCCATCAGATAAGGGTTCACGTTTCCGACATCGGACATCCCGTTCTGGGCGACCCTGTATATGGCGGTAGAAGGATTAGAAAGGGAGCGCTGTCCGTGAAGGGGATCGAGAGGGCGAGAGAGGCACTCGATCTGATCGACCGGCAGGCTCTGCATGCAGGGGAACTTTCCTTTTTCCATCCCGGGCGGGAGGAAAGGGTTACATTTCGGTCGCCCCTTCCGGATGACTTTCAGAGGGTGCTCGATGCGCTGAAGGACCGATAGCAGCCGGCCCGGCGATGTAAGATCGAGAGAGGCCGCCAGTTGAGACGATTCAGGGCGGATCCGCCCTCCGCCACCGGAGGAATCGCTTGAAATTCGCGCAGAGGGTAAAAGAAGGTGTTGTCATTCTCGATCTCTCTGGTAAGCTTATGGGCGGTCCGGATGCTGATAATTTCAAGAGGATAATCAGCGATCTGATCGAAAAGGGCAGTACAAGGGTTGTATCGAACCTTCGGGAAGTGAAACGTATTAACAGTACGGGTGTCGGGATCCTCATAACCGGTTACACGACGCTGAGGAGGAACGGGGGGGATATGAAGCTGCTGCACGTTTCAGAGAAGATCAGAAGCATACTCTACGTAACGAAGCTGAACCTGATCTTCGAATGTTACGACAACGAGGATGAAGCGGTTGAGAGCTTCGAATTGGAATAGCCCTAACATGGTTGAGGGAGGAGGGCATACAGGCCAAATGGCTGAAAGTATCTCAGTAAGATTCCCGAGTGACTATAAATACCTGAACTTGATCGATCTTGTATGCGGGGAGTTCGCGGAGGATATGGATTTCAGCGACGAGGCGATCAACAAGATTTCGATTTCGGTGATTGAGGCCTGCACGAACGCTCTCGAACACGGGAACAAATGCTGTCCCGAAAAAGATGTCAAGGTGATATTGACTATGCGGCCCGACCGACTCGTGATCGAGGTTCAGGATCACGGGGCGGGTTTTAATTTCGAGGACTACCTCGAGCATATTCCCGATCCCACGGATGTCAGCAAGCAGCGCGGGAGGGGAATATTCATAATGCAGAATATGATGGATTCCCTTTCCTTCGAGAACCTTCCGGATTCCGCTGGCATGAAGGTCACACTGGAAAAAATGCTCAACAAAGGCAACGGCAGGAGTAATTGAGCTGGCTCTACGTTATTCCCCGCGGCTTTTAATTGAGGGAACTTTGGCCTCCCGGTGTTCGTAAATTTAATGTACATACTATTCGGTTAATGATTACGGCTGCCGGGCTGGGACTCTCTAAAATGGCGGATATGGAGTAAAAAGCGATGGATCCCTCGGCATTTCTTGCATCGTTCTATTTCGTATGCGGCGCCATCATCCTGTTTCTTGCCGTTACGATTCTGCGCCATTCCGTCAGGAGCATTGTCAACTGGTCCACCTCGCTCGTCCTGTTCTTCGCGGGATTCGGCCCCATTCTCGGCGCGATAAGCGTATTTCTCCAGCAAAATCTTAGGGAGGGCACATATCTCTTCAAGAACCTTGTCGCGAGCTTCGACTACACGTGGGAGTTCTTCTTTCCCTCCCTCGTGCTTTTCGCCCTCGTCCATCCCAGGGCGCAGAGGATATGGCCCTACATAAAGAGATATGCGGTTCTGCTATTCGTGCCGCATCTATTCCATCTCATACTGATCATCTTCCTGATAGACACAGTGGAACCGGCGAGGGTGTTTCACCCGCTGACGAACATCCCCGTGCCGCCCGGTGTCGCCGCTACGGCAATGGAGAACCTGGCGAACGGGCTTACGATATTTCTCGATCTCCTGTTCAAAGCTCACCTACAGCTCTTTTCGCTGGTTAACATCTCTTACGCCGCATTTTCTCTTGTACTGCTGGGTAAATCCATCCGGCTCGAACTCCCGCCCAGGGTGCGCAGGCAGATGAAGGTCGTGGTCATAGGCCTGGGGCTTTGCATACTGACATACTCGTTTGCGCGGCTGATACCGGTGTTCTCCGATTGGGAGGTCGAGGGCGATATGGCGATCGGGTTCATAAACGCCTCGCTTATCCTCGGAGGCGGATCCATAGCGTTCGCCATCGTACGGTATCAGTTCCTCGATATGCGTCTCATCGCAAGAAAGGGTATCTTCTACGGCGCGGCGGTGCTGGTTTTCGCCTCGATCTACCTTCTTGTAGTGAAACAGGTAATAGCTTTCTTCTCTCGTTTTTCCGGCGAGGGGATCGAGATCCTCGAGACCGGTCTCATAATACTATTCATCATAGTGCTCCAGCCGGTGCTGAGCAGGCTCGAGGATTGGATGGAGAACCTGCTGAGCAGGGAGGAGCGCACGCCCCGGGTGAGGATCAGGGATTTGAGCGGGGACCTTCTCTCTATGGTGGAAGTGGAGAGCATGACCGGAAAGATCAAGGAATCGCTGTCGAAGGTCTTCCGGGCCGAGGAGGTCGAGCTGGTCTTCGCCTCCGAGGTGCTCGGGAACCAGGATGAGGACATATACGCCAAGAGGGTCATAGAGGTCCTGGGGCAGGTCGGCGAGCCCATGGTACGGCTCGATTTCATGGAGGCGATGGATTTTCTCAACCTGAGGACAAGGGTGCTCTTCCGTCCCGGGAGGAAGGCGATCATGGAGGCCGTCGAGGCCCTGCCCGATATTGTGAGGCGCTTCGCCAGGTTCGAGCTCATAGTGCCCGTCATGCGCGACGGTGAATGCGTGGCCGTGCTTCTGCTGGGACCGCGGGTCCAGCACGGCGGCTACTCGGCCGAAGAGCAGGCGTTGCTTTCCATGCTCGCCTCCCAGATATCGGCCTCGCTTTCCAGGATGGAGCTGCTCGAGGAGGTCGTGGAGAAGAAGGTTCTCGAGGAAGAGCTGAATATCGCGCGCTCCATTCAACTCAATCTCCTGCCGTCATCAGCGCCTCAATTGGAGGGTTACGACGTGTCGGCGCTCAGCTTGTCGAGCAAGCAGGTTGGGGGGGACTACTACGATTTCATAAGCAGCAATTCGCATCTGGCCTTCGCCGTGGCCGACGTTTCCGGAAAGGGGGTTCCCGCATCCCTGCTGATGGCGTCGCTCCAGGCGAGCCTGAGGGCGACCATGGACAGGATGGATGACCCCGTAGGTGTAGTGGGACGGTTGAACGATGTGATGTATGAAAACACGGCTTCCGACAAGTTCGCCACACTGTTCTACGGATGCCTCGATCTGCGGAACCACGAGATCGTCTATACCAACGCTGGCCATTTCTTCCCCGTTGTCGTAAGGAGCGACGCGGAAGTCGAGGTGCTCGATTACAGCGGATTGATCCTCGGTGTCAAACCGGGTTTCAAGTACGAGAAGAAAAAGCTCAAGCTCAAGCCGAGCGATACGCTTGTCGTTATTACTGACGGCGTTATAGAGGCGGAGAACAGGGAGGGAGAGCTTTACGGTGAGCAGAGGCTGTACTCGCTGCTATCATCGCTGCAGGGATGCTGCGCCGACGATATCAAGGAATCAATAGTGGAAAATGTCAACTCGTTCGCTTATCATCGTGGGGCCCGCGATGATCTGACTGTTCTCGTCTTGAAACGGAGGGAATGAAGTCTCGGCAGTGAACGGGCCTAGAGAAGACCGGCCGCGAGTTCTGGGGATCGACCCGGGGACGAAGAGAACCGGCCTCGCGATAAGCGATCCGCTCGGGGTGACCGCCCAGGGGCTTGAGACCTTCGTGGCCGGCAGGGGCATAGGGCTGATAGATCACCTCCGGAATTTAATTGAACAATACGGTGTTCGGGTCGTAGTCGTGGGAATGCCGCTGTCAATGGCGGGTAAGGCTATAGAGGGCACGGGGAGATCGCGGCGCCTCGCGGATAGAATTTCCGGCGAGCTGGGTGTCGAGGTCGAGATGCGTGACGAGAGGATGACGAGCCTCGAGGGCGAGCGGATACTAAGGCAGGGCGGCCGTATACGCGACCGGGGAGATGTCGACAGGATGGCGGCCTCGCTTCTGCTGCAATCCTACCTCGATGAAAGGGGAAGTTGATGCGGAGATTTTCCGCTTTTCTGGTTATCGCCTTATCGCTGTTGATCGTTGTCGTGATCCACATCGGTCTCGTGTACCACGGGGCGGGCGGGAATGCGCCGTTCGGGTCGGTCGAGGTGCTCGTGCCCAAGGGAGCCTCGTTCGAGCAGATCAAGACCCTTCTGGCGGATAGAGGCGTGCTCGAGCAGCCGGGCATGTTCAGATGGGCGGCCTACCTCACCCGGCGCGAGAGGAGCATAAAGACCGGCAGATACATATTCCGCCGGGGCGAGCCCGTGGCCGTGATCCTGCGCAGGCTCGTCGACGGGGACGTGGACTACATGAAGGTGGTGATCCCCGAGGGACTCATGCTCAAGGAGATCGCGGCGGTCCTGGAGAGGGCGGCCGGCTTGGATTCGGTGCTCTTCATGGATGCCGTGACGGACGGGGCGTTAGCCGGTAATCTCGGTGTTAGATCTCCAACAATCGAGGGGTATCTTTTCCCCGATACGTACCTCTTCGCATGGCCGCTCGAGGCGCAGACGGCGATCGAGGGCATGGTAGGCCGCTTTTACGAGGTTTTCGACGGCGATCTCAGGAGCAGGGCGGATTCCCTTGGATTGTCGGAGAACGAAGCGGTCACACTCGCATCGATCATTCAGGGAGAGGCCGTGCTGGACTCGGAGATGCCCCGCATATCGGCCGTATATCATAACAGGCTTAGGATGGGGTGGAGGCTCCAGGCCGACCCTACAGTGGCCTACGCGTTGGGTGGAGTGAGGAGGGAGCTGTACTTCAAGGATCTGGAGGTGGATTCGCCTTACAACACGTACAGGATCAGCGGGCTGCCTCCCGGTCCCATATGCAGCCCCGGGAAGGCGGCCCTGACGGCTGCTGTATCGCCCCTTACGGGGTGCCGGGATATGTATTTCGTTGCGGACGGTTCCGGTGGGCACAGGTTCAGCAGGACGCAGGCCGAGCATCTGAGGGCTGTCAGGCTCATCAAATCGGGAGGCCTGCCGATCGATGATGACGACAACGGTGATAATTTCATAGAGAGATAATCGTTATGGCCCTGGATGACGAGCTCGTAAACAAGGAGAAGTCGCTCAAGGAGTACATCGCCCGTTACGACAGGCTGGCCGTCGCCTTCTCCGGCGGTGCTGATTCGTCTTACCTGTTGAGCGTGGCGGCCGGGATTCTCGGAGACGGGGCCGTGGCGCTGACCGTCTCGTCGCCTCTGGCCACGAGCGGTGAGATCGGGGAGGCCTCGGAATCGGCGGCTGGCATCGGCGTCGAGCTGGAGGTCATCGAAGCCGGGTGGGACTTCATCGAGACCTTCGGGCATAATCCCCCGGACAGATGCTACATTTGCAAGAAGAGTCTCTTCTCCATGATCATCGAGAGGGCAGGGGAGATTGGGATAAGGACCGTTATCGAAGCATCGAACTTCGAAGACAGGGATGACTACAGGCCCGGTATAAGGGCGCTCAGGGAGCTGGGTGTCCTTTCCCCGCTGATGGAGCTGGGCTTTAAGAAACGGGAGATACGCGAGCTCTCGAAGGCCCGGGGGCTTGCGACCTGGGACAGGCCCGCCAGAGCATGTCTCGCATCGAGGATCCCCTACGATGAGGCTATCACACCGGACAAGCTCGAGCAGATCGGGCAGGGAGAGGAGCTGCTGGCCTCGCTGGGTTTCAGATCGTGCCGGCTCAGGCATCACGGCTCGCTAGCGCGTATCGAAACATCGCGGGATGAGATCGCCCGCCTGCTGGATGCCCCGGTCAGGGCGGAGGTGCTGGGACGTTTGAAGGAGCTCGGCTTCAAGTATGTTACCGTAGACCTGGAGGGGTACAGAACGGGCAGCATGAACGAAGTGCTTGACATAAAATAGGGTTGATATCATCTTATAGTACCAATTCAGCACAGACAGGAAAGGGGAACGACGGTACAGATGCGCATCATACGGAAATACAGGAGCATAATCCTCGGCCTGGGACTGGTATCGATAGTGGCCGGCTACATCTTTCTTGCCCAGAACTCCATCTCGCTCGCTCCCGCCCTTCTGGTACTGGGCTACTGCATCCTGGTCCCAGTCGCACTCATCTAGGATTTCATCATGGGCGAATAGCTCAGTTGGTCAGAGCGCCTGCCTTACAAGCAGGAGGCCGCAGGTTCAAGTCCTGCTTCGCCCACCATTTATTTCATTGTTTATCAAGGTATTATAGAATCATTCTATAGCGATGTCGGAAGGCTTATCTTTTAGGTCAACAATAGGTCAACATGCCGTTGAATTTATCTCCATAATTTATTGTAACTTGCGCTGGCCCCGTATGGACAATTATTAAGTAATTGTGTGTTATTCATAGATTGCTTCTAAGAAGGGCTATAAAGGCCGGTTTTAGGCCTATTGAGCGCCGATCGAGGTGTAAAAGCAGGAAAGCCTGTACATCATTCTTCAGATGGGATGCTGGCAATAAGGCGTTAATTCAATCTAAGGTACCCCCAGGGGAAGTGTTCCGGGGGGAGGGGGTGGAATGGCGCGCGTAGATGGTTAGCTCGATAATACGCTCAGCATTCTGAGATCTGGGAGTCCCCAAAAATTTTTATATTTTTTTCATGAAAAGCCAAGGTGTAGGTCGTCAAGTACTTTGGGACAGAACCTTCCAAACACTAACAGACACTCTCCCTCAGTTCCACCGGTCTGATCACCGGTTCATTGCTCACCTCCATTCCTAGATTCCAACGCTTTCGCCGCTCGAGCGTTTGCATCTTCAGCAGCTCACGTGCCGTCAAAATCTCCCTGTCACGGCCTCGATAAACATCCTCGGGGGTAAGATTATCGAGCGATTCATGATATCGCTCCGTGTTATACCACCGAACGAAGCGGCCGATCTCTTGCTCGAGCTCCCAAGGTGCATAGTAGTTCTGCAAGGTCACGAGGTTT
>Ga0180431_10003525_pt1 | contig 20092 bp, 12 predicted proteins | sample SS_ome_11_FD_132459 | JGI IMG/M metagenome (GOLD analysis project Ga0180431, IMG submission 132459) | Hypersaline lake sediment archaeal communities from the Salton Sea, California, USA - SS_1_MS_1 metaG | ecosystem: Environmental > Aquatic > Non-marine Saline and Alkaline > Hypersaline >... | reverse complement strand
TGTGTATCCCCGAACCTAACGCGTTTTTATCTGAACGCCATCACGCTATGGATTCTATCGGCTATTTCCGGCCCGAGGTGAATCAAGTTGTAAAAAATGGCCTTGCCATGCCGAGGGCAGACGCGATCCTGCTTCTTCCGGGAACAACGGGACAAGCCAACCCCAAAATCCAAAGCCTGACCCCTTTTGCGCTGACCCCTTTTGCGGCTTTTGTCTTCATCTTTGTTATGATTCGGGGAGTCTTCTGGTTATGTGTATATATAGCACCCAACCTTCGCTGACATGAGATGGTTTACGTACCGTCCAGTCTTCTCCCGCCCATGCGGTTATCGCATCAGTACTTAGGGATCCATCTCGTATGTCATATGTTTCATAATTGTAATGCCCTTCAGATAGTTGAACCGTGATACTGCCGGCTTTAGGCTGGAATACGATATAATCTGTCCCGGGATTATATAAACAATAGCCCGTATTTGCTATTGTCGTACTCGGATTCATCTTTGCAAGATGATCAAACCGGTTGGCGTAATGCACCATTTTTCCCAGTGCATCTCGTACGGGATCGTACACGGGATTAACGGTTCTGTTGATATTGTCATTGTATAACGGCCAATAGCATTCATAGGTATCCAGCAACAAGTTATGATGTCCTCGGCAAAAGTTCTTCCAAGCCCTCCGAAGTCCTTCCCGGATGCCCGGCACATAGGCTGGATAGGCGTCCCCTCCTTCAGACCTAAGCCAATAGGGTCTGCCTATTCCTCCATCATAATGGTCGCTGTCAAATATAATGGGTTTGCTGCTGTATGACGGCGACCCGCCCGTTCTAAAATCAATACCATCTATATCGATCTTGTCATCGGGAGAAAACCAGTCATGGGGTCCGCTTGCGGCATCTGACGTGGTCCAGTTTTTATAGCCTGAAATTCCTATCAAGTGCCGTTTCGCCAGGCCGGATTCATACGATTTCGCATAATGAACTAATGCTTTTTCCCATGCGATGGCTGCCAACCCTTCATTGGCTATTTCAAACATAACGTTATCGTATGCATTTAATGTGTCCAGAACCTTTGCCACCAGCATTTTTTGAATATCCAGATCGTGCGTATCGGTTGTGTAGAACGTTGTGTAGTCATTCGGATCAAAGTTCATTTTATTGATGTTGTTGTCCGGATGCCATATCGAGCATGTAAAATCACGATGGTTCCGATTCAGAGATCCCAGAAACATGACAGAGCAATACATTCCTCTTGCCTGAATTTGCCCGACCCTTTCGGATAGGATATCGAAATATGATTGATTGAACGAGGTTAAATCGAACTTATGCCCCCCGTCAATGCAGCCACCAACATCGCTTCGTTTCCACGGAAATGGAGGGACGGAATAATGTGCACCGGTTGATGCATTTTTTATATAGCTCCAGCAAGTCCATAATCGTGTGAAATTCTGTCCATGTGCCTGCATCCAGTCCAGAAACTCTTCAAATGTGTTATCATCATTATGATAAATTCGCCAAACCTCCGCGGTATTAATATTAGCAAAGGCTTGACTCCCCGCTAAATAGAGGGCGTCTGTTCCGTTCGTCGTAAAGTATCTGGGATTTGTCGGGTGCACGCCGAGTACGCCTGAGTGCAAAGGTCTATCCATGCCGAAGATAAAAAGGAACACGGCGATCCATAACACGGAACGAAAAATTCTCTCTTCCATGACCATGATTCACCTTTCAAAACGTTTTCATTATGATGGTCATATTTAATGTTGATATCGTAAGTCTGTTTATAAACGAGCTCATCTTTTCTTAGATAGCGTTCGCGGCTAAGACAAAGCGACGCTTTTTTACACATGCCAGGGATTGCGCATTGGCCGGGTCAGGAATCGATTGGCCATTTCGTCGGTGAGGAAATGTTCGGTTTTCGGATCCCACTGGAGCTTGCGGTTTAATCTGATGGCGATGTCGTCTAAGTGGCAGATGGTGTCGGTGCGGACGGCCTGCTCGACGGGGCAGATGGGTTGCCGGCGGCTCTTGACGCATTCGATGAAATTGCGGCGATGATTGGAGCTTCGGGGCAGGCGGATTTCGTTCGCGCCGATTGTGGCGGTCAGCAAAGACTTCGGCTCGGCGGCGAGAAAGCCCCGACCAACGAGAACCCAGCCATCGGTGCCCAGGAAGAGAACGCCCAGGCCGTTGCGCAGCTTGAATGGCTCGGCGCGTTTCAAGGCGTTCCCGGTATTCATGTGAATCATCTTGACGCCGTTGGCGTAGAGATGCTCGACCTCCCACTCGATGGGCGTATCGGCCAGGCCGTCGGCGGGGATGACGCCCCGGCCGGAGATTTCGACCGGGCCGGTCTCGTCCGTGCCGTTGCCCCATTGTGCGATATCCACCGGGTGAATCCCCCAGGCGCCGCCGAGACCGCCCAAGGAATAGTCGTACATGTGGGTCCACATACCGTCCGTGCCCATCGCTCTCGAGGCGCACCGCTCGTAGGTATAGGGCGCCCACGGGGCGGGGCCGAGCCATGTATCGTAGTCGAATTCACTCTTGTCCGGCATCGGCTGGCTCGGCTGGTTCGGACAGGTGATACTCGGGTGCGAGCCGACCATGATGGTGTGCAATTTGCCGATCTTCTCGTTGCGAACGAGTTCGCAAGCGAAGCGGAACTTCTCGTCGGATCGCTGCTGCGTGCCGAACTGGAAGATGACGTTATAGCGCTTCACCGCTTCGCGCACCGCCTTACCGTCGGTAATACACATCGCCAGCGGTTTTTCGTAGTACATGTCTTTTCGGTTTTTAGCCGCTTCGATGCCGATCAAAACGTGCCAGTGGTCGGGCGTCACGACCGTTACGGCGTCGATATCGTCGCGGGCGAGCAGCTCGCGAAAATCGTGATAGACGTCGCACCCTTTGCCGCCGTATCGCTGTTGGACCCGCTCGACGGCCCTCTGGCGAAAGATTTCGCGCAGATCACAAGCCGCCACAACACGAACGTCGTCATAACCGAGAAACGTGCGCAGATGCCCGCCGCCCATACTGCCGACGCCGATGCAGCCCATCGTGATTTTTTCGCTCGGCGGCACGGCTCCGTTTGTTCCTAACACCGAAGCGGGAACCATATACGGGATGCTAATGGCTCCTAACGCCGTGCCGCACACATTGCTTAAGAATTGCCGTCGATTCGACCTGCTGTATTTCATAAAATAGGCTCCGAGTTGTTATTTAATTACACGCCATTATACCTCAAAAACGTCGATTCCGACAAGAGATGATCGCCATATCTCCGGAATATCATCTTCTAACGTCATTGCATGACACTGAGCCGCTCGGCGGTTCCTAAAAAAAGTCTTGTAAGGGCTGTCATTTCGACTGGAGGTCCACTGGAAGTGGACCGGAACGGAGAAATCTGGCTAGGTTTGATTGATCGATCTCGCACGAAACCAGATGTCTCGACTGCGCTCGACATGACACATGCGTGCATTTTATTCCAGATACCAGCAGTAAAAAGGTTCAGCAGCTCCACAATGACAAATATGTCTTTTCTGAGCTTATCCTTAAGTATTCGCCATTCTGGGCCGATGACACCAAGGGATAGACCACGAATTCCCGGTTGGCTGAAAAGAACCTTGAAAATCCGGCTCAAATCGCCTATAATGACGAAAGTTGGGTGATCTCAGCAGAATGTGGCTTTTGGCAGGAGACAAAACCATGCAACCAAAAGATAAAGTGAAGACACGTCTTATTCACATTGATAACAATGTAGGGTGTGCAACTTGTTGCACACGTCCGCTGAATCTTCCGTGTGTGCAAAAACGACATTTGCACACCCTACAGGTCCTCATCTTCGTTGTCGTTGCAATTGCCTGTTGTGCGGACGGCCGGGCAGACGAGAACGACTGGTTTATCTACCTGGGCACCAAGGAGGCCAAGAAAGCGCCGCGTAAGAACATTAACGCCGCCGAGGCGCTGCCGCCATTGCCCTTGCCGGCGACACCGTTGCGGCGAACCGAGCGCAAGAAGCCCCCGCAGCCGGACTGCCTGGTGGGCAAGGTGATCTGGGGCGAGTCGGCCTCTTTTACCGATACGACCGGCAATAAGCTCGAAATCGCCGACTGGAATCTGTGCCCCACGGACGCGGAGAAGTTCGTGCAGAGCGCCCGGGCGTTGGACCTGCAATATCACTGGCAGAACACCAATCTGAACGGCTTCCATTACGATCCGAAGATACTGCCGGCGTTGTTGTTCAGCGGCGTGCGGACCTTGAAGCTCAGTGATTCGCATATCCAGTCGCTGCGCGATTATGTGTTAAGCGGCGGGATGATCATCTGCGATTCGATCGCCGGGTCGCCGTATTTCTATGATTCGGCCAAGACAATTTTCCTTCGCGCATTTCCCGAAAGCCGTTTTCGTCTCATCCCCGCCGACCATCCGCTCTATCATATGATTGTCGATGTCGATAAGGTCACCTGTCGCGGCGGCAAGAACCAAGACAAACCGTTCATGGAAGGCATTTTCATCGGCAGCCGGGTCGGCGTGCTCGTCTCGAAATTCGGTTTGGGCTGTGGCTGGAATCGCAATATCGAAAGGCTCAGGGGCCTTCAAAACGCCGCGTACTACGACATCAAAAGCGCCAACGATCTCGGTGTTGACCTGGCCGCGTATATTGTGGGGTATGCGGAGGTGGGACTTGTCGAAGGACGGCCCGAAGTCTTCGGTCTGGCCGACCAGACGAGACCCACGGACGAGTTCGTTTTCGCGCAGATCAAGCACGACGGTCTCTGGAACGTGCATCCCGGCGCCGCTACGGCGCTGCTGACGAAGCTCCGACGATATACCTCCGTCCGGGTGAATCTCAAACGCGTCGGCGTGGATCTGGCCCGCGATGATCTGGCCTCGTACCCGTTCCTTTATCTGACGGGATTGGATCATTTTGCATTTTCGCAGCAGGAAATAAGCTCTCTCAAACAATACATCCAATCCGGCGGCCTGCTTTTGATCAACAACGGCCTGGGATTGGGTACGTTCGATGCCGCCGTCCGGCGCGAGATCAAGAAGGTCCTGCCGAATGTAACGCTGGAATCGATCCCGGCGGGACACAATCTCCACAGCGGCATTTTCGATACGTCCACCGTGCGATATACCCCGTCGCTGGCCAGGAGCAAGCCGGGGTTGGGTAACCAGCCGCATTTGCTGGGCGCGATGATGGATGGCCAGTTGCGGGTGATCTACAGCCCCTACGACCTCGAAGCCGGCTGGCTCGAAGTGCACTACCCGCAGATGAGAGGGTATGAATCCATTTCCGCGCAGCGGCTGGGAATGAACATGATTTTATATATGATGACTCATTAAGGCATACTTCTATGACGGACAACGTTGCTTCCACCGTACAATGTCCGCAGTGCGGCAAGGTGTATAAGCTGGGCCATACGTCGCCGGGCAAGAAAGCCCGCTGCCGGTGCGGGTGTGAATTCGAACTCGTTCCGGATGGAGCATCCGGTGAGGACACGCGCCATCCCCGGAGGCTTGAGATATCCGATGACGAAGCCCTGGCCCTGGTCGAGAAGATGGCCAAGGTCAAGGCCTCGATTTTGAGCGAAGTCGGCAAGGCGATTGTGGGCCAAAAGGAGGTGCTGGAGCAGATACTTACGGGATTCTTCGCCGGGGGACATTGCCTTCTGTTGGGTGTGCCGGGTTTGGCCAAGACCTTGATGGTCCACAGCCTGGCTCAAACGATGCACCTTCAATTCAAGCGCATCCAGTTCACCCCCGACCTGATGCCGACGGATATCACCGGTACGAATATTTTGGAAGAGGATCCCGATACCCGGCAGCGATGCTTTACGTTTCATAAGGGGCCGATTTTCACGAATGTGCTCCTGGCCGACGAGATCAATCGAACGCCTCCGAAGACGCAGGCGGCGCTGTTAGAGGCGATGCAGGAGCGACACGTGACGACGGGAGGGGATACCTACAGACTGCCGGCCCCGTTTTTGGTCCTGGCGACGCAGAATCCGCTGGAGCTTGAAGGCACGTATCCACTGCCCGAAGCCCAACTGGACCGGTTTATTCTGCTGATCAAAGTGGACTATCCGGACCTTGATGAGGAGCAGGAGATTCTGCTGTCCACGACCGCCGGTGACGGCGAGCAGCTTCGCAACCGGATCGACGCCAAATCCGTGCTCATGTATCAGGATCTGGTCCGGCGGGTTCCGGTCAGCGAGCACGTGGCGAACTATGCGGCCCGACTATGCCGGGCGACCCGGCCGATGCAGGATGATGTGCCCGATTTCGTGAAGAAGTATGTCCGTTACGGATGCGGGCCGCGCGCCGGGCAATCGTTGCTGCTTAGCGCCAAGGCCCACGTCGTTCTGAGCGGGCGCTTCAACGTCTCATGCGAGGATGTCCGAAGGTACGCTTTGCCGGTCATGCGGCACCGGGTGATACTGAACTTCGCCGGCGCCAGCGAAGGGCTCGATTCCGATGCCGTCATCAGCCGGCTCCTGGAGACGGTGCCCGAGTCGCAATAGAATCGTGACCGGAGGAATCCATGAGTGACGTAGGCGAATATCGTTATCTGCCGGCCCACATGGCCGAACGCTTGCGCGGCATCGAAATCAGCGTGCACCGGCCGATGGATGGGAGTAATCAGGGTTTGCACCGCTCGCCCGCCTTCGGCTCGTCGGTGGAATTCGCCGAGTATCGCGAGTACATGCCGGGCGATCCGATCTCCCAAATCGACTGGCCCGTCTATGCGCGGAGCGACCGGTATGTCATTCGCCGCTTCCACGAAGACGTCAGCATCCGATGCTACGTGCTGCTCGACATCTCCGGGAGCATGGGCTACAAGGGCACCGGGACCATGAGCAAGATCGAGTACGGCTGCTATTTAGCTGCCGCGATGATGTATGTCATGCTAAAACAAAGTGATACGTCCTCGCTCATCACGTTCGATACCGACATCCGCAGCTATCACGAGCCGGCGGGAAGCTTCGTCAATCTCAAACCCATGCTGCTGGAACTCGAGAACCTCCAGTTAGGCAAAGAAGGGGACATCGAAGCGACATTGCACAAAGCGGCGGAACTGATTAAAGGCCGGGCGTTGGTCGTGATTATTTCGGATTTTCTCCAGGACCCGGATAAGATCATTCGCGGCATTAACCACCTTCATCACGACGGCAAAGAGATTACCCTGTTTCATATCATGGACCCTACGGAAATCAATATGCCGCTATCCGGATTGCTCGAAGTTGTGTCAATGGAGCAGGAAGGCAAATTGACCGTCGATTTCTGGCGCATCAAGGAGACCTATCTTAAGCAACTCCGGTTATACCTCGATCAATTGCGGGCCGGCTGCCAGAGGATTCGCGCCGATTACATCTTCGCCGATACGGGCATGGACGTCTATGACGCCATTCTGGAGAGGAGGAAAATCGGATGATCTTTTCGGCGCCCATTTTCCTTTACTTTTTACCGGCCGCGGGATTGCCAATCCTCTTTCATCTCTTTCTCAGGCAGAAGAAGCGCCAGATTTTTTTCCCGACGCTTATGTTTTTCTACAGGACCGATCCGAGACTGAATTCCCGGCGGAAAATTCACCAGTGGCTGCTCTTGCTGATGCGCGTGCTGCTCATCGCTTTCATCCTGCTGGCGCTGTCCCGGCCGAGCTTTCAGAGCACCGCGCCGCTGGGCGGCACGATTTCCGTGGTCGCGGTTGTGGATAATTCCGGATCGATGAGCGAAACCGCCGGCGGTGATAAGACCAAACTCGAATTCGCAGTGGGCGGTGTGAGGAACCTCATCTCTTCTCTTGGCGATAGCGCGAAGATGACGATTGTGACGCTTGTTGATGATCCGGCGGCGGCCTTCGGTGATACATTAACATCCGACAGAGACACGTTATTATCCACGCTCGACGCGTTAGTTCCGACCGCCGCGACGGGAGACGCCGACCGCGCTTTAGCCAAAGCCTTCCGGATTCTTCAAGCCGATTCCGGCGCCGGCGGCGTCGTGCACGTGTTCAGCGATCTTCAGGAATCGGAGTGGGGCGACGACGACTTGCGCACGGAGTCGGCCGGCGATGCGATCCGCGTCGTTTTCCATCGAATCGAATCCCAAACGCGCGGGCAGCCGAATGTGGCGATCAGCTCGATTCAGTACCCGCGGCAGAAGATTCTGCCGAAGCACCCGGTGAAGGTCGGCGTCGTGTGCAGAAACAACTCGGACCAGACGGCGACGATTCGTCTCAATTCCATCGACAATCAGGAGAATACGAAAACCCAAAATGTCGTGCTCGAGTCGGGCGAAAGCCGGGTGGTTGAAATCGAAGCGAATCCCGATGCCGCCGGGCTTCACTGGATCAGAGCCTGGATCGAAGGGGACGGATTCTCGGCGGACAACGAAGCGGGAATCGGGATTCTATGCCGGCAGACGGCGACGGTATTCTTTGCCGGTTTACGAAGTCAATTCGGGATATTGCCGACCGCTTTGTCCCCGGACGACTACGGTCAGTTTACCGGCATGGTTTCGACATTCGGCAGAATTAACCGCATACCGCAAACCAACGGGGAAAAACCGATTCTCGTGGTGGCGACCTGGCAGGACATGGGGCAGCTCAGCCGGGATTCCAAACTTGAGGAATATATCAATGGAGGAGGTAATCTCCTGATCGTTCCGCCTTCGATGGGCATGGGCGCGAGAAGCAATACGCCCGCCTGGATCGGCGCTCAGATGAAAGATCGGGTTTTCAATCCTCGTGGGACGAATCTGGACGTATTAGATAAAAACGCCGATTTTTGGAACCGGATTCGCCAGACCATCGAGACGGTCTCGATGGACAATGTACGTGTTTTCACTTTCTATCCTTTGCAGTTGTCCGAGGATTTCACGCCACTGCTCGGAACGGATTTCGAGAACGTGATATTGGCGCACCGGAAATTGGGCGGGGGCAATATTTACGTTTGCGGCACGGCGTTCGATCCACGATGGAACACGCTGCCGTTGACGGGCATGATGGTGGTGATGGCACAGAATATGGCCACGGGCGGGGAATCCTTCGAGCGGGAGGCGACGCTTTCACTGGTGGCCGGTGAATTTCCGAAGGGCATCGAGGCGGCCGGGCAGCAGGTGGACATCCTCCCTCTCGCGGGCGATCCGGTTAAGTGGGAAGGCCGGGCCGGTGAATTACCCGTATTCACCCAACCGGGGGTCTATCAAGTGAATGCCGAAGACAAGGAGTATTGTATCTCCGTGCGTGCATCGGAAAAAGAGGGGCTGACACAATTCGTGGAAGGTTCGCAGATCCCGGTTTTGGAGAAGATCACACACACGGTTGTAAACTACGACCCGGCCGATGGATTGGAGAAATATCATTACGGCCACAGTCGGACGTACGAATTGTTTCTGCCTCTTTTGCTGCTGGCGACTTTGGCTTTGCTGGCCGAAGGCTGGCTGGACAATCCGGTCCGCGCCAAATCGGAAGAGATTGTTTCCCGGGAGGGTGAACGTCGAAGCGAACAGAGCGATGAATCAAAGCGGAAGGTTCTGATCGGCAGGGGGGTGGGATAATGGAAGTGCTTCGATGGCAAAACCATTTGCATCCGGTCCTGGCCGCGGCGATGATTTTACTTTTGGCGGTCTGGTTGATCGTTCTCTATCGCCGTCAGCGAACGAATCGTACATTGAAACAGACGCTGCTTTTACTAACGCCCAAGATTCTAATCGTCTTGCTGCTCATCTTAGCTTATTTCGATCCGGTCCGCACCGTGATACGGCATCCCAAAAAAGACAAGAAGGTGATGGTCTTAGTGGATTCTTCCTCCTCGATGGATTGCGAAGACGAGCCTAAAATGAGTCGTGCCGAACGAGCGGGTGATTTGTCCCGGGATCTGGACCGGAAACTGCGTTCCGTTATCGATTTTGAGACCCTCTATTTCGATGAGGACGTACACCGCACCAAAACGAACGATCAAACCAGAAGAACGGATCTGGGCAAATGCCTTGTCGCTATAACGGATAAGGCGAAAAGCTCGGACTATTTTTCAGCGGTTGTGCTCACGGACGGCGGGGACGAGGTGATTCAAAACCCGAAGCTGCCCGAGATGCCGCTGTATATCGCCGGCGTCGGTCGCGATCCGGATTCCTGGAACGATTTATCCGTGGCACAGGTTGAAGCCCCGTCCATTGTCGAGCAGGGCGGCACGTTCGAGGTTTCCGCCGATGTCTCAGCGCGCTTTGCATCGAGAGACTTTGTTTTGAACGTCCCGATGATTCGCGTCCAGCTCGACGCGGAGCGTCAGGGCGAATGGCAGGCGATTGAATCCGAGTTTGTTCAGTCCGATACCTCGAAGTCGCGGGTTAAGTTTTCGCTGCAAGCGCCGCCTGATCCGGGTTTGAAGACGTATCGCATCCAGGTGGAAAACATCGAGGGTGAACTGTCCGGCTTGAATAATATTCGGCAATTTAATGTCGATGTCCGCACGGATACGCTGCATGTCTTGTTTTTCGCCCAGGAATTAGGCTGGGATTTCAGCATGATCCGTAAGGAATTGGCGCGCGATCCGTCGGTGGAATTGACCGCGCTGTTTCGGGTGAGTGAGCAGCGATTCCTCGTCCAGGGAAGCCGCCAGAAGGGGGATGAGCAGCTTGAGGCCGGTTTCCCGGCGGCGAAAGAGATTCTCGATCTGTTTAAATGCGTCATCGTCGGCTCTTTCGGGGCTTCACAGTGGACTGCCGAACAATTCAATGCGTTGCTGGAGTATGTGCGGGACGGCGGCGCCGTCGTATTCCTCGGAGGCGAGAATTCATTCGGGAGCGGCGGCTACGACCGGACGGTAATCGAACCGCTGTTCCCCTGGCGGCTGAGCGGCGCTCGATCCACATTCCAGATCGGTCAATTCGCCGTCAGTGTGCCGGCGGCGGCTTTGAGCAACAGCATGGTTGAGGAGACAGCTAAAATCATCTCTTCATTGGACAGCGTTATCGTCGAGAGCGTCAACGTCGAAGGACCTCTTAAAAGCGGGGCCGTCGCTCTGCTCGAGGCATCGGTCTCCGGGCGGTCCGTGCCGCTGGTTTCGATGCAGCGTTACGGGCAGGGACAGGTGATGGCCGTGGCGACCAATACCCTCTGGAAATGGTGCCGGGCGTCGGAGGAATTGAGCGAGGCCTACGGCACCTTCTGGCGACAGACGGCCAAGAACATGACGGATTGGGACGAAGGGCAGCGATTCATCGCCGTCCGGTGGGACCAGGAGCACTACAATCCCGGCGAAGAGGCCTTGGCGACGATCAGCGTCGCCGGGCGTCACGATACCGGCCAGCTCCGGCTCACAGCGCAGATGGATCTCGACGGCCGGCCCACACCGGTATCCGTCGAGCCTGTCATGGGCCGTGCGAACACGTTCACGGCGACATTGAATTTCTCCCGAAGCGCTCAATACCTTTTTGAGCTGGACGCCTTCGTGGGCGATCAGGTGCTGGAGTCCTATGAGAAAACCATCGTCGTGGGAACGGGATTAAACGAGGGGGCGAATCTGGAGGTCGATCATGCGTTTCTCAATAGCTTAGCGGCGCAGGCCGGGGGCAGATACTTCCGAGAGAACGAATTCGAGACCCTGATCGGAACGCTGAGAAGCCGGATTCTCAGCCGGGTTGTGAGTATGGAAATCCCCTTGATCGAGGATAAATGTATTTATATCTTGATTTTTGTTGGTATCCTGATTCTGGAATGGATCATTCGTCGGAGAATGAACCTTTTATGAACAGAAAAAGTCATATTTCGTTTGATCTTAGATGGCTGATAGTCTCGTTCTTGCTCGTTGTTTTAAACGCACCGAGCATGGTTCACGCTTCCATTAGAGAAGCGGCGGTCTATTTCTCCGACGGCAAGGTGCTTACGGGCAGAATCGCCCTGACGTCGGGACGCCAGTTCAAGCTGAATATTCCGGAGGGCGGCAAGCTCAAAACGAGCGATATGGTCACGGGCGAAGATGTCCAATATGGCAAGGTCCGGCTATTCACCTTCGATCCCGTCAAGGAGATCAGATTCTTCCCCGAAAGGGAGGAAATGCGCCAGGACTGGAAGTTCGTCGAGACAACCAAATACGACGAAAAGACGGGGGTGGCCGATTATACCCCGGCGAAGAAAGAGTTTTGGGGCAAGGTCTATCCGCTCCGGTATCTTGCTTCGAAGGTTATCTTCAATAGCGGGGAAACACTCGAAGGGCATCTTTACAGTGTGGCGATCTACCTGGAAACCGAGAAAAAGACCCATCGATTCATTCTCCGAAGCAAACAGCGCGGCAAAAAGGCCTCCAAAATGGAGGACCTGATTTACGTCACGAAGATCAAGATGCTGGATGAAGGGCACGCCATAACCGCGGACGTCACTGTGAAATTCACCGGGATGACCTTCGGTCCGGAAGACGACGTTCAGGCCGTCACGCGGGATTCGCTGACCCCTGTCCCGACCGAACGCGGCCGGGAGCCGGGTACCTTCATTGTGAAATCCGCCTTCGGCGAGGACTTCTACCTGGCGGCCAAAAAGGGCGGCAAATATCTCGTCGGCTGGCCCGGGCAACAAGATCAACAACTTTTTGCCCTTGCCGAGGATTATGTCAAACGCCAGCGGGATTTCTATAACGATAAGAAGTTGCTGGGCGTCATGAAGAGCAAGGATGGACGGGACGTCCTGACCCTGCTGAATCTACGGCGCCGATTCGCGCCGACGAACTTCGGCGAAATCGGAGGAGAATGGGACAAGGAGCGGGGCTGCATTGTCGAGCCGTGGCGGCTGAGTATCTGGCGATGGAAATATAACGAGGCGGATCGGGAATTATTGCTGTCGTCTCGCGGGACCTTCTTCCGCGTGATCTTCCTGCCGGACGATCCGACGCCGGAAGCGGTCATTTGCGAAGACCTCTGGCACATGCAGCGTGATAAGGGCACGGTCCTTGTGGGAGTGTCTGCGAAGTGAATGAGTTCTGAAAAATTGAAGGTTGGGCATATATTATTTTAGAAAATCTCGTTTCATGATTTTCTAAAAATAATTTGGATACTATCTAATGATATATTATCGAACACAGTGTTACACATCTTGTTTTAGAAAGAAAAAATCAAGAAATACAGATTTTTTCTTTCCAAAAGTATGCCTAACCTTCAATTTTGCAGAACTCAGGCAAAGAATCAATATGAAAGCCGAATCATGAGTCAAATAAAGAGTCATAACGATCATATTCACCAACTCATTCTTGATGTGCGCAAACTGATGCTCACGAGCCAGTTGGTTTGGGGTGTCGTAGTATGGGCAACGGTGAGTCTGGGTATGTGGTTTATCCTTTTTGTGATCGACAATCTTCTGCATCTTCCGGAGGGAATCCGGCTGGCCTTCTCGCTGGGCGGTCTCGGCGTGATGGCGTTCGAGTTCTGGCAGTTTATATTGCGACCGCTTATTCGCCGGGAAAGACTCGAAGCGACGACCTTATTTTTGGAGCGTCGATTTTCAATCCCTGAGAACATTTTGATCAACGCCCTCTGTTTCGAGTCCGCTTCCATAAAAAGGGGTCAGGAGCCTTTTATCCGCGAGACGATTAACGCGGGAACGACGATGATCGCCGATGCCGATGTGAAAGAGCTGTGGCAATTCAAGAGACTGCGGCGATGGCTCACAACGCTGATTATCATCTGTATTTTGTGGAGTATATACGGCGTCGCTCAGGGACGCGGGGCGCTCAACGCCTTTTTGCGGTACATCAATCCGCTCGGCGACATTCCTCCGGCCGGGTCCATCGTACTGGAAGTCACCCCGGACAAGCATGTAGCGCTGGCGGAGGGCGATGATTTGAAAGTGAGCGTGCAGGTGAAGGGCCTCAAAGGAGATCGCACGCTTCTGACCTATCCGGATATTGTCTGGAAGCGCAACGTGGATGTCGTGACCAATGAAAAAGGTGATAACAAGGCCACGTCGATGCAACTATCCACCGAAGGCGAGCATCGTTACGAATACACGTTCAATTCCGTGGCCGAATCGTTTGCCTTTCGCGTTTTTGCCGCTGATACTTATACCGAAAGTATCAAGGTCTCCGTCAATCGGCTTCCTCGCATCCAGGAATCGCAATTTCACATTCTTGCCCCTTCCTATACCGGCGCCAAACGCATGAGCACGCTCGGTCCGCCCGAAGCCTTGTCCGGCCCGGCCGGTTCCCAAGTGGTCGTGGATGTGAAGCTGGACAAAACCGCCGAAGAACTCTGGTATAAGGATTCGGGGGATTGGATTCCTTTCGAGAAAAAAGGCGATTTATGTACGGCGAAGACGACGCTGCAGCAGGCGGAATCCTATCAGATCGAGGTCAAGGCGCCGGGATTCGACCGGCGGATCAAGATCGCCGAGGGGCCGATCTTTGTTCAGCAGGATCGGCGGCCGGAAGTGGAATTTGTCACATCCGATCTGAACCGCCAGGTTAACCTCGGCGAGAGACTCAGACTCGATGTACAGGCTTACGACGATTTTGGAGCCAAACGGATTTACGTGACGCACAAGTCGGCCCGAACCGATAGCGCTGAACAAACCATGAAGAACTGGGAGTATGAAGGCCCTCCCGGTCGGACGCAAGCCCGTGAGAATCTGTTGCTGTCGATTGACGCCAGTCGATTCAAGCCGGGCGGCAGCTATGTCTTGCAGGCCCATTGCGAAGATTTCAGCCCGGCGGGGAATATCGGCCGGTCCAAACCACTGATGCTTCAGGTTCGCTCGCTCGATGAAATGACGCTTTCCGAGGACGATCCGAACAGCGACGCCTTTGCGGAATTGGACAAAGCTATCCAGGCCCAGCAGACCGCCCTGGGCGTTACAGTGAATCTCATGGCCAATCTCGACGATGTCGTTGATGCGAATCGCACGTCGGCCGAGAATCTCACGTCGATAACGAATCATCTCTCGCAGATGAAGCAAAAGCAGGAAAAGGTCGGCGCCCACATGACCCGGGCGCAGGACGTGTCCGTCGAACCGAAGCCCGAGTTTGTCAATGAATTGATCGAACTGCGGGACAACGAACATGCGAGAATTCTGGAACGCATCGACGAAGCGGCGAAAGCGGAATCGGTTGATCATCAGTCTGTATCGCGATCGCTCAACTCGGTCGAAAAGCAGCAGGTTTATCTGCTTGATCAATTACTCGCTCTAAAGGGTATCGTCGCCAAGAAGAGCCAGATCGAGGCCGAGCAAGCCATGGCCGAGCTTCTCGGCGAAAAAGAAGAGACCCTTACTCCGAGCCTGGAAGAAACGCTGGAGAATACCGCCAAAGAAGCGGAGGAATTCATCAAGCAACAGAAAGCGATTATGGAAAAACGCCAGATGGTTCAGGACAAACCCCCGGAAGATTTCACCGAAGAAGACGAGGAAATGCTGGAGGATTTAGCCATCGATCAATCCAAACTGGCCGAGGTTCTGGACAACGTCGTCAACGACCTGAGTAACATGAATCTGCTCGACTTCGGCGATAATCAAATGACCGAGTCGATGAAGAGCATCTACGAAGAGGCGGAGGACCTGGCGGACAAGGCCGAGGAAGCCGCCGAAATGCGCGAGGCCCGACAGGATGCGTATCGGCTGGAGACCGAAGCGGTCGAGATGGCGGAAGAGTTAATGATTAACTGCGAGGCGACGCTCGGATTCCGTGATAACATTCAGTTTGTCGCCGAGATTCCCGAGGACGAGCAACTGGTCGCGCCGCTGGCGGAATTGCCGGCGGAACTGGAGGACCTGGTCGGCGATTTAATCACACAGGAAGAAGAAATGCGGCCGGAGGTCGAAGATATCGGCAGCTATCTGAACTCGCTGGATCACACCGCCGGGCCGGTGGCCGACGGAACCATCAGCAGCACCAGCGCAAAGGGCAAGACGGGAGATCAGAGGCCGGAAGATAATGTACTCGAAGGTCGAAGCGGGGCGGGACGGAGCGGTATGTCCGACGGGCAGCTCGTCGAGCCGGTGGCCAAAGACCTCGATCAAAACGAGTACGGTCTGCGGGAACGCGTATCGAATACGCCGCTCGAAAGCGGCCAGGTCGAGGACCAGGACGTCGGAGCCGCGACGGGCGGGACCGGTCTGGGCAAAACAACGGACGGGACAACGCAGTTTGGCATGGGAGGAAAACTGCCGCCGAAGGTGCTGGAGATGATGAAGGAAACATTGGAGAACCAGCAGAATATTCGGCACTCCTCGGAGGAAGTCATGGCTCAGCTTGAGCGTTACAACCTCTCGGTGCCGGACCTGGAAATGTCGATTGAGGCCATGAAGAAAGTGGAAGAGGCCATCCGCACCACCGACGGAATGGGCATCAGGAGTGCTTACGACGAAACCGTCAACACGTTGAGAAAGACACGCGGCGCCGTGGGCAAGCAGATTTCTACGCAATATACAACGGACAAGGCCCTAATCAAGAAGATCGAAAAGATGATCTCCCGCAGGCAGTCACAGAATTACAAAGGGTACGATCAAATGATTAGTGCCTATTTTGAAGCCCTGGCGCAAACGGAGAGTCCGGGCGATTCAATGCAGGAAAAATGAGATTTCCCAATCTAAACAGTCATAGGGTGTGCAACTCGTTGCCCGCGCGGTTTCTGATAACGTTATTTCTCGTTGTTAGTCTGCAAGCGGCGGAGCCCCCCTCATCCAACTGGCACGTGAAGAAGGCTCCGGTTCGTTTTCGTATTGAAAAAGACGACGATCATTCTCTCCGTCCGGAAGTCTCTCTTCTTGACTTAACGTCGGAAATAAAATCGGAGTCGGTGCAAAATTGGATCAAGAAAAACCGGTGGAGCGAAAAGCGTCGATTCCAGGGCAAACTCTGCCAAAATTGTTTACCCGCCTTCGGCTCTAACGGATTCAAGTGCACCCTCCGCAAGGACTTTTCGCATTTCGTGGCCCGAGCGGGCATTTACGACAGCACCGATCCCAATACGGTGCTCCACTTTGAGGTCTATGCCGACGAAAGGCGCATCTTCAGATCGAAATCGATCACCCGGCGGCATCCCATGGTCGAGGTCAACGCGGGAATCCCGCCCCGGAGCAAAGAACTCAGGCTCGTCGTCGTGACGGATGAGGGCCGGTTTCGCAACCGGGCCCGATGGATCGATCCCGGTTTCGTGCTGCGCGGGCGTTACCCATCGGTCTCTTTCGCGCGCCTTTACGCCCCCGGCTACAATGTGGCAGACTTCGTGCCGCAGGTTTATGCAACCACCAGCGGCGACAAAGTGAAAAGCCGAATCTTGTCGGCAGCGCCGGGCGAACCGATGAAAATCCTCTTCGAGAGTCCCGTTGGCAATCCGAGCTATTTAGTTTACTTCGTGCCTAAGGGCCGGAGCGACAAATCGAACGCCGCGTGGCAGCCTCAAGCCGGGCTTGTGCTTGAGACGAGGTGGAGCCGTCGAGGTTTGAAATCTTCCGACCGGCTGACGGAATTGAAATCCGCTTTCGATCGCGCCGAGCCGGTCGGCCGGAGCCTCGTGGATGATATCCAGCAGACGTTTCCGATTCATGTATCGTCCGAATATGACGGCGGCGTCCCGTCGCGAAAAGGGGGGTACGGCTTCTATCGCTACGCTGGTTTCTTCCACGTGCCCAAGAAGGGCAGGTACACCTTTGCCACGATTTCAAATCGGGATTCCTATATCACTGTTGACGGTAAAGAGGTGGTCGGCTGGCCCGGAAAGCACGACTACCGTGGAGGACGTCGCGGCGAGAAAAAGGGCTCCATCTCCCTTGAAAAAGGCGTTCATAAGCTGGAATACTACAACACTAATCACTGGGGGCAAATGTTTACCGTCGCCGTGTGGAAAAAGCCCGGCGGGGAATTGAGATCGATGTCGAGGACGGATTTTATTCCTCTCGGTTGGTACACGGCGACCTCTGCCGAATTGCAGGATTCGACAAAGACATACGGCGCGTTCGAATGGTCCGTGGTCGATGCCTTCCGTCTCGAACAATTTGGACCTTCGTTTGTGACGATTCGATTCAAAGCCGTCCGGCCGGAGCGGCTGACGCGATATGACTATCGCTGGACGTTCGATGATGGAACCATCTCGACGGAGGAAGCCGTCGATCATGTCTTTCTACGACCGGCAATAAGAAACGTCAAACTCGACCTGTCATTGGCGGGCGAGCGTCTGGCGCAGGTTAATCACGAAGTCCAGGTCCATCCCGCCTGGGATCGATGCCTGACGTATATCGACAATATCGACGACTATGACAACGTTATCAAGCAGCGTCCGCTCGATAAAGCCCCGCCGGATGATCTCGTGAATCTTTATACCTTAGCTCAGGATGCGGAACGTCCCGACTGGGAAAACCGGGCGGTGAGCGTCCTGGCCGAGCACGTGGATCGATTAGTACAGGAATCCGAGAACACGGATTTCATCTTTGATTTCGGTCAATCCCTTTGTTCGGCGGAACTCAAAGAGTATGACAAGGCCCTCAGACTCTTCACCCAGCTTTTAGGCAAACCCGGCGCCGATCAGCGCACAACCCGGCAATCGGCTATCTGTTTGGCGGAAGTCCTCATCACATATTTTGGACGAAATGACGAGGCATTGAAAGTTCTCAGTCAACTCCGGATGCAAAACGCGTCATCCGAGTGGAAACGTCGGGGGATCGTCGCCCAAGCCCAGGCTATGTTAGCGCTCGGACAGAGGATGGAGGCGATTGACCGGGTTCAATCACTCGGTGGTTCGTCCAATCCCGCAGACGCCGCAAAGCAAACCATCAAACACGCCGGCTTGATGCGGCATGCCCGATTTCTCATAGGAATCAAGGACGATCCGAATCAGTTGGATCACGCGATGGCCAATCTTGAAACGGTGGTCGCCGAGGACCCGATGAAGGTTTTCTCGCCGGTCATGAATCTCATCAACCTCGACGTTCATTTAGCCCGTGACGAATTCCGGGCGGCGTATCATCTGACCGAACGGCTCAGGCAGTTGCAATTAAACGATTACGATATCGCCCAGGTCCTCGCCCGTCAGGTCATCGCCCTATGCGGCATGAAGGACGTGAACAAAGCCAAGACCACCTACGCCCAACTGAACAGGGACTACCCCTACAGCCCCGCCGTCGCCCAAGCCCGCCAGGCCATCATCCAGGCCGTTGGGCAACAATAGAGCCGGCCTCTGACGACTTGAAGCCGCAGACGAATATTAACGATAGTGATTTGCTCAACAAAAGTGTCTTTCCTTGTACAAGATCCCGAATTTGCTATAATCTAAAAATCAAGCAAGCGTCAAAACCATTGAATCTGGTATAGAGGCTTTTATGGTGAATATCCCTGACGATGTGATCGGCGAGATGACGAAGCGGATTGTCCACGAGGTCCATCCCCAGAGAATTGTTCTGTTCGGTTCACGGGCTCGAGGCCAGGCCAATGAACACTCGGACGTGGACTTCTTGGTAGAGGAACGTGAGCCTTTCGGCCCGAGCCGAAGCCGTCGGCAGGAAGCCGTTCGCATTTGGCGTTGTCTTTCGGAATTCCGCATCCCCACGGATATCCTCGTTTATTCCACCAGCGAGGTCGCCCAGTGGAAGGATTCGAGCCATCACGTCGTCGGCATGGCTTTAAGAGAGGGAAAGGTACTCTATGAGTCCGAGTGACAGGCCCCGTGAGCTTCTGGAACTGGCTGAAAGAGATTATCAAGCCGCGATTATTCTCGCTCATGCTGAAAATCCGCAAACAGACGCGGCGGGCTTTCATCTCCAGCAAGCAGTGGAGAAGTCTCTGAAGGCCTGGTTGGGTTCGAAGGGAATCGACTACCCCAGAACCCATGACTTGAATCCATTGCTCGGATTACTTGAAGATCAGGATGATTATATCGAACCATTCTGGACGTTACTGGAACTGAATCCGTTTGCCGTCCAATTTCGTTATGAATTGCCGGGCGAGGATTTTCGCAATTTCGACCAACTCGCTCAATTGACGATACAACTCATAACTCACATCCAGTCTATCTTCGGCGGTGGTTAAGATCGAACCATCTCGTCAAGTACGACGTTCATTTAGCCCGAGATGAATTCCAGGCGGCGTATCACCTGACCGAACGGCTCAGGCAGTTGCAATT
>Ga0180431_10003524_pt1 | contig 20099 bp, 16 predicted proteins | sample SS_ome_11_FD_132459 | JGI IMG/M metagenome (GOLD analysis project Ga0180431, IMG submission 132459) | Hypersaline lake sediment archaeal communities from the Salton Sea, California, USA - SS_1_MS_1 metaG | ecosystem: Environmental > Aquatic > Non-marine Saline and Alkaline > Hypersaline >... | reverse complement strand
TTACGCGATGCTCTACTCGCTACGCTCGTAGCTCGAACCCTCTTCTCCCCGATCGCTTCGCTCCGGGAAGGGGCTCTCATCCCTCCTCCTCCGATCAAAAAAAAAGCCACCCATAAGGGTGGCTTATTTGATCGGAGGAGGAGGGATTCGAACCCTCGGTACGGGGTTAGCGTACACACGCTTTCCAAGCGTGCTCCTTCGGCCGCTCGGACACTCCTCCGAAAATACGCAAATAGTCTATTCCAAAGAATGCTTATCTCGCAAGCATTGATTTCTCTTTGTCAATATGATACAATATCATCCATCATGAATACTCTCAAATCTAAACTCCTACTTCCTCTCCTCCTCATCCTATGCTTCAGCTGCTCATTCTCCAAAAAAGAGGAAGGACCATCCCACATCATCCTCGTCAGCATCGCCCCATACAAATTCTTTGTTGAAAAAATCGCAGGCGATACCGTTACCGTCCAACAAATGGTCCCCACCGGAAGCAGCCCCCACTCCTATGAACCCTCCTCCCGCTCAGTACTCAATGCCAGCAAAGCCGATGCCTGGTTCAGAATTGGCGAATCCTTTGAAAAACGGGCAAAACAGGCAATGCTCAGCTACAACGACGAGATGGAAGTCGTCGACCTGCGGGAAGGCGTCAATGCGATCCATACCCACGAAGGACACGGCCATCAATGCCAGCACGAAGACTGCCGCGACCCGCATATATGGCTCTCACCTAGAGAGGCTAAAAAGCAAGCGAAGGCCATCTACGAAACCCTCGCCAATATTTACCCTGAACACAAAGAAACCTACCACAAATCTCTGAGAAAATTCGAAAAAGAACTTGACGACCTCGACCTGGAACTTGAACAAATCCTACTCCCCCTTAAAGGAAAAACAATCCTCGTCTCCCATCCCGCTCTCGCTTACATGGGACGAGACTATAACTTCAAACAGCTCTCTATTGAATTCGAGGGTAAAGAACCCTCGCCGCAACAGCTGACCAAGCTTCTTGAAATGGGACGGCAACTCAACACTGACAGGATTTTTATCCAAGAACAGCACCTGAGCAAAGGAGCCCGCCTCGTAGCCAATGAATTAGACGCCGATGTCGTCGAGATCGACCCACTAAGTGAGAACTATATCGAAAACCTACGCTTCATCGCACGCAGCATCGCCGGAAAGCCGCAAGGGTAGAGACAATGACAGTAGTTCTAGAGGATGTCTCGTTCGCCTACCAAGATCAAAATATCCTGGAACATGTCTCTTTTTCTCTAAATGATGGAGAATTCATGGGGATTTTCGGCCCCAATGGCGGCGGGAAAACCACCCTCCTTAAACTGATCATGGGATTCCTCAAGCCCAGCTGCGGAAAAATCGAAGTAATGGGAAAGACCCCCAAAGAGGCGCGAGAATCGATCGCCTATGTCCCTCAAAGTTTGAAATTCGACCGCCAGTTTCCCATCACTGTAAAAGAAGTGGTGCTTTCAGGAAGACTGTACAACCTCTCCTGGTTCGGGAGATATTCTTCCGAAGATGAAGAAGCGGCCCTGAAAGTGATGGACAAACTTAAGTTGACCCATCTGGAACATCAAGCGTTTGGCAATCTATCCGGCGGACAGGCCCAGCGCACCCTGATCGCGCGCGCGCTCGTTTCAAACCCGAAAATCCTTCTCCTTGATGAACCTACTGCAAGCGTCGACGCAGAAGCCGAAGCGGAGATCTACCGAATTCTCGAGGATTTAAAGGGAACAATCACCATCCTGATGGTTACACACCATCTCAGGACAGCCGTCAACCAAGTGGAAAGGGTTCTTTGCGTCAACAAGACTGTCGAGGATCTGAAACCCAAAGATGTTTGCGGTCATTTTGCCATGGGGCTTTACCACCCTCCCCTCAAAAATGAGGGAACGAAATGATCTCTTTTATTGAAGCCCTCGCAACAAATCCCCTCCTTTTATCCGCAGTCATCGCGGGCATGCTCGCATCTGTCGTCAGCGGGATTATCGGATCGTATGTCGTCGTCAAGCGGATTGTGTTCATCAGCGGAGGAATTTCCCACTCGGTTTTAGGAGGCATCGGCCTCTGCCTTTGGCTGGAAAGGGCAAAGGGTGTCGCATGGGCAACACCTCTCCTCGGCGCTCTAACGGCGGCAATAGGCTCCGCCCTCGTGATCGGATGGATCCACATCAACTGGAGACAGCGTGAAGACTCCGTAATTGCGGCCCTTTGGTCTGTCGGCATGGCAACCGGTATTCTCTTCATCTCTCAAACTCCCGGTTTCAACGTTGAGCTGACTAATTTTCTAATCGGAAACATTCTCTGGGTTTCGAGAACAGACCTAATGATCCTCGGGGCTCTGGACGTAATCATTCTTGCGATCGTCTTTTGCATGCACAAGCGATTTTTAGCTATCTGTTTTGACGAAGAAGAAGCAAGGCTGCAAGGCCTGCAAGTAAACGCCCTCTATCTTCTTCTTCTTGTTCTGACTGCAATCACAATCGTTTTACTGATTCAAGTGGTCGGCATCATTTTAGTGATGACAATGTTAACGATCCCGGCGGCAATTGCTAATCTCTTCACTTCAAGATTGTCACGCATGATGATCATCGCAGTGATCTTATGCTCTTGCTTCTCCCTGTTCGGCACCGCAATCGCCTTCCATGTCGATTGGCCAGGCGGAGCGACTATTGCCCTGTTAGCCGGAATCGGCTATCTGCTGGCTATGTGGCTTTCCCCACTTCTGAAGCGTCTTTCCTATCGGGTTCAGGGTTAGTGCAAAATATTGTAAATTTCTATATTATAGTTATTTAACAAACTTTATAAAAGAACACTCAGATGAAAAAGCTAATATTTTTTCTTTTATCTACCCTTCTGTTAACCCTAATTTTTGGAATCGTGATCATCAGCACTGTTGAGATTTTCAGGGAAGAAATGAGGGAAATCCACACAGACAAGCTGGCCAAACAAGACTACCACCCCAAGAAAGATCTCACACTTCGGCACGGAGAGCTCGAGGACAATTGGTTTATCTCGAGCCCGATAGCGAATCTTGTCGATGATTTATTATATAGAGGGGAAAAATACAGCGTACGGAAACCGGCAACCTTTTTTCTCACCCGGTCCCTCAGCGTTTATGTCTATCCATTATTTGCTGCCGGAGATTGCGTTTACAATACCGGAAAGGGAATATTGGGCATCCCCAATTCTGAAAGAAGTTTTGAAAAAGCAAAAAGCGCGGCGATCGGCCTCCTTTTTTCACCGGCCGGCATGATCTATCCGGACCTTGTCACCCACCACTTTGTTTCGAAAAGGAAAACTCCCTTTGAAATTGTCCCCTACGGCAAGCTGTACTCCTCGTATGCTCTTGAGCTCTTTCCGGAAACCCCTGAAGAGGTCAAAGAGATCATGCTTAAAGCAAAAGAATCTGGACGACAAGTGACGTTTGCGGGAGCTTTGATGAGTCAGGGGAAGCAGGCTCTACCAGCATCCGACAGAAGCATCCTGATCAATTTTTCCCGCATGAATTCAGTTGAGATCAAAGGAACGAAGGCTCGTGTCGGGGCCGGCGCGACATGGAATGATGTCCAACGAGAAGCGAACAAACATAAACTGGCAGTCCATGTGATGCAAGCCTCCAATATCTTCAGCATCGGCGGTTCTTTGGCCATCAACTGTCACGGTTGGGACCACCAAAGCGGCGCTCTCAGCGAAACGGTTGAATCGATCCTCCTTGTTCGACCTGACGGAGAGATCGTCCGCGTCAACTATGGAGACGAACTCTTCCATCTGGCCATTGGCGGACTGGGAGGATTTGGAGCGATCGTCGAAGCCGACATCCGCTTGGCCCCCAATCAGAAACTCCACTATTTCGGCGAAGAAGTCGCTCCCGATCACTATTTGAATTACTTTAGAGATCGCATTCAGAATGACGAGGACATGGCCCTGCATTACTACCGCCTTTCCCTTGAGCCGGACAGCTACTTCCGCACAGGGATCGCTGCCAACTATGCTGCCATGGGGCCTGAAGGCGTTGTCTCCGATCTGGAGGAGGAGCACCTGAAAGGGGATAGAAAGGAAAGGATCAAAATCCAGCTTTTGAGAAGACTGAGGGGTACGCACCAGACCGCTTGGGAGATCGAAAAGAGCGAGGCTTTGAAAAGTTTCGAGACGACCCGCAACGAAGCGATGCGGCCGCCGATCAATCTTATTTTCAACAACTCCAGACGAGATGTGGAATGGCTTCAGGAGTACTTTGTCAAAGGGGAGCAACTGGAGAATTTTTTAGAATTTATCGGAAACGTCTTAAAAAACAACCGCGTTCCGGTCTATAACGCTTCAGTCCGATATGTCAAAAATAATTCATCGACACTTTCCTACGCGAAAGATGGCGAGATGTTCGCTGTTGTCCTCTTTTTCAACCAATCGATGCTGCCTGAGAACATTGAACAGACCCGCCGCTGGGTTAGACAGGTCACTGATTATTTGAACGCACATGAAGGGACATACTATCTCCCCTATCATCACTTTGCTTCACGGGAGCAGTTCAGAAAAAGTTATCCGGAATGGGAAACGGTCCTGAGAAAAAAAGAGCAGTACGACCCCGAGCAGCTGATCGCCAGCGGCTTTTACGAGGAGTATTTCTCCGAAGCCCAATCACCTATGAGAAAAACCGACATTATCCGCGAAGTGTTTTCGCGTGAGGATGGGCGCACTCAAATCTCCCAATTCTTAAATATCGTTTTCATGCAGTTGGACGAACAGCAATTTTTCCGATTGATCGATGAAATATTGTCTGACATCACTTTGAGCGATGAAGACATCTATCATCGTCTGCATGCCGATATCGACAAAGCATCTCCGGGAACAGTCCAACAGATCCTGATGACTTTCCGCTCCTTGAAAGCGCTCAAAGAAGATCTATCGTCGCAAGTCGAAACGCTCATGAAAAATGAGAAGGTCTCAGGATATGTGGAGATCGGATATCCAGGCAGGCTTGTTCGTCCGTTGAAAGAGAAGATCAACCTAGAGGGGCCTGTTTATGTCGTCAATGATGCTGAATCGCTATCAGATTATCTCCAGTCTGGATACCCGCGACCCTATGATAAATTTGTCTCGCTCAACGACTATGATCCGATCCGTACAGGGGATATTCCATCTGGTAGCGTCGACCTTGTCTCCTGTTACATCGGTCTTCATCACATACCGGTAGAAAAATTGGAACCGTTTATCAGATCGATCAAACGGGTTTTGCGTCCCGGGGGAACATTTATTTTAATGGACCACGACGCCTACAGCGAAGAAATGAAAGATATGGTCAGCGTTGTCCATACGATTTTCAACGCGGGCACAGGAGTATCTCCGGAAGATGAGGCCGCTGAATACAGGAACTTCCAATCTCTTACGTACTGGACCAACCTATTGGAAAAGGAGGGTTTCAAGCGAAGCGGCCATCCTCCATTGATCAGGAATGGGGACCCAACGCTTAACTCTTTGATCAAATTTACAAAAGAGCCAAGTGAAGTATCGGAGTTCACAGACACTGTTCGAAAATCTCCTGACTATTTCAGACCTGGGCTCCAGACCTACTTGACAGCTCCGGAATGGCAGAACGTGCGCGTTTCCCAGTCGTATGGCGAATTTATTGAACATACCCCCTTCTACGACTTCCCCTACTTCTCCGAGCTTGCAAATTTTTGGGGCGTCTTTGCAAAAAGCTGGACAGCTGCTAGGCGCGATTATTCGTTTTGGGAGGTCGCTTCGTCTGAATACACGATGATGAACCTGTTTATCGGAGTGATGATGACTGCGGAATATTCCCTTAAAGGACTGGTCTCTTTACCCTTTTCCTGGCTATACGGCAGTGAAGAGTTCAAAGAGGCTTCAACCATCCAGCTTCTTGCTCGGATGCCTGATGAGGAATCGCTTGATCCGCGAGTAAAAGTCATGGGAAAATTCCCCTCTGAAAATCTCTATCACTTGGAAATACCCCGCTATCTCCCCTTTAAGGAGATTCTTATCAGTCTCGCCGATGCCGGCGCTGAGTTTTCTGAGATCGCCGGACAGTCCAACATTCAGATCGATCTTTTCGTCCCATCGGAGAAAACGATCGATCTTCCTGAAGGCTGCATCCTCTTGTACACCACTCCCGCTCCTGCGGATCCCGATCACGCGTACCTTGCTTGCGATATTGAAGTAAACAAACTTGGACAGGTTTTAAGGGAATTACGGAAGAAACAAGTTGAAATTGTCCTGATACACGACTATTAATAGGGATCGATTAACTTTAGGAGGTGAGTGATGGCAGCATCATCCCACAACGCAATATCCCTTTTTAACAGCTTGAGACAAATGCAGGCAACTGCTGGAGAATTTAATACATCCATTGATGTTCAGGCCAATGCCGCAAAAATTCTCATGGGTGACAACCCTCAACGCGCATTTGAGGAAGCCCACCCCGATCGACAGCAAAAGTTGACCAGCCATTTGGAAACACTTACAAAAATGGCACTAGGCATATTAGGACCTAAAGAGGTCGAATTTTATGCAACGGAATTTAATCGCCGTGCCGAGCATTTTGAAGAGGAGACACTCTCCTCCTTGAGATCAGAAGTGCAAAGGATTAAAGAACAAGCGTTATCGGTATTTTCAAATCAAAAAGACCTCTCCTTTGAAGAGGTCTGGAAAACCTACCATCAATCGATTCCTCACATCATGAGAGCGGCTAATTTGGTGAGCAGGCAGATCGCGCTGTCCAACATTGCCGTTTCGGCTGGGCATAAAGTGGAAGCGCGCGGGTCGAGTCAAGCAGACGCCGACGCATTAATTGACCGCGCAAAGGCTGCATTGAAATTGGATGATCCTAAATCTTTGATCCCGACAGATGAGATCGCACAGATCGAAAGACAATTTTTAGAGGAGACGGGCAGGTTGTAAAAAACTGCCTAAATAAAAATAAAAGTTGACTTTTAACAAGATTTTAATTATAATCTTTTAAACAAGTCATAATAAAAGGTAGCATTATATGAGTATAACAACTGGCCAAACACTTTCTATCAGAGCATCAACTTTAGGTGAATATGAAATCGCTCCTGATGAAATCGTGCCCGGTTTGTACCTGGGAAGTGCTGAAAATGCATATAATGACGTGCATTTATCCGCTCTGGGAGTTACTCATATTCTAAATACTGCGAAGCAAGCAGAAAACCGACATGAAGATAAATTCAAGTATTTGAAAATTTCACTCATTGACAGTGATGAAGAGGATCTTTCCCCCCATTTCGAAAAAGCAATCGCCTTCATCGATGAAGCGCTAAAAAATGGAAAAATCCTTGTTCATTGCATGTCAGGGATGTCCCGTTCAGCTTCGTTGGTTGGAGCCTGGTTAATGAAAAGACACGGAATGACATTTGAAAGAGCTCTTGAGGAAATGCAAGAAAAGCGGCCAATCGTGGATCCGAATGAGGGGTTTCGCGATCAGCTCGCACAGTACGAAAAAGAGCTTTAAAACTCTCCGTAAAGGAGATGGTCCATCATTTCAGAACCTTCGCGCAAGTCAGCTAAGCGCGGTTCTCTATCCAGATTTTTGAGCGCAAGCATACCCTTCAATCCACTCTGTATCGATTTTTGAGCATCTGCTCTCGCCGAATCGTCTGCGATACTGCTTGTGATTGTTTCTATATCCTTTTCTAAATCCTCTGCTGCTGCAATCAGATCTGCGGGAATTTCCAGACTTTTGTAATCACACTCGAGGTCCTCGGCATAGATTTCTATAATATGCCCACCTGTTCGGGTCTCAAAATCAAGACTTGAAGTCTCTAGAGAATTATCGTTGTCCGCAAGGTATATCCTCCCTCCGCTTTCCATAAGCTGCTTCATATTTGATCGATCTGTATTTCCAATGATATGGTCAAAAACAGCCATTCTCATCAGAAAGTCCTCAGTCTTATCACCCAATACGCTCTTTAGTGTTTCAGATTCCACGTCGTTGACTTCTTCAAGCATAGGAGTTAGAAGAAATGCTGTTTTAGAATCGCCAGGATTTTCAATAAAGGTCGTCGGAAGCATGAAAGCTTCAAGTCCAAGGCGTTTTGCCACATCGTCAACAACTGCCGCTGATTGCGCGACTTGCAAAGGGACTCTTTTAACAAAATATTCTTTTCCATCGATGGTCGTCCGATACATTCCAGTTGTATTTGCCGTTCCCGTACCCATTTCACGCGTTATTGAGTGAGCTTCAATATCGTTCAAAAGCACCTCTTCATTGTCCTGCACTTCGGCACCGGGAAAAAACGGGCGGTACACAGCTGTTTTCATCTGTTCCTTTGTTGGCATGGCAGTTGAGGAGGAAGACTGGCCGCCTTGAGTAAAAGTAGTTCCTTCCTTCTTGGAGACTTGAGATTTTACTGACGCAACTCCATGTTCGGCCACCTCAGCCAAGCCCTTTCGAACATTGGGGATCTGTGAACTCCCAAGCCCTTTTACAGGAGTAGACTTGGAGGTTCCCTGCGCGTTGGGATTTAGATTTTCCTTACCAACTGCATCGATTTCCTCTTCAGATTTGGAAGTTGTTTTCTTTTCCTTTCCAAGGAAATCAGAATACTGTGTCCCGGAAACAGAAAAATCAGAACTTATATTTTCTGGCATAATAACATAACCTATCCTATATACATTAAAACATATTTTTAATTAAATTAATAGGTTTGTTTTTATTCTGATAATTTTTCGAACTACAGGAATCCTAATCTATGAGACGCAGATGAACCTATCCGAATAAAAAAGTTGTACTTAGATTTGAGTCCATTTTTTTTCAGGTAAGGAAATCGTGACGCAGTCAATATGATGAACATATTGACAAGGAATAATCTTCTTTCCTGGAAAATAAAGGGGCCAAAGATAGGTGAAAATTTTTATTCGGATAGGTTCATGAACTTATCTGAATAATCTCAGATAGGTTCAGGTGTAAGAGGGTGTCTACAAAGTAAATGAAGTTTAGATTGTAGACATCCTCTTAATAAACCAACTTGGTTATAAATAGAGGTCTTCTAAAAATCTATCGGCGCTTACGACTTCTATCCCATCTTTGACATATTCTCGCTTTAGCTCCTTAACAACTTGAACTGCTGGCAGTTGATATTTTCCACAAAAGTAAGAAATACCGGAGCCTACTTGATGATTGGCATATTTGACTTCAATCATTTTTTCAATCTCACCATCTTTTACGAGGGCAAAGTCCACTTCTTTTTGCTCTTTAGTTCTCAGATAACAGAGAGAATAATTTTCAGCTTGATAATCAATTTTCCCAAGGACATGCTTAAATAAACAAGCTCCTACCAGATTCTCTAACTGAGTACCTCTATCTCCCCTTACCAGGCCCGTATCGAAAAAATATATTTTTGGCTCCTTCAGAAGACTTCTGGCGATGTTTCTTGAAAATGGAGTGACTCGAAAGACGACGTATAACGCTTCTAGAATCGAAATATATTTTTTCACGGTATTCGGTGAAACAGATACATCTTCTGCTATGGAACTATACGAAATGGGCGACCCGACACGCTCCCTTAACAAATCAAATACCAATCGGATCGCCTTCAGATTGTAGATGTTCTCAAAATCCAGAACATCAATCCGAAGCAAGCTGTCAGTATATTGCTGACGCCACCTTTTCGCATCTATGGACTCTTTAGATAAATAAGGTTCTGGGAAACCTCCTCTTTCAAGGAATTTATCCAGATCAGCTTCCATTCCTACCTTTTTCAATTCTGCGGGAGAAAGGGGCATCAGCCTATGAAGAAAATATCTCCCGGCAAGGGAGTCTCCAACCTGGTTAAACACCTCAAGTCTGGCGCTGCCAGTAACCAGAATTTTCTGATGAGGGGGTTTCGTGTCATAAACGCCTTTCAAGTAAGTTTTCCAATTAGGCATCTTATGAATTTCATCGAGAATCAGGAGCTCTACTGATGGAAGCCATGTTTCTTCCTCGATTATTTTCCTATCTCTGGCGCTGTCGTAATTGAGGTAAATCGTCGCATTAAATTCACTTCCTATTTCTTTGGCCAAAGTTGTCTTACCCGCCTGTCTTGGCCCAGCAAGCAATACGATTTTTTTATTTAAATCCGAAAGAATAGCTGATTTTTGATATCTCTCCATAACGACTATTTTGCACTAAATTGCAAAATAGTCAAGACTATTCCGCATTTCATTGCAAAATAATCGTATTTTTAACCGATTTTGACGTATATTTTAGATTTCATGGCATCCTGCGGTCGTGGTCATCCCGACCATTGAACCTATCCGAATAAAAAGTTTTACTTAGATTTGAGTCCATTTTTTTTCAGGTAAGGAAATCGTGACGCAGTCAATATGATGACCATATTGACAAGGAATGATCTTCTTTCCTGGAAAATAAAGGGGCAAAAGATAGGTGAAAATTTTTATTCGGATAGGTTCATAGGGAGGGGATGGACGCTTTGCGGCCAGCCCGCAGGGCCGAGACGAGGCGTAGGCCGAGCGAGTCAACCCTGGGTTCTCATCCCTTCTTTCCAAAAAAAAAGCCTCCCAAAGGGAGGATCTTACGTCAAAAGAGAGGGATTGACTCGCTCGCTACGCTCGGCTCGCCCCTTCGGGGTGACCACCTGCGGTGGTCATCGCCACTCCCTGCGGTCGTGGTCAAACCCTGGGTTCTCATCCCTTCTTTCCAAAAAAAAAGCCTCCCAAAGGGAGGCTTTTTTTTGGACGGAGGGATTGACTCGCTTCGCTAACGCTCAGTCTCGCCCTTCGGGTGATTCCTAGCGGAATCATCCCCTTCGCTTCGCTACGGGACGAACCCAGGTTCTCATCCCTCTCTTTCCGTAAACAAAAAAAGGCGCCATCAGGCGCCTTTAAGTTTACGGAAAGAGAGGGATTCGAACCCTCGATACCCTTGCGGGTATGCGTCCTTAGCAGGGACGTGCTTTCGGCCACTCAGCCATCTTTCCAGACCGCACAATATTACTCTCTTACGAGCATTTCTTGCAAGTATTCGTGAAATTTTCTATCCTATCACCCATGGCTGACAAAAATCTTAAAATTAAAATACCTCCAAACTCCAAAGAAGCGGAAATGATGGTGCTCGGATGCATGCTCACAAGCATCAACGCACTCAACATCGCCGCCGATCAACTCCACGACTTCGACTTCTACTTCACCGAACACAAACAAGTCTTCAACTCCCTGAAGTCCGCCTACCAAAACGACAAGCCAGCCGATGTCCACATCATCTGCGAAGATCTCAAACGACAAGGACAACTGGAATCGTCAGGAGGAGCCGCCTACCTCACCACCCTGGCGCAATTCGCCGGCACCTCCGCCCATATCGAAGAATACTGCCGGATCGTCCACTCCAAATCCGTCCTCAGAAGAATCATCAATACCTCCCACATCATCGAGAAAAACGCCCTCGAAGAACCCGAGGATGTAGAAAATGTACTCGACGAAGCGCAAAAACTGCTCTTCGAAATCGGCAAGTCCGCCAACTCAGGCGACGCTGTCCTTCTGCAAGAGATCATCACCGGAACTAAATCGGAATCGGGCGTCCACTACCTGAAAGAACTCCAGGAAAGACAAGAGCAATACCAGGAAAGAGGCGATGAAGATCCCGGCATCACCGGGATCCCTACCCACCTCACCGATCTGGATAAAATGATCAACGGCTTCAATAACTCGAACCTGATGATCCTCGCTGCCCGCCCAGCTATGGGAAAAACCGCTCTTGCCATCAATATCGCCGAAAACGTCTGTTTCAAAAACAACATGCCAGTCGGTGTCTTCTCCCTGGAAATGAGCGCGGAACAACTGGTCCATCGTCTCATCTGCTCCCAGGCGGAAGTGGAATCAGACAAAATTAAAACGGGATCCCTCGATGGCCACGACTATCAACGGATCGTTGAAACGATCAACCAAATCCAGGACCACCCCCTTCTCATCGACGACCAGCCGGGGCTCTCCATTAATGACTTGCGCGCCCGTGCACGACGAATGAAAGAGACCCACGATATCGGCTTCTTAGTGATCGACTACCTGCAGCTGCTCAGCGGTTCCGGAAACAATAAAAACGGGGACAACAGACAGCTGGAAATCTCCGAAATCTCCCGAAACCTCAAAAATTTGGCCAGAGAACTCAATATCCCTATCCTTTGCCTCTCCCAGCTCTCCCGTAAAGTAGAAGAGAGGCCAGGGCACCGCCCCATGATGAGCGACCTGAGGGAATCCGGCTCGATCGAGCAGGACAGCGACATTATTTTCTTCCTTCTGCGCCGCGAATACTACGATCCGATGGACAAACCGGGAATGGCAGAGCTGATCGTGGCCAAAAACCGGCACGGTTCCATCGGCACCGTCAACCTCACTTTCCGCAAAGAGATCGCCCAATTTGCCAATTATACGCCTATCGGCATGGATCAGGACCCTCAAGGGGGAGAACAATCCTATGAAGGGAGCAGCAACTACGCCGCATTTTAAATCAGGCATTGAATCTCTTTACTTTATCTCCCCTGTGCGATAAAATTTCCTCCGTATACATTACAAATATCATTTGAACTGAACTGGAGCGAACATGTCTTCTGTTAAAAAGAAGCGTAGAAAAAAGATCGCCAAGCATAAGCGCAAAAAGCGCAGCAGACGCGATCGGCATAAGAACAAATAATACGAGCTTTTGGACATGGTATTCTGTGTCCAAAAGTAAGTTGCCAAGGTCTTAAATTATCATGTGGAAATATCCCGTTGTTTATGACGTCATCGTGATGGGGGGAGGTCACGCAGGATGTGAAGCTGCGTTGGCTTCTGCTCGTATGGGCGCAAAAACGCTCCTCCTGACGATGAATCTTGACACCATCGGCAAGATGAGCTGCAATCCCGCCGTTGGCGGAATCGGCAAGGGCCACATGGTACGTGAAATCGACGCCCTCGGCGGTGAAATGGGCAAAGTGATCGACTGCACCGGAATCCAATACCGGATGCTCAACGCCACTAAAGGGCCTGCTGTCTGGGCACCCCGCGCCCAAGCGGACAAGGTCGCCTATCAATTCGAAATCAAGCACAGATTGGAAAAACAGGAAAACCTCGAGGTTCAACAAGGAACCGTCGAAGAGATCCTCGTTGAAAACGATCAGGTATGCGGAGTCCTGACCAAAGAAGGGATCCACTATACCTCCCCGACGGTCATTATTTCTTCCGGAACATTTATGCGCGGCCTTCTCCATATCGGAGAGAACAACTTTTCAGGGGGACGCGCTGGCGACCAGCCCTCCGTCGGGCTGTCAGGATGTCTGGAAAAATTAGGGTTGCACCTGGACCGCCTGAAGACAGGAACACCTCCCAGGATCAATAAACGTTCGATCGACTTAAGCCTTACTGAAGAGCAGCCGGGCGAGGAGGGGATCCGTTTCTCATTTGATGATGAAGAACGGGAAAAGCTTCCGCAGATCTCCTGCTACATCACTTACACGACCCAGGAAACGAAGCAGATCATCCTCGACAACATCCACCGCTCTCCCCTTTATTCAGGGAAGATCCAAGGGGTCGGCCCGCGCTACTGCCCATCTATCGAAGACAAAGTGGTGCGTTTTGCCGATAAAGAGCGGCACCAGCTGTTCCTGGAGCCGGAAGGACTGCAAACAGAAGAGATCTACGTTAACGGCATTTCTTCTTCACTTCCGCTCGATGTCCAGTACGCCTTTATCAAAAGCATCCCTGCGTTGCGCAACGCGGAGATCACACGGCCCGCATACGCGATCGAATACGACTACGTCACGAGCGGACAGATCACCTCAAGCCTTGAGACTAAAAAAGTCCAGGGGCTGTTTTTGGCAGGTCAGATCAATGGGACGACAGGATATGAAGAAGCGGCCGCACAGGGCCTTCTCGCAGGGATCAACGCTGCGAGCAAAGTTGCCGGCAAAGAGCCGTTGATCCTCAAGCGTTCGGAATCCTACATCGGCGTGATGATCGACGACCTGATCACCAAAGGGCTGGACGAACCCTACCGGATGTTCACCAGCCGGGCGGAGCATCGTCTCCTTCTCAGACAAGACAACGCCGACCTGCGTTTGCGAAAGTATGGCTACGCCTACGGATTGATCGATCAAACCCGCTGGGAATCGCTCTGCCGCAAGACAGATATCATCGAAACCGAGATGGCCAGATTTGAAAAAACGTTCAAACAGGTCAACGGCAAGGGGTTCTCTCTCGCGCAACTCCTCAGACGTCCCGAAATGACCTACCGGTCCTTGCTTGAATCCTATCCTGAAGCGATCGAAGACCACGGCAATGACATCAATTTTCAGATTGAGCTCAATCTGAAATATGCCGGATACATCGGTCGGCAAAATATGGAAATTGAAAGGATCTCGCAGGTGGAAAATGTGCGGATCCCCGAACATTTTGATTTCAACCTGGTTTCCGGCCTGCGAAACGAAGCGAAGCAAAAGCTAAGCAAGCACAATCCCCTTACCCTTGGTCAAGCCTCGCGTATTTCAGGAGTCTCCCCTGCAGATATTTCAGTGCTTATCGTGGAACTGACAAAGCGGGAACGGCAAGCGATCGCATGAAGCCGACCATTCACCTCCTGCGACTCAATCACTGGCCCATCTATCAACAACTGCAAATAGAAGAAGCTCTCCTCAGAGCAGATCAACGCAACTGGTGCATCATCAATGAGGGATCACCTGACGCTATTGTCATGGGCATATCAGGCAAACCCGACGAACTGATCAACCGCGAGCGTTTCCAGCAGCGCCCAGTTCCCGTCATTCGACGGTTCAGTGGCGGCGGATGCGTCTATGTCGATCAGGACACTCTGTTCGCCACCCTGATCCTCAACCATGAAAGCGCACAAGTGGAGCCATTCCCGCAACAGATCCTCTGTTGGACAAAAGAACTGTATCAGCCAATGATTTCCGAATCGGCCTTTTGCGTAAGGGAAAACGACTACGTGATCGGAGAACATAAATTCGGTGGAAACGCGCAGTACATTGTGAAAAACCGATGGCTGCACCACAGCAGCCTTCTGTGGGACTATTGTCCGGACAAGATGGAGCATCTCAGCCTTCCATCCAAACGGCCTGAATATCGTCTGGACCGATCCCACAAGGAATTTCTCTGCACACTGAAACCTCGATTCAAGCATAAGCATACATTCTGGGAGCAGTTTGAAGACTCGCTCGCAGCTAAACTTCAAATCTACCAAGCTTCTTTGGGAGATGCGCAAGCAGTTCTTGCAGTGCCTCACAGAAAAGCGACACAACGATTGGAGCTGAATTAGAGATGCAAAAAAAATACTGGATCATGGGAAAGAACTGCGTCGAAACAGTTGTCGACCATTCACCGGAAAGGATCACGGAGTTTTTTACCGCAAAGAAAGACCCCGATCCCCTCATTGAAAAAGCTATCTCCAAAGGGATCAAAATCAAGCTGGCCAGCAAGCAGAAACTCTACGATCTCGTCAATTCCGATTCCCACCAGTCGTACGTCGTGCAAGTGAAAGCAAATGAGCAGCCCGATCTTAAACAATTTCTGAGAGAAGAGCATCGGCTAGTGTTGATGCTGGACAATATCAACGACCCGCAAAACCTGGGAGCGATCTTAAGAGCTGCGGAATGTTTTGGCGTTGAGGCCGTGATCTGGTCAAAAAACCGTGGCTGTTCATTGACTCCGTCTGCTGCCAAAGCCAGCGTGGGCGCATCAGAACTTATTCCTACAATTGTCGTCTCCAATCTGGCGGAAACGGTGAAACAATTTCAAAAAGCAAACTACTTTGCCGTCACTGCAGAAATATCGGACAAGGCGCAACCTCTTGCCTCGTATCAATTCCCTGAACAGACGCTTTTGATTATGGGCTCCGAAGGGAAGGGAATACAACCGCTGATCAGTAAAATTGCCGATGATCAGGTCTATATTCCCATGTCCGGTAAAATCGACTCTCTAAATGTTTCCCAGGCGACGGCTGTTCTCTTGTCACGCTTCAATGGCTAAATTCTTTGCATTTTCCCATCGACGAATTCGACATGCACCTTTTCACCCGTGTCCAGTGTGATCATCCCTTTCCCAACCATCTTGTCATCGACAAATTCACATTGTAACCGCGATTTGTTAAGAAAAGTCAACACCCCCTGACCCGTACGTTTAAAATTGTCAACGCACCCTTCATACACGATTCCATTGCTATAGGTAATGATACCTTTTCCTGTCAGATCCCCCTCTTGAAATTCCCCTTCATAAACGTGGCCTTCGGGAAGCGTGTACCTGCCTATCCCAGTAAAGTTTCCCTGGTTTAAATGCCCCTCAAAAAAATCTCCATTAGGGAACGACAAATGCTCTTTACCATCCTCTGTCGTTGTATACATTTCCCCATCAGTCAGCGTGACGGAGCCTGGGTCCACCCGTTTTCCCTTGGAAAACAATCCCCTGAATACAGCTCCTCCAGAAAGTCGAACTTCAGCCGGGCCTTCCAACTTACCCTCGACAAACTCACCCCTTTCAACATGACAATCGTCCCTCTCAACCTCAGGAGATGCGGTATCCTCTGCCGTCCCAGACGCAAAAATATCTCGATCTTTGACCGTCTGATCGACTTTATCTGCATGAGAATTCTCTCCTTTTCTCAGCCACTTGACCGAGAGTTGGAATAGGGCAAAAGAACCGGTGCAGAAAAGAAATGGGGTCAAAATCCCGCCGACGATCGCAGCGATGACGGCAATCATCTTTCCGGATGTCGGAAGAGAGTGAAAATGAACGCTCGCTTGTTGAAATTGAGCTGAAAAAGGATTAAATGAATGAATGTCCATAATAGGGAAATTCAATAGAAATATACCGATAATGAGTTAAATTCAAGAGAAACAAAAAAAAGCCGTGTACAGGGTATGAGAAGATCTGCTATCAACTGGCTTGTATAAGTGGGTTCGATTCCCAGGTTTTGAGTTCATAAGAAATATCTCAGAAGCTCGCTGCCCGGCGTCAAGATCCCTTAAGCAGTTAAAATAGGTTGATTAGCATCCGTCTTCCGGCTTACACCCTTGTCACGGCTAACTTATTACACTTCTTATTATAGCATATTCGGGAATATTTAGTACAACCCTCGATCGTCCGGTTCCTGCCCGTTATACCCGAGACATTTAACGAGCAACAACGCCTTTACCGGCTCTCCCTTCTGTTCTATGAGAGGAACAATGCCAACGAGTTCAACCTTGGAAAAATAGGGGGCCAATCGTTCAAGATGCTGATCGGGATCCAACTGCCCCAAATGCGGGATATTTTCCACTGCTGCGTAGTAGCCGTTTTTACCCAGCCGCTCATCTGCAAGCGAAGGCCAGTAGGAAAACTGATTCTTTCGGGTCCCTTGCAAGTTGAGAAAATAGGCGCGCTTTTGCTCCGGAGCATAAAAACTGAGCAGACTGCTCATCTGATACTTATCGGAAAAAAGAAATTCGCTATCGGGATTATATCCCGCATTATCCAGAGCTGCATCCATTTTGTCCCAAGCTAAATTGTGCTTGAAGGGATTGAGCTTATAGGGAAGCCAGCCGGAAAAAGGGAGCCACAAAGCAATGATCGAAAGAACAATCGATAATGCAACGCCGCCTACCAGCCACTTCTTTCCCCGTCTCGCATGCTCCAAGGCATACCAGGATAAAATGACGCAACCGGTCGGATAGGCGAAGACCACCCAGTTCCCCTGCATTTTCTGTTTGACAGCCAATGCGGAATACACCGAAAGGAGAAGGGTCGTCACTATTCCGCAAAAGAGAACCGGCGACCACATATAAGGAATCCTGCGGAACATCGAAACGATAGCCAATAGTAAAAGGACAAACAGGACTGGAGAAAGCAACGCTACCTGCGCACCGACAAAATCCCAGAAATTGCCGCTGGAAATTGTGTGGGCGTGCCCCCCTTTCATCGTCGAAAAGACGTGCTGAAAAGTTGCCCAGTCGTGCTGCATGTTCCACTCGATGCTCGGTAAAAGTCCCAAAAGCGATATACCCACTCCGAATAAGAATTTTATCGATCGCATACTCCGATAAGGGATCATCGCCAGAAGAACGAACGCCCACAGAATATAGATCGGCCATTTGAAAAGGGCCCCGCAGGCAATGACCAAACCTAAAAGATAATAATTTGGCGGCTGGCCGCGGGAAAGTGCCTTAGCAATCACGGCACAGCCTATCGTCCAGAACAAGACAAGTCCGCCATCTGTGGTAGCCAGAATGCTGCCCAGAATACCTAACGGCGAAAAGGCGAAAGCGATCGCCGCCCAGAATGCCGTTGACTCTTTCAGCCGACTGTTTCTTGCCAGGTAATAAACCGCGATGGGAATGAGAAAATTGATCACGACGGCCATCAGCCGCACACCTAGCTCCGTATCGCCGAACACCAAGGTCCCGACCCAAATCTGCCAGGCGATCCCGGGCGGTTTGCTGTAATACCCCACATCGAGCGCTTTGCTCCAGGTCCAGTATTGCGCTTCATCGGGACCAAGCCCGAGGAGGCCGGTTGAGATAAAAAGAAGCGCAAGAAGCGCTTTGATACCAAGAATGAGACTGAGTTTTTTCATGAAGTTATCCAACTAAAAGGTTTTGTTCGGATTTGGATGGATTTTCCCCTGAGGGAGAAAATCGAGACGAAGTTAATATTTGATATTATAGACAAGTCTCGATTTTTCTTCCCCAGGGAAAAAGACGCCAAAGACGGGCAAAAAATTTTAGTTGGATAGCTTCATACAGTCTAGAATAAAAGTTATTCGCGATCGGGGAAACTAAAAAGATCGCTTAACGCCTGCAAGGTCACATCACGTCCGATGGCGGCAATCGCATCCGTTAAAGGAATATTTTTCGGGCAGACCCTCACGCAGTTCTGCGCATTCCCGCAATCGCTGATCCCCCCCTTCTCCATCAAAGGGCGCAGCCGCTTCCCTTTTTGCATTTTTCCAGTCGGATGGGCATTGAACAACCGCACCTGTCCAAAAATTTGCGGCCCGACAAACTTGCTGTCGATGCTCGCCTGAGGACACGCTTCGACACAGCAGCCGCAAGTCATACAGGTGGAAAGCGTATACATGATATCCTGCTTCTCAGGACTGATCTTCGGCCCGGGGCCCTTATCGTAAACACCGTCCACATCGATCCAGGCGTGCACTTTTTTGAGGTTGTCAAACATCGAGGTACGATCGACCATCAAGTCCCGGATAAGAGGAAACTTGGTAAACGGAGCGACAGTGATCACGTCACTTCCCGTTTCTTTAATGATCTTTGGGATGACCGCTGTGCAAGACTGTCTGGGACGACCGTTGACGATCATCGAGCACGACCCGCACACCTCTTCCAAACAACCGGACTCCCACACCACCGGCTCGACCTTCTCCCCTTTTCTGTTGACGGGGTTCTTCTCGATCTCCATCAGCCCGGAAATGATATTCGACATCGGCCGCAGCTTTAACTCGAACTCTTCCCAGTACTGCTTGCCTGGGGTGCCTCGATAGACCTTTAAAATATACGTTTTTTTCATCCTGACCTCTATATAGGTAACTTGATGTTGTCCGGCACGTTTTCCAACGTCGGCTTCACCTTTTTCGCTTTTGTATAGTCCCGTTTAATCCCCTTTGGATCGAGATGGCGGGTGTCCACCTCTTCATAGGAGATGACCGGTTCATCTTTTTTCGGGTCATAGGTGGCAATCGTCGTTTTCAGCCAGTTTTCATCATCTCTCATGGGAAACTCCGGTTTGAAATGCGCGCCGCGCATCTCATCCCTTTGAAGGGCGCCCTTTGCGATGATCATCGCCAGGTCGAGCATCGCCCGAAACTGATTGGCGAAAACGTAAGTCTTATTCGCGAAGCGGGAGCGGTCGTCCAGGGAAATGTTGCGATAACGCTCCCGTATCTCTTTGATTCTTTCCAATGTTTTTTTCAGGTCCTTGTTGTTCCGTTTGACGGTCACGTTTTTGACCATCACATCTGCCAACTCGTCGTGCAGCTTGTGAACATTTTCACCGCCATCACGCGATAACAGGTCGTCCTTGAACTCCTCTTCCGCTTTGAGCGCCTGCTCAAAATATTTAGAGGAGACCTCGCTTGCCGG
>Ga0180431_10003523_pt1 | contig 20101 bp, 26 predicted proteins | sample SS_ome_11_FD_132459 | JGI IMG/M metagenome (GOLD analysis project Ga0180431, IMG submission 132459) | Hypersaline lake sediment archaeal communities from the Salton Sea, California, USA - SS_1_MS_1 metaG | ecosystem: Environmental > Aquatic > Non-marine Saline and Alkaline > Hypersaline >... | reverse complement strand
GCGTCAATCGGTGCGCGCCTGCTCCCTCCGCTAACCAAGAGCCACGTCAAGGGTCATCATGACTGCGAACCCGAGCATCCCGCCGAGTGTGGCGAGATCGGTATTGCCCCCTCGTTGCGATTCAGGGATAACCTCTTCGATGACAACAAAGATCATCGCCCCCGCGGCGAACGCCAGCGCGTACGGGAGCAAAGGTCGCATGACAACTACCGCCGCAGCTCCAAGAAGACCCGCCAGAGGTTCTACCACACCGGATAGCTGGCCATACCAGAAGCTCCGTGCTCGAGAGAGTCCCTCTCGCCGCAAAGGTACTGAGATCGCAAGTCCCTCAGGGAAGTTCTGGATCCCGATACCGAGCGCGAGTGCGATTGCTGCGGGCAGCGTTGCCTCAGGGATGCCGACCGCGAGCGCTCCAAATGCCACGCCCACCGCCAGGCCCTCAGGCACGTTGTGGAGCGTAATCGCGAGAACCAGCAGTGTGCTGCGCCGCCAACTGGTCTTGATGCCCTCGGCCTCGGTTGTCGGGAATCCGAGGTGCACGTGAGGCAGGACTATGTCTATGCCACGCAGAAACAGCCCTCCCAAGAGGAAGCCGACAACGGCTGGAACCCATGCAGGCACAGGGCCACCCTTGGACATCTCAATGGATGGGGCCAATAGCGACCAGAAGCTGGCCGCGATCATCACACCCCCCGCAAACCCGAGCATCGCGTCGAGAGTCGAGCGCTTCAACTCTCGCGTAAGGAAGACGCCCGCCGCGCCGAGTGCGGTGAGTCCCCATGTGAAACAGGTTGCGACAAACGCTTGTCCTACAGGATGGAGCCCAATGAACCAGTTCATCCATCCACCTCGTCACTAGAGAGAGCTCTCATCGCAGGTTCAGTCAGATACGGGGGCTCCCCACAACCTCTGCGTGGATCCACTGTACTTCCCGATACAAGTACCTGCAATACTCCACTGATAAGCCATGGGCCTCCACCCTCAAATAACTGTAGAATCATCATGCCCGGGGTAGCAATGGTGACGGACGGAATTCAGAAGGAGCGACAACAAGCCGCGAAGTTGGGCGTAGGCGTCCGGCTCGTCCTACTCATATTGAAGACCTCCGCGGCACTCCTGACCGGAAGCATCGGTATCATCGCAGATGCGGTCCATGGCCTTGTTGATGTCACTGGAGCGACAATCGGCTACATAGGGGTGCGCGTCGCGGGGAAGCCTGCCGATGAAGAACATCGTTTCGGCCATGGCAGGGCTGAGGACATCGCGGCGGCAAGCATCGCAACCCTCATCTTTCTCGCGGCAGGCATCGTTGCGTACGAGGCCATAGGTCGGATCGAGAGCGGCGCGGCCGTTCAGTCTCTGGAGCTCGGCATAACGGCCACGATTGTGGTAATCATCATCAAACTCGCTATGTCGCGCTACTTGCTCAAAGCGTCAGGGCGCCTTGAATCGGTCGCAATTGAGGCGATGGGCAAAGACTATGCGGCCGATGTACTGAGTTCCGCCGCCGTCCTGGTCGGACTTGTACTCGTGCGTGCAACGGGCCGCGCCGTGCTCGATCCTATCGTTGCCATCGTCGTGGTGTGTCTTATCGTCTACGCAGCGTTCGGCACCATGAAGAAGTCCATCTCCAACCTGATGGATACCAGGCTCCCCGACGATGAAGAGCGCGCCATACTCCATGCCATTCAGTCCCGGCAGGATATCAGCAACTACCACGCGCTACGCACGCGCAAGGCGGGTAGCCAGCGCTACATTCAACTGCATATCGTAGTGCCAGGGGACAAGACCGTGGAAGAGGGACACCGCATCGCCGAGGAGACGGAAGACGACATACGAGCTCTGTTTCCCACGGCAGCCGTAACCATCCATATCGAGCCCTGCACTCCGGACTGCGCCGAGTGCCCTTCAAGATGCGGCGCCCCAAAGGATTCTTGAGCCGGGACCATTGAGCCAACCCCTCGTCCAATGTGCCGGGGCAACCGTCCGCAATACTAAACCTCCTCGCGGCTGCAGCGTTCATACAATTGGACACATAGGGAGTGTGCGGGCAAATGGATGACACAGCCTTCTTCTATTCACGAACCCTCAGAATCATCATGATTCTGGCAATCGTTGTGCCGCTGGTTGTCATCGGAGGACTGCTCTGGTACTTCACATCCGATGACAACCCCGAGCCGGCACCAGCGGAAGACACAAGCTCTCCGTTCCTTCAAGAGGACCAGCAGTCATCTGAGGAAGACGACGAAGCCGAGACTACCGGTGATGACAATCCTCTGCAGCCGGTCGGGCCAAGAGCCAGCACAAGACTGATCCCCGGTGGCTCAGTGCCTCCGTATTAGTTGTCCCCGGATGACCACCCCGGGCCTTCCTGTTGTCAATGCAGAGCACACGCTTCAACGCATGTCTGGCGCCATTCACCGGGGCTGCGCGAGTTCTTCATTCTCCCTTCACATCAAGCGCCTATCTTTGCTATCTCCATTGCACGGCTGGCAGCATAAGGAGGTCAGGTGTATTCAAGTACCGCAAGAACGGCACTCATAGCGGCGATTGTCCTCCCCATCATCGGCATTGCCGCGGTGCTTCTATACGTGGATGCTTCGTCGTCGCCAGGGAGACACGTAGTCGAGGCCTCGTCTGTCGGGATCGACGCGGAGCCTTCGCCGGTCGCTGAGACCGTAACTACAGAAGTCGCCGATGACGTCGATGGCGACGCTGTGCTGCTACCGATAGGACCAAAGGCAAGTACGCGTGTAATCGTGCCCGCTTCAGGTTCCTGCTCAGGAGGAAGCTGCAGCACCACAACCCGGCAGGGTTGTTCGACTGACTCCGCTTGCGGTGACTGAGACCCAAACGTGAGCTTGACACTCGTACACGAATACGGGTAGCATTTGTCAACGCCGTGATAAGTTCGGGTAACGGTACCAGGCATTAGTGGGCTTCAAGGCCCTGTTCCTATTTTGGGACAGGGCCTTTTGTTTGCCAGCGGGATGGCGATCGGAACGAGGACCCGATGTGCGCGTCCTGTAACCCCGCACTACGGTAGAAGACTGGTTCATTATCGGGGCACAAATGCCCCGTCAGGAGGGCTAATGAGTACCAAGTACGTCTATTCATTCGGCAACGGAACCGCAGAGGGGCGCGCAGACCTGAAGGATCTGCTCGGTGGCAAGGGTGCCAACTTGGCCGAGATGGCACGCTTCGGGGTCCCCGTCCCGCCCGGATTCACAATCATCTCCGACGCCTGCAATGAGTACCTTCAGAACGACAAGACGCTGCCAGAAGGCTTGAAAGAGCAGGTCGAGGCCGCACTCGAAAAGCTTGAGGCAGCCACAGGACTTCACTTCGGGGACAAGGAGGATCCGCTGCTGGTGTCAGTCCGGTCCGGCGCTCGTATCTCTATGCCCGGCATGATGGACACCATCCTTGACCTCGGATTGAACGAAGACTCAGTTCGCGGTCTTGCCAAGAAGACAAGCAATCCACGCTTCGCATGGGACAGTTTTCGGCGTCTCATCAAGATGTATAGCAGCGTCGTACTCGGCGTTCCTGATGCCCTCCTGACTAGCATCGAGAACCAGCTGAAGAGAGAACGCGAGGTGAACCTCGACAGCGAGTTGCCGGCCGAAGAGCTCCCTATGTTGACGCAGAAGCTTCGCGACGAGGTCAAGAGCTTCACAGGTAGGGAGTTCCCTCTTGACCCACGCGAGCAACTGTGGACGGCAATAGAGGCTGTCTTCAGGTCCTGGAACAACCCCAGGGCTATCGCCTATCGCGAGATGAACGAGATTGGCCACGACCTCGGCACCGCGGTCACAGTACAGACCATGGTCTTTGGGAACATGGGCAACGATAGTGGCACAGGAGTGGCTTTCTCTCGAGACCCATCGACCGGCGCAAAGGTTCTCACCGGCGAGTTCCTTCCAAACGCGCAAGGAGAGGATATCGTGGCCGGCACGGCCACCCCTCGTCCGGTCGAAGAAATGAAGACGGTGCTTCCGGGTATCTACGAAGAACTGGAGACCATGGCCCGGCGTCTCGAGAAGCACTTCAAGGACATCCAGGACATTGAGTTCACCATTCAGAATGGCAAGCTGTGGATACTGCAAACCCGCGCTGGAAAGCGCGCTGCGCAGGCGTCCATCAAAGTTGCGACCGATCTGACCCGCGAACGGGTGATGGGCGCCACCGAGGCATTTCTGCGCATCACTCCTCAGCAGTTGGAACAGGTTCTACATCCCATCATCGACCCTCAGGCCAAGCGTGAGGTTGTCGCTCACGGACTTCCCGCCTCCCCCGGGGCAGCCTCGGGTCGCGTCGCTTTCAATCCGGACGAACTTGTCGAGATGCAGTCCAAAGACGGTGGAGACTACATCCTCGTCAGAGAAGAGACCTCCGCCGACGACATCCGGGGCATCAACGCTGCCGTTGGCATTCTTACCACAAGGGGAGGCATCACGTCCCATGCGGCCGTCGTGGCACGCGGCATGGGCAAGTGCTGCGTCGTGGGCGCATCGGCCATCGACGTCCACGAAGACAAGGATGAATTCGTGGTTGGAAACAGGATTGTGACCAAGGGTGAGTGGATAACCATCGATGGCACCAATGGAGAAATCATCATCGGCCAGCTTCCGACCATCCGCCCACAGCTCAGCAATGAGTTCCAGGAACTCATGCTGTGGTCAGACCTTGTGAAGGAGATGGGCGTGATGACCAACGCCGATACATCGGCTGACTCAAAGGTCGCGAGACAGTTCGGCGCCGAGGGCATCGGCCTGTGCCGCACCGAGCACATGTTCTTCCAGCAGGACAGGATCGACCATTTCAGGAAGGCCATCCTCGCCCAGGAGCCGGCAGAGAGAGACGAAGCCCTGAAGGAACTCAAGCCTTTCCAGAAGACCGACTTCCTGGACATCTTCCGCGTAATGGAAGGACTGCCGGTCACTGTCCGATTGCTCGACCCGCCTCTGCACGAGTTCCTTCCACTGCCACACGACGAGGAGAGCCTTGTCGACCTCGCCAAGCGGCTTAACCTGCCATATCGCAGAGTCCGTGAACGAGTACACGCTCTCGAGCAGTTCAATCCGATGCTCGGTCATCGCGGTTGCCGTCTTGGCGTCACTTTCCCCGAGATCTACCAGATGCAGGTCCGGGCCATCCTGGAAGCGGCCTACGAGCTCATGCGAGAGGGAGTGACAGTCTTCCCGGAAATCATGCTTCCGTTCATCAGCTCGGAGGAAGAGTTGGCTCTCATGCGAGAACTGGTGTTCAGCACCGCGGAGGAAGTCCGCGAGGCGATGGCCTTCCCCGAGTCCAGTTTCAAGTTCGGCATCATGATTGAGCTTCCCCGCGCCGCCCTCATTGGAGACAGGCTTGCACCGTATTGCGACTTCTTCTCGTTCGGCACAAACGACCTTACGCAAACGACTTTTGGTTTCAGTCGTGATGACATCGGCACGTTTCTTCCAGCGTACGTGGAGAAGGGTATTATCAAGAGAGACCCCTTCGCGACCGTCGACCGCGCCGCGGTTGGAGAGCTGATGCGCACATGCGTCGAACGCGGCAGGAGAGTCAAACCTGAACTGAAGATAGGAGTGTGCGGTGAGCACGGCGGCGATCCGGAATCCGTCAAGTTCTTCCACCAGATCGGTGTCGACTACGTTAGCTGCTCTCCCTACAGAGTCCCTGTCGCACGTTTTGCCGCCTCCCAGGCAGCCATCGCCGCCAAGAGAGAGACCTCCACGAGCGGCCTCGAGACTCGCAGCAAGATACTCAAACCCGTGGCGGGCTAGGCCCGCCACGGCATATGCGCTGCAAGGCGCTGGCTTGTACCCCTTCAGACTCTCTTCCCTGCTATCACCCAAGGCCCTCACGCGTGCCGTGAGAGGTGTCAGGCCGTGCGCCACAATCAACCCTGGCGAGCACAATGCACACCCATCCTCCGTCTTTCCACCTCGCGCAATAGCAGGCATGCGAGGTTGAATCCCCAGGTTCGGACTGAATTGCCACGCTTCTCGCATCGTTCTGGTACACTCGATGAAGGGGAGTCATGAAAGCCGTTGCCTTCATACTGCCGCTCTTCCTGCTGTTTGGTTGCAGCCAGGTAACCGTCTCCAACACGCTCAATTCCGACTATCCCCCCATCTACGTTTCCATCGTCACGCACAACGAACAGCCTCGCAGTCCATCCGACCCCTCCTACTCCGAGGACCCCAAGTACTTCATGCACAATCGAGACGCTACCGTAGAGTTCGCGCGCCTGCTCTATTCAGAGGGCGTCAAATACAACTTTCAGTCGGATTGGGACTTCGTACTTGGTGTGCTCAAGTTCGATCAGGGAAGTCATTCGACCGGTGACAAGAACGTTCTGCGCTACCTAGCGGAGAACCTCGGCTTCGAGGTTGATCCCCACGCTCATGAGACCCGATACAGCTATGCTGACGTCGCTCATCTCCATGAAGAGGCAGAGGTGCCGGTATCGCAACTGGCGGGAGGGTTCATTGCTCTTCCGCCCGAGGATTCCAAGCTTGAGTACCTATGGAATCCTGTTCGAGGCAGGCAATTTCATTGCGAGTGGCGCGCCGAAGCGGTATGGGGAGGAGGTACGTCCAACCACCTGAATGAAGAACAACTCTGGGTTTCCGGCATCTGGAAGCCGATGGACAACGACCACTTCCTTACTCATTCCGAACACGCGCCTCTGCCTCACATCGGTGGCTACATGCGAGGATGGGATGGCCTGCGCGATTTGCTGGATCACCAGGCCGCCGGTAATCTCGACCCTTCAATGCTCTACACTCAGACTGTCTTCGTCCCACAACGCGAACTGGCGAGGCCGGAGTACGTCGACCAATTCCGTGCAGAGCTCTCTGCGATTACGGACGAGATAGCAGACGGCCGTGTACGCTGGGTCGGCCTCAGTGAGGTGCTGAGAATCTGGGAGGAGGAATACGACTGCGCGCCGAATCAGTTCTCGTACCGCTAGTCAGGACGCCGCACGCGAGTCACGGTGCAGTCCCATACGAACTGCTCGGCTGCCGCGTCACTCCTCGCCTTTGACGCCTCGTAACTCCCCCGATGCACCATCTCATCCAGCGGCCTTCTGAGCGGCCCACGTTGGCGTGCTGGCTCAAGCGCGGTGGCCTTCTCTCCCTCTACATGGTCCGCATAGCCTAAAGGAACGATGTGGTCAATTGTAAAGTAGTCGGGAATCCGAAGCAGGTCACGAATCTCGCTCTCTGGCGTCCCTCCCTGCAATGTCCCCCATGCCGTCGACAGGCCGAGACTGGCTGCGGCCAGTTGCAGCCCGTACACGCAGTTAGCCAGGCTTTGGCGCAGGAGGACGTTCCCCCGCAGGATGCTTGGGTACGCGGCCATCATCCGCCTGTCCCCAAGCACCAGTATCAGTACCGGAGCCTGTGATAGGAATGGCTGGACCGATACGCTCCATTCAAATGAAGGGTCTCGAGAACGGCCTTCCCTGAACAGAGATGCCGCCGCTTCCGAAATCCTGGCTCGGGTATCCGCGTCTTCGACAACCACGAATTCCCACGGTTGACTGTTCGCCGCTGAGGGGGAAAGCCTCGCCACTTCCAGAACCGCTTCCACGAGGCTCCAGTCCACGGGATTGGGACTGAAACGACGGAGGCTGCGACGAGAGGTGGCGATACGCAGCAGGACATCGTAGTCTGGATAGACTGCATCGGTGACGGAGGAGCATGTGTCGCGCATGCTGATAGGAACCACACGTCTTGGTCAGCGTGCTATTGGAGACCGCCAAACCGCAACCACTGGCCAAGCTCCTTGTCCAAACGTTCTCGCTTGCGCCGTTCCGCCTGCTCCACGCGCTGCTGTTCCACTTGCTCCTGCCTCATCCAGAGGACCATCTGGGCCTCCTTCAGAAGCCGGAACTCTTCGGAACTCGTCAGTTCACCACGCCGTAACTCCGAAGCAATCGCGCCATGCTCCACGGGATACCGCTTGATTAATCTCTCGAAGAGCACTTTGGAAGCCCCGTTCCGCGGGCCTCCCTGAAAGACGATACGCTCGATAGCCATGAGCTGCTGGACGTACTCGCGGTCCTCCCACCTGGTCTCTCTGAGCCTATCGCTGACGAATTGAGTCTTGATAGTGCTGTAGTCTGCCATCCCCTTCCCCTTACCAGCTACGAGCGAGGCGTACGCTTATGCAATCCTGCCTCGGAAATGAGATATCGCAACTCAAGCTTCAGTCTCAAGCGTGAACTCCACACAGCCCGTTCGCCCTTTTCCTCCACGAGTTCTTCCGTCCAGTTCCGCACTACGATCTTCTCGTCTTCTGAAAGCCCAAGCGGCGACAGATCGCCCAGATATGCCAACACATCATCAGGGCTCTCGGGAAACCGGAGCCCCGCGTCAGCCTCTTCGAGTGCCTTGGCGAACTCCTGGTTCAGCACCCCTTCGTATTCCGCCGCAGCATCACGCGCTTGCTTCTGCCGGGCAAGCTCATCCGCAGTAGGAGGTCTTGTGCTGTGAGAGCCTGACCCGGACGACTGCGAGGCCGGTGCTGACTTGCCACGTATTCTGCCAAGGTAGTCCTTCAGTCCCACAGAACCGCTCCTTCGAAGACCACTCTCACGAAGCACGTTCACGCGAATGCGCGCCAGACCGATTCCCTGACACTGCTGACACCACCCGCCGGAGAATGGAACTACGTCATCTGGCGCGAATTCTAGCACAGGGAGAATCCGAGTTGCCCACCCCGTCATGCCGTTCGATACAGGGAGATCGCGCCGTCTCGCCACACCTACTGCAGTCCTTTCACGCAATCCCGTTGGCACCTTCACTCTCACTTCACGAACGGTCGCTACAATGAGTCAACTTCAGAGTGGAGACTCTCTTCCAGGGAGACGAGAACGATGAAAAGTAAAGGGAAACTTGCAGTGGCTGTCTCGATACCTGTTCTGATTGTTGCAGGCGGCCTTGCACTATCAACGGAATCGATACCGGGGCTCCACCTTGGTGATGGAGCATGGCTAAGCAGTTCGGGAGGCGGTACTGACGCCGCTTCCCGACTCCCTCAGAATCCCGTGTACACATGCGGGTACATCGGCCCCGAGCACAGCCAGACACTGGGTCGAGATCTCGCCGGCGGGTACGAGGTGTGCCCTTCATGCGATGTAGTCCTCATCAATGAGCCCCCTGATTACATGAATCGAGAATCAGGACAGTAGTCTCTTGAAGCGCGAGCTGCAGATGACTTAGGTGCATTCGAAATCGAGTCCTGCTCGCGGACAAGGGCGAAGGGTATTGAGATGCGGTCCGGACCATGATTAGCGATTCACGGCATACGGGGGGACACACGTCGGAGTCGGTCTCTGGCTCCTCGGCCGACGCCAGGCTTCTGCATCGCCAGTGCCGCCGCATGAGCACCCTGTTGGGCTGAAATCGGTTACCGCACCAATGCCTGACTCTCAACGTAAACGTCACTTCGTGTGTGCTACTATGATTGCTCCTGACATACCGAACGGAAACGAGATGACGACTGGCACGATTCTGCTCGTAGATGACGAGCAAAAGGTGTGCGAACTTCTTCGTGTGTACCTGGAACGTAGCGGCTACAACGTTATCTGCCTGCAGCAGGGAAACGAGGTCCTTGATGAAGTCGAACGCCGGAATCCCGATCTGGTCCTGCTCGACCTGAACCTGCCGGGAATCGATGGTCTTGAGGTATGCAGGGCACTTCGCAAGTTGTCTGACATCCCGATAATCATGCTGACGGCGCGTGATGAGGAAGCCGACCGAATCGTCGGACTGGAACTGGGTGCCGACGACTACGTCACCAAGCCCTTCAGCCCTCGAGAACTGGTGGCCCGTGTGAAGGCGGTGCTGCGGCGTAGAGATGTCTCCTCCAACGACAGCAGGCCCGTGACAGTCGGTAGCCTCTCCGTTGATTCGCCCAGACACGAGGTGCTCTACCGGGGAACTCTGCTTCAACTGACTTCCCGTGAGTTCGCGATTATCGAGCACCTTGCCCGCAATCCAGGACGCGTCTACTCTCGCACACAACTTCTTGACCAGGTGTTCGGAATCGATTTCGAAGGGTACGACCGCACGATTGATGCGCATGTCAAAAACATCCGGCAGAAGATGCAGGACATAGCACCTGACTTGCCTTCTCCCCTTGTGACCGTTCGCGGCGTCGGCTACAAGCTGGAGCCAGATGCATATGCGGAGTCTTAGACTCAAACTCAGTCTCTTGTTCCTTTTCGTTGCACTTGTAGTAGTGCTCGTTGTCGCCTTCTGGGTCGACACGACAGTAGAAGCCGGGTTCGATGCGTACTGCCGCTCGTGCGAGATGGAGTCTTCGTCGCAGCACAATGGGAACGACTGCCTGGGCGTGGGAAGCCTGGAACAGACCTTCGTCGAGGGCATCCAGGACTCCATCAGGCGCGCCGCTCTCATCGCCTCTCTACTTGCAATCGTACTTGCCTTCGTCTTCGCCCGGGTGATAACCGGCCCCGTCAACGTACTACGAAGCTCCGCTCAGCGAATACGGGATGGCGACCTGACTCAGCGTGTGGCCGTCAACACCAACGACGAGATTGGTGAACTCGCCGTTGCATTCAACGACATGGCGGAGCAACTTGACGCCAACGAGAAGGGGCGTCGTCAACTACTTGCCGATGTGGTACATGAACTGCGAACGCCTTTGAGCATCATCCAGGGTAACCTCGAGGCCTGGCGCGACGGCATCGTTGCCCCTTCTCCTGAGGCGATAGGCTCCGTACATGATGAGGCTGTGGTTCTATCCAGGCTCATTACGGACCTCCGCGACCTTTCGCTCGCAGAGGCCGGACAGCTCAACCTGACATTGGAAGAGGTGGACATCGTTCAGCTTGTGGCATCCACCGTCGCCTCTTCACAAGACAGAGCGAGACACGCAGGAATCACGCTGGTGGAACGCTCCGATGAACCGGCGAAGACGGCCTACGTCGACCCGGGCCGCATCCGGCAGGTCATTCGCAACTTGCTGGACAACGCGCTGAGGCACACTCCACACGGAGGGAGCATCACCATAGTGACAACGACCGACAGCGAGGGCAATGTAGTGGTCTCGGTCTCGGACACCGGAACGGGCATCGCGGCTGCGGATCTGCCACACGTGTTTGAGCACTTCTACAAGGCTGATCAATCCAGGGAGAGAAGCAGGTCTGGCTCGGGAATCGGTCTCGCAATAGTGAAGCAGCTTGTCGAGGCACACAAAGGTCACGTCAGAGCAGAGAGCTCGCCGGGTCTCGGCAGTACGTTCACCATCACCCTTCCGCCCGATACCCACGGACAGCCAGTGCTTTGACAGGCTCCACAGCTAAGCCATAGACTGGTCCGTCCCGCAAGACGAGGCAGTACACAAGGGAGTAGCCGATGCAATCCATCAACGTGCTAGTAAACGACCAGATCACTGAGGATGTGGTGCCGCGTATCCAGGCAATAGACCCGCGTCTCAAGGTCACACATATCGGCCAGTTGATGAAGGACGAGAAGGACGGGGATACCCGGGCGGAGAAAGCTCTCGATGGCCTCCTGGCCGAGGCAGAAGTGTATGCGGGCATGTTCTTCCCCCCCAGACTTCTGGAGCGCGCGCCCAAACTGAAGTGGGTGCAGGTCGCGCAAGCGGGAGTCGACAGAATACTGCTCGACGAGGAGTTTCGCAGCAGCCCCATCATGCTGACGAACGTTGGGGGTATTCATTCGTTCGCTCCCGCCGAATTGGCAATCCAGCTTTGCCTCGCGTGGGTGAAAGGCACCGTCGAATGCGCTCGCCAGAAGGAGGCACGCCTGTGGCAGCCTTTCAACCCTGGAGTCCTCAGGGGCAAGACCATGGGCATAGTAGGCTACGGGAATATCGGACAGAAGGTGGCTCGCATCGCTAAGGCCTTCGAGATGTGGGTTGTCACCACGAGGAGGTCTGCCAACAAGCCGGGCAGGTCACGCTATGCCGATCTGGTTCTACCACCGTCGCAACTCGCTCAACTGCTGTCGGAGAGCGATTTCGTTGTTCTCGCCGCTCCACTTACTCCTGACACCTACCACATGATAAGTACCGACCAGTTCAAATCGATGAAGAGTGACGCCCTGCTGGTCAATGTCGGGCGCGGGCCCGTTGTGGACGAGGCCGCACTTGCCGTTGCCCTCCGGGAAGGCGTCATCGGTGGCGCTGCACTGGACGTCTTCGAAACCGAGCCCTTGCCACAGGATAGTCCTCTATGGGACTTGCCCAATCTGCTGTACAGCCCTCACATAGCGGGATACATCACGGCGTACCCCGGCATGGTGCAAGACGTGTTCGTACGGAATCTGGAGCGCTACGTTCAAGGCAAGAAGCCGTTGACCGCTATCGACAAGAAACGGGGCTACTAGGCGAACCTGCGCCCGCAATTGGGAAGAAGAAGAACACCCCGAGCGACCTCATCGTCTTGGTGGCCTCGCCCTTCTTTCGGCGTTCCCCCTACCTTGTCGCCAGCCGTTTAACTCCGGCGACCTTTCGAGGCGTCCCTACTCGGTTGAGGGTCATCAGCCATCAAGTTGCCGCTCGGCCACTCGGGGCAGCGGCAGTCTAGCTCGCGCGACGGCGAACGTCAACAGTTCACCATCCTCTTTGACAGACTCCCACTTCGGCAATAGACTGGACGAGACAGCACGCATTTCCGAATGCCCTTGGGAGTCCGATATGGGGTTTGAGAATCCGCCATACGAGTTGCTTGAGAGTGACGGACACATTGAACTGAGACAGTACGATAACTACATCGTCGCCGAAGTAACCCTGACCGGCTCATTCGAAGGGGTCTTGTCGCAGGGATTCCGCATTCTCGCGGACTACATCTTCGGTAACAACCGGCGTTCAGAACACATCGCGATGACTGTACCGGTGATAGAGCAACCACGTCCCGCGTCGGAGAAGATAGCCATGACCGCTCCGGTAGTAACAGAGGACTTGGGTGCAAGCACCTTCAAGGTTGCCTTCATGATGCCGTCGAAGTACACGCTGGAGACGCTTCCACACGCTCTTGATGAGAGGATTACATTCCGAATTGTGCCCGCGCACATGGCTGCCGCTACCCGCTTCTCGGGTTCGATGGGAGCGGAATCGGCGATGAAGCACCGCGACGAGCTCGAGCACTGGGTCAACACCCATGGACTGAGCGTCATCTCGTCCTTCACGTACGCCAACTACAGCCCTCCGTGGATACCACCATTCCTGAGGCGCAACGAGGTCATCGTAGATGTGGAGCGAGTCAAGTGAGATTGACACACGCGAGCCGGAACAGTAGAGTGTCGACCGCTTGGGAGCGCAAATCATGACAGGCTGGAAGAGCATAACCGCGGGAATCTTGGAGCTTGTTGCCGGCGCCCTGCACCTGGTAATGGGTGTGGCGTTCGTGCTCTTTGGGAACCTCATCGCGCTGGCATCAAATCTGGCAGGGGTGCCGGACTTCGGTTTTGCCGCGCCGGTCCCGATCGTCGGCGGAATAGGCATTCCCCTCCTGGTATTGGCTCTGTTCGAACTACTGGGGGGAATAAGCGCGCTACGTGGACGACACTGGGGACTGTCACTCTTCGGTGCCATATGCGCCATAGTGCCCCTTTCCACACCTCTGGGCATCACTGCCGTCGTTTTCTTGGCGCTCGCACGTGAGGAATTTCGTTAGAGTTGCGTCCATCACCACCACCATAGGCGGGATGGCGGGTCCGAAGAAGGAGAAACATGGAGAAGACCTGGAAGCCGACAGCGGCAGGAGTATTGAGCATCGTCGCCGGGTCGTTGACCCTGGCATCGGCCCTCATCATACTTCTCCTGGGAGGAGCAGTATCCAGCATTCTTGCTGCGGTGGGGCTTCCTAACGCCTTGTTTCTGCTTCCGTTCCCCATCCTCGGGGGCATTGCCGCACCGCTGGCACTGCTGGGGTCTATGGCCATAGTAGGCGGCTCCTGCGCCCTCAGAAGGAAATCATGGCCGATGGCGCTTGCGGGCGCCATCTGCGCCCTGTTTCCGCCGCAGATCGGCATCCTCGGAGTTCTCTCGATAGTGTTCGTAGTTCTGGGCAAACAAGAGTTCGAATAGCATTCAAAGACGCGCGGAGGTGTCTGCAATGGAAAAGACATGGAAGCCAATAGCAGGGGGCGTGCTTGCCATCGTGGCTGGCTCAACCAATCTCCTTGTAGGCCTTGGTATGCTGCTGGCTTTTCCGGCGGCCATGCCATTCAGGTTCGCATTCATGGCTGTCGGTGCCCTCGGAGCGCTGTTCTTGGGCACGGGCACCGTTGCGCTCATCGGAGGCATCAGCGCCGTCAATCGGAAGCGATGGGGACTCTCTCTCGCGGGCGGGATATGTGCAATCCTGTCGCCGGCCGCTCTTCTCGGCATTCTTAGCACCGTCTTCATTGCGCTGTCCAAAGACGAAATGCAGACATCAGTTCCGTCTTCACCTGAACCCGCGATGGAGCTCGCACCGCCACAGGCAACGGCACAGGAACCGACCGACCCCGGGTTCGGATGCCACCCTGACTTCAGCGAGCCCAGCGAGGCGGAACGCAACGCCTGAGTCCGGTCTTGGCGCGGGCTGCAAAGACTACCGCCAGCACGTTCAGAACGGGTAGTAGTACGTCCAGACAAGGGCATCGAGCACCATCGTCTGCCAACAGAAGAGGACGCACCCAAGAACCGCCAGGCGATGCCATGCCTTTGGTGTCCTCTCGGTCCCTGCAAGCAATGCGAAGAGCAGTCCGAGACTGCCGGCGGCCACCGCCACGAGGACAAGTCTCAGAATGAGCCACAGGCCGGCTGCGGGGGATACGATCATCGCGTAGGTGAGAGGCATCCAGGCAGCAGACCCGGCCATGACGACTGCGTACGAGAGCGTAATCAGACTGTAGCCGAACCTGCCGGCAACTTCGAACGTCCTCGGATCGACCCGCAACAGGAAGAACGTCGTCATCGGGAAATATCCGAGTGCCGCCAGCACCATCGATACGGTGTAGACCGGTCGCAGCGCGATGGGAATTCCTCCCCAAATCTCCCAACGCACTTCGGGGTGCGACAGATAGCCCTGAACGTAGCTGGCAAGAACAGCGATGCCTCCAACCAACAGTACCGCAAGAAGCACACGGTGCTCACGCGTCCTCACGCTATCCTCCATCGATGGAACATGGGAGTGGAAAGCGCTGATGATACACCTCATGGATGAGGAAATCGAACGGATGGAAGAATCGTGGCGGATGGATACCACGGCTCTGCCAGACGCCCCAACGACGCGAGCCAGGCAGAGGAATGAGTCTCATAATGGTTCGCTACGCAGGCTGGCTCACACGACGCGAAACTCGGCCTGAACCAGCTGCGGTCTGGCACTGCCCGGAGGCTGCTGTCAGCCTGCTGTCCCCCCCGAAGAGTGGCGCTAATCCACCGATGGAAATGGAGGGCGATTCCGTGCACGTCTATCCTTGAGCGCACGGTCCCGTAGGGCAAGAAGAAGTCCCGCCAAATGCTGCCGCTCCTCCTCATCCAGCACAGACAGAATCTGACGTACCGACTCCCGAAGAAACGTCTTGTTGCATATGTCCTGACCTCTCTCAGTCAGGACGATTGACACCGCGTTTCGCCGCTCAGGGTCCGGCGCTCGTCGTAGGAGCCCGTCCTTCTCCATACGCGTAAGCAGACCGGAAATGGAATGGGGCTCGCGCACCAGCCACCGCGCAATCTCGGCAGGTCTCGTCCTGCCCCCCATCGTGTGCACTACGAACATGACCCCTGCCTGCACTGCAGATACGCCGTACTGTTCGAGTTCCAATTCGCGAGCTTTGTAAATCGCGTTGCGTGTCTGCTCCAGAAGGAGCCAGAGGGCCTGGTCACCGTCCTCAACACCAATCTTCTTCTTGGTTGCCACAGTCGTTACTCCCGATACTAAGACGTTTCGGCAGGGGGCCCTACCCGTAGGAGCGCATACCGTGCCTCAGGCAGGAATGCTCGTGCGACAATGGTAGCAGAGGGCATCGTAGCAGTCTAGCTGTGACTCCTCACGGTCCTAGTCTGGATTCGCTGGCAGGGTGTCACTCGCGAGAAAGGCACGAAGGCGAGCCATCGACACCGCGGAGCCGCACACGTTGCCGTCCGCATCGACACCCACCTTCCAGTATCGCCTGAGACCCTCAATACATTCGGGCTTGTTCAAGCTCGCTTCCCAGTCTCTACATGACGAGGGCCTGAATTGGTATATGCCACACGTGGCTATCCGGCGATTCTCACCGCGCCGCAAGAAAATGCAGCGGCCGACATCATGCCGTATCAGATAGCTTCGGGCATCGTGCCATCTGGGGTCACAGAACATGCCCACCCATTCGTAGAAATCCATCGACATGTGGGCTGCTATCGAGGCCGCCTCTTCATGACTGATGCACACCTGATACACACTGCAGCAGATGCCACAAAGGACGCAGCGAAACTCACTGCTGTCGGCTTCCATTGAGTGCCCGCAAGCACCATCACTGGCCATCGGAGAACATAGTATATATAGTCGTGGCGGAACAGTGCGCACACGCGTCTTGAGTAGGAGGTGAACTCCGTGGCATACGCAGCAGGAGCAATCGCGGCCGCCATGGCCAACGCAACGAAGGCATCCGGAGCAATCGTGGACATGGAGCCAGAGTCTTTCCTGTTCGTCCTCTCCAGGTGTGAGAGACCACTGGTTGTCGTGTCGAAGGGCGGCTTCCTCAGCAGGTCCATACGTTACCTCTTCGGACATAAAGGCCTTGTGTTCCACACCAGTTCTAAGACAGAGCTGATGCTGCCGGGGAAGGCCGAGGTAATCGCTGCTAAGACTATCTGGATTCCAGGTTGACCTTGAGATTGACAGCTTCTAGAATAGCTGACCGCGTTACGGCCTGCGGCACAGACTCATGCAACCGGACATCAAGCTACGAACCCTGAGTGAAGCTGCTGCCCTCGTCCCGAGTGGCTGTCGTATTCACTTCGGCGGTATGGCCGTGCACAACCACCCCATGGCATTCGTCCGCCAATTGCTGCGGCAGGGCACGACGAACCTGACCGTTGTCTCCCACGTGAGCGCCATCGACGTGGACATGCTCATCGGCGAGGGCCGTATCAAGCGACTCGAGTTCTCCTATGTGGGCCTGGAAGAGTTCGGCACGGCACCGTGCTTCCGGCGCGCAGTTCAGAACGGGCAACTTGAGCTTTCAGAGTACAGCGAACCCGTGGCTTTCGAGAGATTTGCGTGCAGCGCGCGTGGGATGCCATTCTTCACCACGAGGGAACTGCTGGGTACAGACATTCCGGCGGTCAACACTGACATTCGTGAGCTCTCGGACCCGTTCGGAACCGGCATGTATCACGCGGTGTCGGCAGCCGAGCCGGAGTGGGTCGTGATTCACGCGCCCATGGCCGATGAGTACGGGAATGTACTCTTCTTCCCCCATCGCCAGTTGCCCGAAGACTTGGATCTCACTGCCTCCCGGACATCAACGAACGTGATAGTGACGGTCGAGCAGATAGTGCCACACGATAGGGTGCGGCAGTTGCCCTATTTGAACCTCATACCTCGATTCCGCACCACCGCGGTTGTAGAGGCGCCCTATGGAGCCCATCCCTGCTCATGTCTGCACGTATATGACCACGATAGAGAGCATCTGGAGCACTACGCTACCGCTGCACGTGACCCGGGGTCATTCTCCCAGTACGTCGACACTTACGTCTATGGACTGGCTGATGAGGCTGAGTACCTTGAGCGAGTTGGTGCCGCACGACTCGCCCGACTGCGGCAGATCGGTGGAGGGCTTTAGTGAGCGACAAAGCAACCATTTACGAGGTAATGGCCGCTGCAATCGCACGTGAACTGCGCGACCATGAGCTCTGGTTTCTGGGAATGTCAACGGGACCGCAGACGATTCTTCTATTGACCCGCTTGCCCATCGTCGCAATGGCGCTGGCACAGCACACGCACGCTCCAAACTCCTGGATGCTGGTGGCAGGCTGGGTGATGAACCCTGTCGTTCGGCAGGTCCCAACCCGGATGGAGAGCGAATTCGGCACGTCTCTCGGCGAGTGGCCATGCGAGGCCTACAACAACAGCCTCGCCATGTCCTACTGTGCCGCCCGACATGAAATAGACGTGGGCTTCGGCTCCGCCGCGCAGGTAGACAAATACGGAAACTGCAACACAGTGGCGATCGGCCCTTACGAACGACCAAAGGTCAGGCTTGTTGGGCCGATTAACCAGCCCGGGCACTTCTCCCTGTTCGGCCGTGAGATTATCATCGTCCCGCACGAGAAGAGGAACTTCGTGGACCGCGTTGACTTCGTCTCAGGGGCGGGCTATCTTGATGGACCGGGGCGTCGTGAGGAGCTGGGGCTCACCAGAGGCGGGCCCTGCATGATACTCACGGACAAGGCGGTGTTCCGGTTCGATTCTGAGACCGGGCTCGCGATGCTGGCTTCCATACATCCAGGAATCCCGCTCGATGAGGTGGTGGCCGAAACCGGGTACACCCACAAGTACGTCCCTGCCGAAATCGAGCAGACACCGCTGCCAACACCGCATGAACTCCATCTGATGAGAGAGACCCTGGATCCCGAGGCCCGTATGCTGCCCCGCTAGCGCTACGAAGAGAATCCGAACCGTCGCCTGCGCAGACGCCTGCCGAGGTTCGTCTTTCCCTGCTCCGTCAGATAGAGACCAGCGCCGTGAGAGGCTATCAGTCCTTCTTCAAATAGCTCCTGGAGAATCCCGTCGACGTTCTTGCGATAGTCGAATCCTGCTGACGGGCTCCGATGAGTTGCGTACGGCAGGTCATCCGGGGTGAACGCTTCATCATATCGCAGCACCAGCTCACGTCTACTCGGTGCGCGCTTCAGTGTCATGAGCGTCCACGTCTTGAAGAAGTTCCAGCGGTGCTTGTCGAATGTGCCTTCCGACCGGGAAGTCGCGTTTCCATCCAGCCGCCTTAATCGTACGCTGCGGCGCAATTCCAGAGCGAGTTCGACGGCGGACAGCAACAACGACACGCCGATGACAAACGCCACGAAAGAGTCCATGAAATGAACTCCTGTTCTGGCCATGCCCAACCCGGCGAACACGGCTATCGCCTGGATGGCGTGATTACGACTGTCCTGAGACTGAGAGACCAGCGCCAGGCTGCCAACCCGCGTCCCTACCCTCTTCTGGTAGAAGCCCATCACATACGAGACGGCACCGGAGACGCCCGCAGCAACAAAAGCCGCCGTCGAAGCTTCAACGATCGTGCCAGATGTCAGGCGCTGTATCGACTCAACAAACACGTAGAGCCCGACAATCCCCATAGTCCCAAGCAAGAAGACAGCCGAGGCCGCTTCGCGACCGACACGCACCCCGAGCAGGACAATTGAGGAAGACAGCGCATCAAGAAGACTGTCCATGCCATCCGCGACCAGTGCGAGGCTGTGAAAGGTGACGCCAGTCGAGAGCTTCAGCACCGCAAGCATCGCGCTCGCAAGAACAGAGAGTTTCGATGCGACCGGGGGGCTATGCACGAACGTCGTGAACCTGTCCTCCTGTTCTCTCGCTCTTTGATAGGCGGATTCAGCCGCTTCAGTGCCGGCACGTGTCAGGGAATATGTCGAGTCCTCTTCGACCACGAGCCCCTTCTTCACCAGGGACGCCAGGTTTTCCTGCAGTTCCACATGAAAACGCGAGCCACGGTCATCTGAGGCGAAATTGACAGGCAGTCCCATGTAGTGGAGGAGGCGCTCATACTTCCTGCGTATCCCCCGTTGAGTTTTGGGACCTTCACGCAACGCCGTGAGAATGAAGGGCTGGTGTCCTCTAGGGTTTTGAGAACTCATGGGTTCATCTCGATGGGCGGTACTGGCGCGGTACGGACTTGGTCAACAAGTCAGCCCCAACCGTTGCACGATTGCGACAGATAGACTCGACTCGATGAGCGCCCTGTCCCTATTGCGCTGAGACCACAGCCGGATATGGTATCGCACACCACTTCAATAATGACAGAGATCTTGCTCAGTTGACGGGCGACGCCGCTGATTGCCGCGCAGTCTCCGACAAGACGAGACATGGTCT
>Ga0180431_10003519_pt1 | contig 20115 bp, 18 predicted proteins | sample SS_ome_11_FD_132459 | JGI IMG/M metagenome (GOLD analysis project Ga0180431, IMG submission 132459) | Hypersaline lake sediment archaeal communities from the Salton Sea, California, USA - SS_1_MS_1 metaG | ecosystem: Environmental > Aquatic > Non-marine Saline and Alkaline > Hypersaline >... | reverse complement strand
GCTGGACATTAAGGATTTCGTTTCCGATTCCGAAGATGAGGACTTGAGCGCGTACGGGTTTTCGGATGGTCGCCCCAAGCTCCTGTTCGAGCCATTGGACGTCGAGGGTGCGGGAGAGCCGCTGGAGGTCCTCATTGGCCGCAGAGATGGCGACGGGCAAATGGTGTACGTGAAGCGGAGCGACGAGCCTTCCGTCTACGCCATAGAATCAACTCAGCTTCCCAGAATCTTGCCATCCTACTTGACGTTCAGGACGAAGAAGCTCCTAGGCTTTAGTTCTGTCAACGTGGAGAAGCTTACACTGCGTCGCGATGATGGGGAGTACGTGTGCGAGAAGGAAAGCGTCAGCAAATGGCGGCTTCGCGAGCCGTTCAACGTATCCGCCAACGCCGCGAATGTGCGCACCATTCTGAATAATCTGGCCGGCCTCAAGGCAGAAAGGTTCATCTCGGACTCTCCAGGTGACTGGGCCCAATACGGGCTTTCGCCCCCGGCGTTAACCGTCACCGCCGAGTTCAAAAGCGACGCCGGGGAGGAAGATGCGGACACGAACCCGCCTGAACCGGTCGAGTTGGCGATAGGTTCGCAGTTTGACGGGGAGCCTCTCTACTTCGCCAGCCTGAAGGGAAACCCATTGCTTTTCCTGATCCCCCAGAGCCTTGTGGACAAGTTGCAGGCCGACCTGGTGGAGCGGGTCGTCGTAGATTTTCTGACTTCCGAAATACTGGACCTGACTATTACCTACCCGGACGAAAACCTTGAGATCCTGATCAAGAAAGACGGCACTCGGTGGCGGATGGTCGAGCCCGAAGAATCTGAAGTGGAAGCTTCCAAGCTCTCTGTCGTCACGTCCGCGCTCAGCCGCCTCAAGTGCGTTAACTTTGTCGAGGAGATCGACCCGAAGCCGGAGACTCTCGGACTTGATAGCCCTGTCGTTCAAATTGTCGTTAACCTGGGGTCCAAGAGGATCACCCTGAAGCTGGGAGCCCAGACACCTGATGGAGATTATTACGCCGAAGCTTCTTCTACCTCGCTCCCATTTACTGTGGCCGGTGAGGTTGCGCGGTCTCTTGTGAAGAGACCCTCAGACCTCCGCAAGTAAGACCCGGATCGTCAGGCGGCCGCGTATGTCGCTGTGTTCTTCATTTGAAAGCCTGCGGGAAAGCGGCGTGTTTGTCAGGAAAGCTGTCCTTGTTCTGCTTGTTGTCTCTATGCTCCGCCCATCGGCCGCGGATGAGACAAGAGACCTTCGGATAACGCCTGTTGTGACCGCAGTCCGAAGGGCCGGGCCCTCTGTCGTCAACATAAGCACCGAGCAGATAATTGAACGCCCCTACAATCCATTTTCCGCTTTTGCAGACCCCTTCTTCGAGGACTTCTTTCGGCACTTCTCGTCCCAGTTCCCAAGAACTAGTTACCGAGTGCACAGCCTCGGCTCGGGCATAATCATCTCTCCCGACGGGTTTGTGATCACCAACGAACACGTAACCCGAAGGGCATCCAGGATCACGGTCACTCTGGCGGACGGGCGCGAGTTCGACGCCGAAGTCCTCAATTCCAGCTCTGAGGTCGATCTCGGTGTGATGAAGCTCAATCCGTCTGACCCGCTTCCCTACGCTAAAATGGGGGATTCCTCCGACCTCATGATCGGCGAGACGCTGATAGCCGTCGGCAATCCCTTTGGCCTTGAGAATTCAGTGACCACCGGCGTCCTGAGCGCGACGGGCCGTTCGTTAAACCTGGGCGGCGATATCGCTTATTCGAACCTCTTACAGACTACCGCTCTCATAAACCCCGGCAACAGCGGCGGGCCGCTTCTTAACCTCAACGCCCAAGTCGTTGGAATGAACACCGCCGTAAAGCTTGATGCCCAGGGCATAGGCTTTGCCATCCCCATCAACGACATTCGCGACATGCTCGTGCAGCTTCTTGACTTCGAGTTCGTTAAGAATACCTCGCTGGGTGTCGAGGTGCCCCATGACCCGTCTGCCGCAGTCGTCGTGATCTCTGTCAGGCCGGACGCTCCAGGGGCCTCTGCAGGCATCAAACCAGGGGACCGCATCGTCGAAGTGGATGGTCATCCGATAGGCGGGGTGCTTGACTACCAAATGGCTGTTCTTCGCAAGGAACTGGGCGACGAGGTCGAAATGGAGTTGCTCCGAGATGGGGGGCTGCGCAATGTAACCGCCGCCATCGGCGAAGCCCCGCCCCCTGCGGGCGCTGAGGAGGTCAAGAGGAGAACGGGTGCTGAGGTATACCCGCTTTCTGCCTACGTGGCGAGGCGCTTGGGCGTTCCCACGGATTTCGGCGTACTCGTGCACAGGGTCCAACCGGGCAGCCCTGCGGATTCTATAGGACTCAGCCCACAGGATGTGATAATCCTCTTGGGCGGAAAGAGGATCGGCACGGTGCCACAGCTCATGGCAGAGCTCGATAAGGTGCCGGCAGGTGGCCGTATGGCTATTGGTGTTCTGAGGGGAGGGCATTTGCTTGAGGCGACATTCCGGGTGAACTGACGTGTACCGATACTGTTTCGCCGCCATACTTCTCCTTCTTGGAATGAAGCACGCTCTCGCACGTGAGGCCGACCCTCAAGTCGTTTCGGCCTTCGTTCAGCCTCTGGGGCTGGAGGGCAGACACCTGACGCTACGGTGCAGCGTCTCGTGGGTTGGTGAACCCATTGCTTATCAACTCCAGCCTCCTCGCTTCGATTCTCTTGACGGCCTGGATATCCAGAACATATCGTTGATGACTAAGACGGAGATCACCGGCGAGTCGGGACGACATCGCTTTTCCGAGATATTCTTGCTGCGTATGACGCCGCAGCGATCCGGACTCGTCCGGACGGGTCCGGGAGACATTGCCTATCTCTCGCTCGATGGGTCATCTGGGGGAGTTCTTCCCGTTCCTTCCGCCGGCATACGAGTACTGGCATGGTCGTCGGTCCTGTTGATCGCGTTGGCCGTTCTTTCTCCTTTGACGGCGTCGTTGCTCTTTGCGGGCAGACGCACCCATCGACGGCGCCTGGCGCGAGGGGCTGGGCTGGCGTCCGTCACTTCCCAACAACGAGACTGATGGTGAGGGATCGTATGGAAAGCAGCGACGTGGCACAGATAACTGAGCATGTGAAAAAAGAAGCTGCCTTCGTACAGGGACTCAAGCAGGAAATCGCGAGGGTCATTGTCGGGCAGAAATACATGGTGGACCGCATACTCATAGGTCTGCTGGCCAACGGGCACATCCTCGTCGAAGGCGTCCCGGGTCTGGCCAAGACCCTGGCCGTGAAGACTGTGGCGATGACCGTCAGTTGTACATTCCACAGGATCCAGTTCACACCCGACCTGCTGCCCGCGGACTTGATCGGTACCCTGGTCTACAATCCCCGGAGCGGAGACTTCAGCGTCCGGAAGGGGCCGATATTCGCCAACTTGATCCTCGCTGACGAGGTGAACCGGGCTCCGGCTAAGGTGCAGAGCGCTCTCCTGGAAGCCATGCAGGAGCATCAGGTGACTATTGGTGAGCATAGCTACACGTTGGACGAGCCCTTCCTCGTACTCGCCACTCAGAACCCCATCGAGCAGGAAGGCACTTATCCGCTTCCCGAAGCTCAGGTGGACCGCTTCATGCTCAAGCTGAACGTCGTTTATCCGCGCAGGGAAGAGGAGCGCATAATAATGGACAGGATGGCCGCAACTTCCGTTGACCTCGCCCTCAGCCCAATCGTCGGTCCGCAAGACATCATGCGCGCCAGGAGTGTGGTCGATTCCATCTACATCGACGACAAGATCAAGGAATACATACTCGACATCGTCTTCGCCACCAGGGAGCCTGAATCCTACGGTCTGGAGTTGGGCCAGTACATACGTTACGGTGCATCCCCCCGTGCGAGTATATACCTGACTCTCGCGGCCAAGGCCCACGCTTTCATCCAGGGCCGTGGCTATGTCATCCCCCAGGACGTGAAGGCTCTCGCAATGGACGTTCTTCGCCACAGGGTCATCGTGAGCTACGAGGCCGAAGCGGAAGAGCTTGCCTCTGAAGACGTGCTCCAGCGCATACTGGACCACGTTCAAGTACCCTGAAGGTACGGCGCGCATGATTCCCAGAGAAATCTTGAAAAAGGTCCGAAGAATCGAAATCCACACCAGCCGCCTTGTTAGCGAGGTGCTGGCGGGACAGTACCGCAGTGTCTTTCGCGGCAGGGGAATGGAATTCGACGAAGTGCGTGAGTACCAGCCGGGCGACGAGGTGTCATCCATAGACTGGAACGTCACTGCTCGAACCGGCTATCCTCACGTGAAGCGCTTTGTCGAAGAGCGGCAGCTGACCGTTCTATTTCTCGTTGACGCCAGCGGCTCAGGGTTCTTCGGGTCCACCGATCGGCTCAAAGTCGAGATCGCAACCGAAGTCTGCGCTTTTCTCGCGTTCTCCGCCACGAAGAGCAACGACAGAGTCGGACTCATCGTCTTCACTAATGAGGTCGAAAAATACGTCCCTCCCGCAAAGGGCTCCCGGCACGTCCTTCGGGTAATCCGGGAACTCGCGCTGCTTGAACCTGCCGGCAAGCGCACCCGAATAGCGTCCGCTCTCGATTACCTCGGACGCATGTCGCATCGACGTTCGGTCGTCTTTCTCGTCTCCGACTTCATCGATGACGGATACAAGCGCGCTCTTACGATAGCGAACAAGCGTCATGACGTCGTCGCCGTGACCATAACCGACCCCCGGGAGGGGGCGCTCCCTCGCCTTGGGATTATTGAACTCCAGGACCCTGAATCCGGCCAAAAGCTCCCACTTGACACTTCCAGCCCCCGCGTTCGTGCAGCCTACGCAAGGGCTTGGTCCGAATTCTCCCGCCGGCGGGCCGACATCCTTCGCCGGGCCGCCGTCGACACGATCGCCGTAAGGACTGATCAGTCCTACGTAGAGCCCATAGTGAAGTTGTTTCTGATGAGGAAGAGAAGGGCACGATAGGCAGTGGTCTCATCTCGCGCTTCCACAGTTCATCTCCCGCATAGTGTACGGGCGAGTGTGGTGACCGCGTCTCTGGCCTGCGCGGCACTCTTTGCTATGGCCGGATGTTCCGATGGCTCAGGATCAACGCATATCGTTGCCTCTGCGGCTCTGTCCGCGAGCGAGGTCGCCATCGGAGTCCCGGTTCGATTTGAGGTCACTCTCGAATACCCGACCGCCCTGACCGTTGAAGTGCAAGAACCGGCTGAGTTGCTGAAGGGCTTCGGGACCAAAGGCCGTGGCGAGGAGGTCTCCAAACGCCTGCTCAGGAGGCGAAACATTCAGTCGCGCTGGTATGAGTTCGTCGCATTCGAGCCCGGTGAATATGTCGTCCGGTGGCCGGAGATTACATACTCCAACGAGGCGTCGCCTTCGCCCGAACGGTTGCCCGGCGTACCCTTGGCGCTTCGGGTAGTCAGCGTGTTGGACCCGAATGCAACCGACGTGCGCGGCATCAAGCCGCCGGTTGACCTGCCGGCGGGAAAATTCGGATGGATTCTTGCTGCGGCCGTGGGAGCCGCGCTCCTGCTATTGTTGGGGGTGTTCCTTCTTCTTCGGCGTAGGAGGAAGAGCCCCCAGGTCCCTCCGCCCGCACCTCACGAGGTCGCCCTTGCCGAACTCGACCGCCTGGCCGCGTTCTCCCCTGGCACTTGGGACGAGGTTAAGGGGTTCTATTACAGGCTTTCGCTCTGCGTACGCGTATACATCGAATCGAGATTCGGCGTCGAAGCTCCCCATCAGACCACGCAAGAGTTCCTATCGTCCCTGGCGACATCAGAAGAAGTCTTGGGCAAGCATAGGGACCTGCTGGGGCGCTTCCTCGCGCATTGCGATTCGGTCAAGTTCGCCAGGTACTTCCCAAACCCTGGAGAGGTCCAGGAATCACTGCGGGTCGCTCGCCGTTTTGTAGAAGAGACGAGGGCGCTTCCGGAAGAGTCTTCGCTGGCTGAGGTCGGTGCGGCATGACTTTTCGCGACCCATGGCTGCTTCTGCTTGTATTGCTTGTGCTCCTGCAGGTCTATCTCGCTTTCAATCGTCGAGCCCGCCCGGCCCTCGCATTCTCGGGCGCGTGGCTCCTCGCCGACATCAAAGCTTCGTGGAAACTCCGGCTCGCGAAATATTCCTTTGCCCTTCGCTCGCTGGCCTTGGCCCTATTCGTCTTTGGCTTGGCGCGGCCCCAGTCGCTCATCCCGGAGTCCCCAACCGAGACTTATGGCATAGACATAGTGCTCGCCATCGATGTCTCGACGAGCATGCGCGCGGAGGATCTCGCCCCCGGCAAGGACCGGCTCGCGGCGGCAAAGGAAGTCGTGCGTGACTTCGTCGCCGGCCGTAGCGGCGACCGCGTAGGAATGGTCGTTTTCGCCGGACGTCCCTACACCCAGTCCCCGCTGACGGTCGACTACGAGGTCATCACAGAGATGCTGGACCTAATCGACACGGGGATGGTGGAGGACGGCACCGCAATCGGGATGGCGCTGGGAACGGCCGTCAACCGCCTGCAGGACAGCAACGCAAAGACCAAGATCGTCATACTCCTGACAGACGGGCGGAACAACATGGGCGAAATCAGCCCGGAAACGGCGGCGCAGGCGGCGGCTTCCATGCGCGTGCGCGTTTACACTGTGGGCGTCGGCACCAGGGACCTCGCACCCTATCCGGTCGTGGACGCCCTTGGCAGAAAGAGGTACGTATATCAAGAGGCGGAAGTCGATGACGCGTCGCTCGGCAAGATCGCCGAGTTGACGGGCGGGAGATACTTCCGCGCAACCGACTCCAAATCCCTGCGGGAAACCTACGAGGAAATCGACCGCCTCGAAAAGTCCGAGCTACCTTCGCGGAAGTATGGCGAATACAAAGAGCTTTTTCCGGTCTTCGTCGTACCTGCCGCAGGGCTCCTGTTTCTCGAGTTGCTTCTTGCCGCCTCCTGGCTGAGGAGAGCACCTTGACCGAAGGAATCAGGTTTGGTGAATGGGACTACCTCTGGGTGCTGGCGCTCATACCCATTGCCTATATCATCTTGTGGGCGGCACGCTCGGCCCGCAGGAGAGCCGCGGAAGCATTCTCGGGCTCCCGACTCGTCCCGCGTCTCCTGCGATCTCACAGCCACTCCCGGGAACGGCTCAAGTCGCACCTCTTGGCGCTTTCTCTGTTGTTTCTCGTGCTCGCGTTGATAAGACCCAAGTGGGGATACGATTCCAACGAGGTCATCATTCGAGGGCCGGACGTAATGGTGGCTCTCGACGTGTCGCGAAGCATGCTTTCCCAAGACGTAACGCCCGATAGGCTTACGCGGGCCGTCCTCGAACTGCAGAATTTCGCTCTGGATCCCCCCGCAGGACGGCTGGGGCTCGTGGTGTTCGCAGGCACCGCCTTCACTCAATGCCCACTGACGTCGGACCATGCCGCTTTCAGGATGTTCCTGGGTGGCGCCTCCATCCAGTCCGTTCCACATGGAGGCACCGCCATCGGCGAGGCGATTCGGCGATGCATCAGTTCCTTCAACGCCGCCCGCTCCGCGCAGCGAATGATTCTCCTCGTGTCTGACGGCGAGGACCTCGGAGGCGATGCCATTGCTGCCGCCCGAAAAGCGGAGGAGGAGGGAATAACGATTTATACTATCGGTGTGGGAACTCCCGACGGAGTCCCAATTCCCATTACGGACGCCAACGGAAACGTGAGCTTCGTCAAAGAACCTGGCGGAACCGTTCACCTCTCCAGGCTGAATGAAGATGTGCTGCGGCAGATCGCTGGCGAGACAGGCGGAGCGTATTCTCGCATCTCCTCTCCGTCATGGGGTATTGAGCAGCAACTCTCAGTTCATGTGCCGGATGACCAACGGCCAACAGGAAAAAAAGTGGTACGATACTACTACGAAAGATTTCAACTTCCGCTGCTGTTGGCGTTTGTGTTCCTCCTTCTCGAGGCAATTTTGCCTCGCGCCGCAGCAAAGCGACTGGTGGAGGCCGGATGAGCAGAATCCTTGTCGGTCTCTTGACCCTTATGACGTGTCCCGCCGTGATAGCGGCGGGTGCCCGCGAGTTGGTCCGAGACGGCAACGACCTCTTCGCGCAAGGTGACTACAAAGGAGCCCTTGAACGCTACGCAGATGCTGAGGTAGATCTGCCGGAGTCGCCGCGGCTGGCTCTCAACGCAGGCGCGGCCCTTTACCGGCAGGACAAGCTTGAGGAGGCATTTGCGAGGTTCCAGCAGGCAGCGGAATCCGGCGACGCCGACGTTGCCGCCCTCGCGTACTACAATCTGGGAAACTGCTCGTTCAAGATGGGCAAGCTACACGACGCCCTCCAATTCTACAAGAAAGCGATTCAACTCGACACTTCCGACGTGGACGCAAAGTTCAACTACGAACTGACGCGAAAGATGCTTCAACAACAGCATGAGCGGAAAAAGGAAACCCCGGAACAGGACAAGGAGCAAACGAGCGAGGGGAACGAGGAAGAGCCACAGTCCGGTCCATCTACACCATCGCCGGGCGAAGAGAAGCCAGAGCCCGAAGGAGAAGAGGGGAGGCAGCAGGTCCCTTCTCCAACGCCGGCTCCGTCGCCATCAGCCGCGGCTGATGCCTCGCCCACTCCCGGCGAGTTAACCGATGAGCAACTACGGCAATTGCTCGACTATCTTGCAGGGAAGGAAGCTGCCGCCCCCCTGCCTCCGCGGCAACTGCGGGATTACAGCGAACCGGAGAAGAATTGGTGATGCCGTTGCGAAGTCTTGTCCCGAAACTGGTTGTGGCTTCTGCGCTGGTTTACGCAACGTTCTTGTCGGAATCGGTCGCTGCCGCCGATGTCTCCGTCGAGGCTTCGGTGGACAGGCAGAAGGTGCCCGTCGGAGAGGTGTTTGCCCTGACCGTAACGGTCCGCGGTGCCACGAACGTATCGCCTCCCGTCTTCCCTTCCGTGGACGGGATTCGCCTTCTCTCCTCCCGCGTAGCCAGCAGGATCACAACGGGCACTGGGGGGTTCCAAGCCGAAGTGAACCACATATACGAACTCCAGGCGGTTAAGGTCGGCAAGGTCGAGATCCCGCCGCTTGCGTTCCGTGCGGGGCGGACCTCCCACCCCACGCAACGCATTTCGGTAGAGATCGTGGAGGCCGTGTCGCCATCTCCGTCCGCCACCGCCTCCTCGCCACCTGGTCCGCCGGATAAGAGACTATTCTTGCGCGCGTTCGCAGAAGTCACCGACGCCTATGTCGGCCAGCAGGTACCGGTCACCATTCAGCTCTGCTGGGCCGGCATCAGGATCTCGTCCCCTAGGCTCCATCCCATCCAAACGGAGGGCTTCCGCAGGGTTTCGCTGCGAGATGCCGTCCAAACATCCAGAACGATAGACGGTTCGCGATACGATGTCGTAGAGCTCACGGAGGTCTACTTCCCGCTCATCCCTGGAAGACTCAAGATCGGTCCTTTTCGCATCACCTGTGACCTGCTTGTCCCGCGGCAGTCGACCCGCCGCTGGCCTCCGTCCATCGACGAGTTCTTTGACAGTGATATCGGCACCTTCTTCGGCAATTTCTCGAGGACCCCGATCGATGTCACCGCGGACGAAATACTGCTCAACGTTCGCCCTCTTCCCGAAGAAGGCAAGCCGCCGTCCTTCAGCGGCGCTGTAGGCAATTTCAGCGTCGTAGCCGATGTCAGACCCACCGACATCACCCCCGGCGACGGAGTGACTGTGACGATGACCGTCCACGGAGAGGGAGATTTAGAGACCGCCACAGCGTCTTTGGTCAAAGGCTCCGACTCGCTAAGAGCCTTCCCTCCTGATATCAGCTTTCACGTCCTTCAGAACACGGACAGACTTCATACTCAGAAAATCTTCAAGCAGTTGGTGGTCGTTCAGTCCGCCGACGTACGAGACATCCCGCCTGTTGAGTTCTCGTACTTCAATCCCGCTTCCTCGGAATACGTGACAGTCAGCAAGGGCCCGTTCCCGGTGAACGTTACCGGGGCGGACACCAGTTTTCTGTCAGCTACTCAGAGCCCCGTTTCCAAGAGCGACGTTTCAATTCTTTCTCGCGGACTATTTGGGATCAAGACGGATGTATCGGCCATCACGCTTCCGCAGACCGGTTTCGGCCTATCTCCGATCGTGCTTGCCGCAGTCCTCGGAGTTCCGTTGATCATCGTCTCGACCTCCTGGATCGTGTCCAGAAAGGTCGAGAGGCTCAGGCTCGATAATGCCTACGCCCGCTCTTTGCGGGCGCGGAAGGGTGCTCTGGCGGAGCTCAATCTGGGTGGTGATGCCGCCGCAGACACCTGTTCCAAGGTGGCGCGTGCCCTCTGCGGCTTTGTCGCGGACAAGCTCGACCTGCCCATCGGCTCCGTCACAACCGACTCTGTCGGCAACGTCCTGCTGCGTAGCGGAGTGCGGGGCGATCTCGTAGATGATGTGCTCGAAGTCCTCCATGAGTGTGACCGCGGACGATTTTCCGGGCGCTCAGCCGAGCCGAAGCTCACCGGCGACCTTCCCAACAAAGCCCGTGCCCTGATTCGCGAACTCGACAAGTCCATCCGGAAGAAATAATGCGCGCTTTGGCAACGGCTATACTGCTGATGCTCCTCGCCGCTCGCCCTGTTCAAGGCCGGTTGCCGCCGGCGGAAGCAATCACGCTCTTTGCCGAGGCGAACGAAGCCTACCTCTCTGCGGAAAAGCTGAGCGAGGAACGAAATGCGGCCGCAGCGGCCTCGAAATATGATACTGCGCGGGACGCCTACGAACATCTCGCGGCCGACGGCTTCGGGCGAGCCTGCGTTTACTACAATCTCGGCAACACCTATGCTAAGCTCGGCAGGTGGGGCCATTCCATCTGGTCTTATCGCCGCGCACTCAGGCTCGCCCCTCGAGATGCCGACACCATCGCCAATCTGGCCTACGTAAGGGATAAGTCGTTGGACGCTATTCCCAGGCGGGAGTCAGCCTTCATTCGTTCTCTTCTCTTCTGGCACTTCGGGCTCAGTCCGCGTGAAACTCAGATTGTCGCGTTCTTCGCCTATTACTTGGCGTGCGTTGCCCTCTGCCTTTGTTTCTTTTTCCGGCTGCATCTACTGAAAAAGCTCACATACCTTCTGATCGTCCTGCTGATCGCCTTCGTCTCTTCCGCGGCAGTCAAGTTCGTCGATCACAAGCGCCCAGGGGAGGCCGTGATCGTGGCGGAGAGCGTTGATGTTCTATCCGGGCCTTCCGATTCCACCGAGGCCAGGTTTCGTCTTCATTCCGGTGCTGAAGTCAAGCTTGAGCAGACGGGTGACGGCTGGCTCAAGATCTATGTCGACAAGGAAAGACGGGGCTGGGTCCCGAGTTCGGCCTGCCGTGTAATCTAGGTTGCCGTGAGAAGTCTCCAGAGCAGGTAAAGCGCTGTCTTTGCAGCCCGGTCCTTCACCCGCGTACGCCCGCTTCCGAACGTGTACCGCTTGCATTCCTTGGCCTTCTCACCGATGATTGCGATGTAGCATAACCCAACAGGCTTCTCTGGCGTTCCGCCACTTGGCCCCGCTATCCCCGTTACCGCGACCGCCAAGTCGCTTCCGCTTCTTTCCCTTACGCCGCCGGCCATTGCCAGCGCGACCGCTTCGCTTACCGCTCCATGCTCGCGGATGAGGGCTTCCTCCACTCCCAGCGACTCCCGCTTCGATTCATTGCTGTAAGCGACCACTCCCTCGAGGAACCAACGTGATATCCCGGGCACATCTGTCAGCATGTGGCAGATAAGCCCTCCCGTGCATGATTCCGCGACGGACAGCGTCCTTCCCTTTCTTTCCAGCTCCCGCGCAACGGCGTGCTCCAAACCCTCGTCGCCGGTCCCGAAAACCCAGCCTGCCAGCCGCGCCCGGATTTCATTTTCAGCCCCGTCCGCCAGACCCGTCACCTCCGCATGGTTCTTTCCTCTTGCCAGGATTCTTACGGAGATTACCCCTCCCTCCGCCATGAGACCGATTTCGGGGTTGCATTCCGCCCCCACTAAGCCGGACAACTTCTCGTCGACCGCAGATTCGCCCATTCCAAACAGCCGGATTTTTCTCTCGATCCCGGCTGATGGGCACACGTCCCTGAGAATGCAGACCGTATCCGGAAGCATGGATTCCATTTCCTCCGGCACCCCTGGCAGCACAATAACTCGGGCCTTCCCCGCTTTCATCTCCCAGCCGTCTGCCGTCCCGATAGGGTTCTTTATCCGCTTCGAGCCTTCCGGAAAGAAGGCTTGTCTTTCGTTGACCAGTGGCATCTCGATGCCGCGGCTAGCGAATCGTGCCCGTATCCTCACCAGGGCGTCCGCCTCCTCCACGAGTCGAGCTCCCGACGCTTCCGCCACCGCCTCGCGGGTAATGTCGTCCATCGTCGGCCCTATCCCGCCCGTAACAATAACCGCGTCGGATGACTGGAAAGCCCGCTCCAACTCGGAAATCAGGTCTTCCTTCTCATCGCCGACTGCCACGCATCGAGAGACGCAGAAACCCAGGGACGTCAGCATGGCTGCCAGTCGCGCAGCATTCGTGTTGACCACACGTCCGGAGGTCAACTCGCTTCCGACGCACACTATGCAAGCCTTCATCCGCCTTCCCCCGATTCCAGCGACTTTCTCAGACGCTCCTCCTTGTCTCGTACCTGCGAAGCCATTGCTGCCTTCAGAGAGACGAGTTTTTCCGCGATTGCCTTGTTGCCCAGCGCGAGGATCTGTCCCGCCAGAATCCCCGCATTACGTGCCCCCGATTTGCCGACACCCATCGTCGCGACGGGCACCCCAGCCGGCATCTGAACGGTCGACAGGAGCGAGTCAAGCCCACCCATGAGACCCGTCGGTGCGGGCACCCCGATAACCGGAAGTGTGGTCCGCGCGGCTATCGCTCCCGCCAGGTGCGCGGCTCCTCCGGCGATCGCAATTATTACCTGATAGCCCGCCTCCCGCGCCTCCGCGGCAAATGCCGCTCCCTCCCCTGGGGACCTGTGCGCGGAAAGCACCCTCACCGTGGGCTTTACCCCCAGTTCCCTCAGGGCGTCAGACGCTTCCTTCACCAGAAATGCGTCGGAGTCGCTTCCGGCAATAATGGCTACACTGCTGCCTGTGTCTTGCCCGGCCATGTCTTTTCAGCTCCTTCCTTGTGCGACAGCGGGACTATTCAGACCAAGAGTCTAGAATCACGGAGCCCGAGAATCAACCACGCTCTCGGAAAATGGGAAAGCGAAAGTCGGTTGCGTTGACAATTAATCCTAATGTGGTATAATTATAGGTCTGGGTGCAAGCTGCGGCTGCATAAGGACTTACGTTTACCAACTATCGCCTGAGCTCCTGGGGGGAGCATGGGTAGCGTCCTTTCTCCGGAGCTTATTGACCGCGTGCGTGAGGCCGTCGACATCGTCGATGTCATTTCCGAGCGCGTACCACTCAAGCGCGCGGGCAAGAGCTTCCGGGCACTGTGCCCTTTGCACGAAGAGAAAACACCGTCGTTTCACGTCGTCCCTGACAAGCAGATTTTCTACTGCTTCGGCTGTCATCAGGGAGGGGACGTGTTCACCTTCCTGAGAGTTCATGACGGCATGTCTTTCGCGGAATCCGTCAAGGCCATAGCCGACCGCGTCGGCATCAAGATAGAGGACAAGTACCTGGCCGAGGGCCCCCGCAAGGACGATTTGGAGGACATCCGCAAACTTAACCTCGCCGCCCGCAACAACTATCATAAGTGGTTGCTCTCTGACCCGGAAGGTGCAGCTTGGGCTTTCCTTCGGGAAAGAAAAATATCACGGGAGACCGTGGAGTCCTTCCAGATCGGCTATGCCCCTTCGGGCGGCAGGGCGCTGCTGGACTTGGCCCTACGCCGTGGCATCCCGGCCGAGCGCCTGATGAGGGCAGGGCTGGTGACAATGGGCGGCGACGGGAACCATCGTGACCTTTTCTGGCAACGGCTGATATTCCCCATATCTGATGAGCGCGGGCGCGTTGTCGCTTTCGGAGGCAGGACGTTGACAGGAGCGATGCCCAAATACCTGAACTCCCCGGAGACCCCCGTCTTCAGCAAGCGGAAATCCCTTTTCGGGATTGACAGGGCCCACGATGAAATCAGAAAGAGTCGTCAGGCAATCGTGGTCGAAGGTTACACCGACTGCATAATGTGTCATCAGATGGGTTTGCGAAATGTGGTCGCCACCCTCGGCACGGCGCTCACCGCCGACCACGTGAGGACGCTTCGCAGGTTCGCCGACCGCATCTCGGTCGTATACGATGCGGATGAAGCCGGCTTGAAGGCCGCCGAGCGCTCTCTCGAACTGCTTCTCCCGGAAGACATCGATACCCGCGTGGCGGTTCTGCCTGAGGGCGAAGACCCTTGCAGCTTTCTCGTCTCCAAGGGCCCGGACCAATTTCTTCAGGTACTCGAACGTGCAAAGGAACTCATAGACTTCAAACTCGATATGGTGGTGGCTGCTCCAGGGTACGGTACAGTTGCCGGACAGGCTCGCTCGGCGGATGAACTGATGGGGTTGATAGCCGCTTGCCCGAACCCGAATGCTCGGGACCTGCTGGTGCGGCGGGTCGCTCTCAGATTGGGTGTGAACCGGTCCTCTCTTACGCGAATCTGCAACAGCAAGGGTCGGCCGTCGCAACGGAGCGCCGGAGCAGAGGAGCAGGCTCTTCCCAGCGGCAGGCTTGCCGCCGAGAGGGAACTCCTTGGCACGCTGATGTTGGACCTGGACCTCGTGAAACGAGCCCTCGAGGTGGGGGTCTCCGAAGAGTGGTTTCTGTCGCCGGAATGCAGAGAGGTCGCGCGGGCGGTGTTTGCCGCATACCGCGCTGAAGGTTCCAATGAGATACGCTTGGTGCTCTCCCATATTCAGTCGGTTGAGGGCCAGCGCCTTGCTGTAGAGTTGGAAGAGCTCGAGACGAGAAAGGGCAAAGCGAACAGGAGGTTCGAGGACGCTGTTGAATGCTTAGAGAAGATTTCCTGCCAAGATCAGGCCAAGAGGATTCGTGCGGAGTCCCCGGGCTCTATGTGCGAAGAGGATTGGAAAAAGTGGCAGGAGTTGGTCAAAAAGTCCAAAAAAGGTCCTTCCGACGTCGACCCGGAGGAGGGTCGCCTCGCTTCTTAGATCATTCGTATCTCCAGGGGATGTTATATGGCCAAAGTTGAAGCTGAGATAAAGAAGCTGTTGAGCAAAGGAAAGGGCAAAGGGTACCTCACCTACGATGAGGTCAACGACATTCTTCCCGAAGACACGGTGTCGCCCGAAGAGATCGATGATATCCTCATGGCATTGGACGACAAAGGCATAGAGCTTCTCGACGAGGCCGAGGCGGAAGCTCGCAGGGAAGGTGAAGAGGAAGACCACGAGGAAGACGAGCAGCATGAAGAGGCCGAGGACACCCAGGAGAAATCCAGGTCCGGACAGCACGAGACAGAGCGCGTTGACGACCCAGTGCGGATGTACCTCCAACAGATGGGGGAGATCCCTCTCCTTGCCCGCGAAGAAGAAATAAGCCTGGCCAAGAAAATTGAACTCGCGCGTAAGCAGTTCAGGAAAAAGGTGCTGGAGTCTCCCCTTTGCATGGAAAAGGCACTGGAGATCCTCCAATGGGTGGATGAAGGCGACGTGCCCTTTGACAACGCCCTCAAGGCCGATGCCGCCGTCGACGTAGGTAAAGGCGAGATACAGAAGCGTCTTCCGACTAACATTGCTACTCTACGCAAGCTTCTTCAGGCGAATCGAGAGGACTACGCGAAGCTCCGAAAGGTCCGAAGTGCCAAACGGCGAGAGCAAATGCTTTCCAAAGTGCGGCGACGTCGAAAGAAAAGCGTGATCCTCCTTGAAGAGCTCAAGCTCCGGATGAACAAAGTCGAGCCGTTGGCTGATGAATTGCAGCGCGCCCTGGATCGGATGGTCGAGGTCGAACGCCGGATCGAAGAGGCACGCTCGGCCAAGACGCACGACGGTTCACTGCGAAAGCTGAGAGACCAACTGGCCGAACTCGAAATCCTCGCCACTGAGGACAGTGCGGGGCTGAGAAAGCGCATAAAAGTCATGAGGAAGCGCCACGCTGAGTACGAATCCGCCAAGAGGAAGCTTTCCAGCGGCAACCTGAGGCTCGTCGTCAGCATCGCCAAGAAATACCGCAACCGCGGCCTGAGCTTCCTCGACCTCATCCAAGAGGGCAACACCGGCCTTATGAAGGCCGTCGAAAAGTACGAGTATCGTCGCGGTTACAAGTTCAGCACTTACGCAACGTGGTGGATACGACAGGCAATCACGCGCTCGATAGCAGACCAGGCCAGAACAATACGAATCCCTGTGCACATGATTGAAACTATGAGCAAGCTCCGCAACGTCAGCAAGCGCCTGGCACAGGAATGCGGCCGTGAACCTTCAATCGAGGAGGTGGCTACCGCCGCGAACATTCCGGTCCAGGAGGCCCAGCGCGTCATGAAAATCGAGAAACATCCCGTCTCCCTGGACCGCCCGGTCGGCGACGGCGATGACAACTCTTTCGGCGATTTCATCGAAGATTCCACCGTTGACTCCCCTGTTACCACCGCCACGCAGGATATGCTTCGAGAGAAAATCAACAGCGTCCTTGGCACTCTCAGTTACAGGGAGAGAGAGATCATCAAACTTCGCTATGGCATCGGCGACGGTTACACGTATACTCTTGAGGAGGTCGGTCGCATTTTCAATGTGACACGCGAAAGAGTGAGGCAAATAGAAGCGAAGGCCGTTCGCAAGCTCCAGCATCCGGTACGTCGGAGAGAGCTGGAGGGTTTTGTGGAAAGCCTGCTCGAATTGATCGAACGATGAGCCCGACGGACATTTCTTCAGATGCGGACCAGAAAGTCGTTGACGCGATGGAGACTCTGATGGCGCTTCAGCGCATCGACGATAAGCTGGCGAGGCTCGCAGAACAGAAGGGGGTCGGGCCGGCCCGCCTGAACCGCAAGGAGGCGGAGCTTCAAGACGCTAGCGAACTGGCCGACCGTGAGCACGACCGTGTCCGCGAAACGCAAAAGGATTATGATAAGAAAGAAGTCGACATCAAGTCTTGCGAGGAGCACATCCAGAGGCTGGAGGGCCAGCGGCTCCATGTACGCAAGAACGAGGAATACAAGGCTCTCACCCAGACCATAGAACACGAACAGGAGCGCTGCTCGCGACTCGAAGAGGAAGCGCTTGTTCTTCTATCTCAGATAGATGATCACAAGGCCCTTCATGCGGAGTCGGAGCGCCAGAGAAGCCGGATCGGCGACGAACTCGAAGCTCTAAAGGACGAAGTCCGTGCCGACACCGAACGCCTGGACCGCGAGTTTGCCACGGTTGCCAAGGAGCGCGACGATACTGCCCACAAGGTCCCGCCCGGATTCCTCGATAAGTACGAACGTATTCGTGAAGGCAGAGGAGGCAGCGCCGTCGTCGCGGTCGTCAACGGTGTTTGCCAGGGCTGCTCGATGGGAGTCACCGACCAGGCCATCAACCGGTTGATACTCCGCAAAGAGACCGTATTCTGCGAGAACTGCAGCAGGATGCTTTACCTGCCGCAGGACTCGATAGCCGAGCTGATCAGGGAGCCGCGACAGGGATGACCGGGAAGGGGGGCACACTTCCGAATAGAGAACCGGGAGAACTCCTCATCCAGATAGACGGAGCTTCAAAAGGGAACCCCGGACCCGCAGGTATTGGCATCGTCCTTGTCAGCGACTCCGGGGATACCGACGAAATCTCCGAGTACGTCGGTGTTGCGACCAATAACGTCGCGGAATACCTCGCGCTGCTGACGGCTCTCGAAGAGGCACTCATCAGGGGAGCTAAGCGCCTCACCATTCAAACCGACAGCGAGCTACTGGCCAAGCAGATAAACCGGCAGTACAATATACGAAAGCAGAACCTACGATTCCTCTTCAGGCGAGCTAAGCGGTTGATGGCCGCCTTCGAAAAAGCCTCGGTCAGTTACGTACCCCGCGAGCAGAATGAGCACGCCGACCGGCTTGCACAAGAGGCTGTCCCTCTTCCTGGAGAGCAATCCGGCTTTTTCTGAGGCCTGCAAGTTTCAAGATAGTGGAGCGGGCGAGGTGGCCGCGGGACTCGCGTTTGCCGCGTTTCCTGAGGAAAGTCCGAGCTCCGCAGGGCAGGGCGGTGGGTAATACCCACCGGGAGCGATCCCGGGGCAATGCCACAGAAACCAGACCGCCCGAAAGGGTAAGGGTGAAAGGGTGAGGTAAGAGCTCACCAGCGGCGGAGGCGACTCTGCCGGCTAGGTACCCCCGCCCGGAGTAAGGCCATGTAGGATGGGATGAGGTGGCCCGCCTCGTTTGACCATCGGGTAGGCCGCTCGAGGCGCCCGGCAACGAGCGCCCCAGACAAATGGCCGCCGCAGGCACCGAACTCGGCTTATCGCCCGCTCCCCTCTGTCCCGCTAACTGAAGACGATTGTCATTACGTCTTCGTGTGCTTGATCCCCGACGCTTTCTCCCTGTGCCGGGAACTGAGAACCCCCACCGAAACAAGCACGGCCGTTATATTGTCATCGCTCCGGCGCAGCTTCGCTTTGTCGATCAGCGCATCGCAGGTGGCCCCGAGTCCCTTTCCCGCATTCACGAGTTCAGCCATCTCTTCCGGCGTAACATAGTTGCTCAGCCCATCCGTACACAGCAACAGCACGTCCTTGTCCTCAGCGCGGTGTATGTGACTTTCTGCCTCAACCTCGCTGGAGGGTCCGATTGCCTTGGTGATCACATTGCGTAGGTAAGAGAATCTCAACTCCTGCCGCGGATCGCGCGAGTGGCGCGCGGCGTCGGCCAGGAGAGAATGATCGACGGTGAGTTGCCGTGAAGCGCCGCCTCGAAAAAGATAGGCGCGACTATCGCCGACGTGGCCCACCACAAAATGCTCGCCCGCGAAAACGGCCGACACACACGTAGTTCCCATACCCTGCAGCGCCGCATCCCTCTCAGACCTCGCGAAAATGGCTTCGTTGGCGGCAGCTATCGCCGACTCGATTGCGGCTTGCGCTCTCTCCGATGTACGCTTCTCGACCCGCGGGTCCAGCTGCTCGCCCAGCACCCCGCTAATCACCTGAACCGCCGTGTTGCTTGCAACAGAGCCGGCCAAGTGTCCACCCATCCCGTCCGCGACTATGAACACCCCATCCGAAGCGGAAAAGTAGAACGCGTCTTCGTTGCCTTCACGGGCAAGGCCGCGGTCAGTCTTTGCGCACGCAGAAAGCGTGATTTTTGGCCCGGTCATCTTGCTGTCCGAACTATTCCGCGAATTTTTCAAAGGCGCTCTTGGGCGCCCCGCACTCGGGGCAAACCCAGTCTTCCGGAAGCTCTTCGAACGAAGTGCTCCGATCGATACCGTGGTCTTCGTCGCCGACCGCAGGATCGTAAATGTACCCACATACCGTACAGCGCCACTTGTCCATCCATTATCCTCCTTGAGCTACGGCTGTGCTAGTTCGATTCCCTTTTCGAATGCGTCCGAAAGCGCGTCTTCGCGACGGAGAATCTCACCTTTTGCATCGACTCGTCGGGCTTCGACACGGGTGTAACTTGCTATGTAAATCGCATCGAAGAAATATCTCATGGTAAGCTCAATCCCGTCAAACAGCCTTGTCCCCCTGGTCCCTCCCACAGATACCCATGCGCCGCGTCTCTCCATCTCCAACGGCTCCTCCTTCAAAGGCGCCTTGAGCACATACTTCCTCGCCCAGAAAGACTGACAGCGGTCTATCATCGCCTTCGCCTGGGCGGAAGGCCCCATGAAGAAAACGGGCGTCGCTATCACTACGCGGTCTGCATCGGTTAGCTTCTTCGCCACGTATTGGAAATCATCCTCCACGACGCAGAATCCGCATCCGAAACAACCGTTGCACTCGATGCAGCCCGCTATTTCCAGGCGTGGCACGTGGATTTTTTCCACAGCAGCCCCGGCATCGGAGGCACCCGCGATGAGCCTGTCCAACAGAATCTCGCTGTTTCCGCCGGTTCGCGGACTGCACGCGAGTGCCAGGACCTTCGGTCGCCTTCCCATCCTTCCCCTCTCTGCCGTGGAGAGATTGTTCCGTAAGTCTAGGCGCTCACGCATGTAGTGTCAAGCAGCGAACATT
>Ga0180431_10003515_pt1 | contig 20128 bp, 20 predicted proteins | sample SS_ome_11_FD_132459 | JGI IMG/M metagenome (GOLD analysis project Ga0180431, IMG submission 132459) | Hypersaline lake sediment archaeal communities from the Salton Sea, California, USA - SS_1_MS_1 metaG | ecosystem: Environmental > Aquatic > Non-marine Saline and Alkaline > Hypersaline >... | reverse complement strand
ATCGGTGATACGGAAAAGCATCCTAATCCATGATTCCCCTCAAAGACGACAACCCGACGTATTCGTTCCCCTTCGTGACGATTCTACTCATCCTGGTGAACATAGCCGTTCATGTCTATCAGATCTCCCTCGGCCATGAAGCCCAGGCCTTTGTATACCGCTTGGGCGCGGTTCCCTGGGAGATTACGCATTTTCGGGAGTTTCCCCGGTTCCCCGTGGATTATCGGTCGGGCATACCCAATATATTTACGATAGCGACCTCGATGTTCATCCACGGAGGCATACTCCATCTGGCGGGAAACATGCTCTATCTGTGGATTTTTGGGGATAATATAGAAGCGTTGATGGGGCACGGTCGATTTTTATTCTTCTATCTCTGTTGCGGTCTCGTTGCCGCCCTGTCGTATATCGTCACGGAACCGAACTCCACAGTGCCCATGGTCGGTGCCAGCGGGGCGATATCCGGCGTGTTGGGTGCCTATTTTATCCGGTTTCCCAGGGCCAAGGTTCATGTGATGATTATTTTTATCTTTTTTATTCGTTTCGTCCGCGTGTCGGCACTGTTCGTGTTGGGATTCTGGTTCGTGATCCAGGTACTCTACGGTTTTGGCACGCTGGGTTTTCAGAGCGGAGGGGGTGTGGCCTGGTTTGCTCATATCGGGGGCTTTGTGATCGGACTCGTACTGGTGTTCATCTTCGAGAAGAAGGAACGGGTTCGGATTTACCGGCGTTCCGGATGGCGGAGTTGAATGGGAATCGCTCGATGTTCAAATCGAGTGTCTGCAAGGGAGAATGGTTACATACTTAAATAAATTCACTCAGGTTCTTTGATTTAAAGGGGGAATGAGCGTCATCTCCGATCAGGTTTTATGTGTGGTTTCAATTTGGTTTACATCGGGGAAGTTACATGAGTAAATCAAAAAGGGTACCGCGACCCACAACGGGTGTCAGAAGTGCCGTTCTGTCAAAATTCTGAGCCGTGTATGTGGCGGAACCCTGCGTGTTGGGTTTGTGTTCAACGTTTTCAAAGGTTCTTGTCGTTGATTGGGCTCCGGAAGACTGCTGATCGACCATGGCAGTGAGCACACCGGAACTTAATGCCACATGGGTCTCCATGTAATTGCTCCTTTCTCGGAAATAACGCTTCATTCCCATCTCATTATCGGCACCTTTTTGGAAATCTTTAGGTGTTTTCTGTTTTTTATTTTGAGGTCCAAAATGTCGAAAAATAATTCCATCGAGTCGTTCCTGGAGAAAGAGGAATGTGTGCGCCGAATCATACAGAGCCCGACGTACCGGAGGGCCGATCAAGATTTGGATTTTCTCGCGCGCGATGAACTGCGGTCTTCGCGTCTGCAGCTCGAATTCTTGAAACCGGAATTGAAGCTGGAAGAAGCAGGAATCGGCTCTACCATCGTCGTGTTTGGAGGATCCCGCATCGTAGAGGCGGACGTGGCGAAGCACGATCTGGAGGTAGCCAGGGAAGCGCTGCAGCAGAATCCAGAGGATAAGGAGCTTCAGCAACGCGTATCCGTGGCAGAGCGTGTACTGGCCAAGAGCCATTATTACGAGATTGCCCGGGAATTCGGTCGCATCGTCGGGCAGGCCAATCATGGCGACGAGGACAATAGGCTCGTCATCGTGACCGGCGGCGGCCCCGGACTAATGGAGGCGGCTAATCGCGGTGCCTTCGAGGCAGGGGCCATGTCCGTAGGGCTGAATATCACCCTGCCCCATGAACAACTTCCCAATCCCTATATCACTCCGGAATTGTGTTTTCAGTTTCGGTACTTTGCCCTCAGGAAGATGCATTTTCTGTTGAGGGCAAAGGCACTGGTCATATTTCCAGGGGGGTACGGTACCCTGGACGAATTCTTTGATATTCTGACGTTGATTCAAACGGAGAAGGTGGAGCCGGTTCCCCTGATCATGATAGGAGAGGAGTACTGGCGTCGTGTGTTCGATGTTCAGTTTCTGGTCGACGAGGGTACCATCGATCAGAAGGATGTGGAACTCTTCATGTACGCAGAGACGGCCCAGCAAATTTGGGACCTGATTATCGATTGGTACGAAAAGTCAGAAAAGACGTTGTTTCCCCACATCTGGGCATCGGATATTTAATACAGATGTCATACCCCCTGGAATTCCTCGGATTAGTACGAAATAATAGATAGGGTGAATCGAAAGAATAGGGTCTATTTTATTCAGCAGGAGAAAAAGGCATCTCGTTAAAACAGGAAGGATTATACATTGGAGTTCATTCGATTCAAGAAAAAAGAGAAAGGAGCCGAGAGATGAGAATGAGAATGCATCGTCAACGGTGGTTCATGATTGGATTTGCCTCATGTATCGTTTTTGGACTCGTATCGGCCCAGGAAGCCGAGACGGAATGGACACGCCAGCTCAGCATGAAGTACACATCCATCCGGGAGACCGCCATGTTACCCGATGGAAAACTCATCGCCTATGTAGTTCGCGAGCCGCTGATGGAGAGGGAGAAGTCCGAATACCGGAGTCATATCTGGATGGTCTCCACCGATGGTATGGAGAATGTCCAATACACACAGGGAGAAAAATCGTGTTCGAATCCTGCGTTTTCTCCCGATGGAGAGTACCTGGCGTTCACGTCATCCCGCTCGGAAAAGAACCAGGTTTGGATGATGCGCGTTCGAGGAGGCGAGGCCGAGCAAGTGACGGAGGCAAAATCGGACGTGGCCTCGTTTAAATGGTCACCCGACGGGAAATACATCGCCTACACGATGAACGATCCGGAGACCGAGGAAGACGAGAAGAAAGAGAAGGAAAAACGGGACGTCATCCTGGTGGATCGCGATTTCAAGTACAGACATCTCTACATCATTCCCACAGCCCGGGACGAAAAGGGCGAGCGGAAGGACCGGCGATTGACCTCCGGCGAATTCCACGTGACGGATTTCGACTTTACCCCCGACGGCAAGATACTCGTATTTGCCCATCAGCCCGATCCGAGAATTAACACGGGATTCCTCGCATGCGATATTTCAATGGTTCCGACAGACAGTGGTGCCGTAGTGGCTTTGGTCGATCAGCCCGGCGTGGATACGAGTCCTTTTGTGTCGCCCGACGGCAAATGGCTGGCCTTTGCCTCGCATGGAGGAAAGCCGGAGGCTATCGGCCTGAGTGATCTGTATCTCGTTCCCACGCAGGGCGGGGAGCCTGTAAAACTGGCGGATACACCCGACCGGAATGTCCGAATCCTCGGGTGGTCCCGAGACAGTAAAGCCATTTATGTCACAGAGTTTATCGGTACCTCCCGCCATGTACTGGCCGTTCCGACCAGCGGCGACGCCCCCCAGAACGTTACCCAGGGCGATGGCGTATTCGGTTCCGTTTCGCTCGATAAGAATGCCCGCCAGATGGCCTTTACGTACGAGGACTGTGAGACACCGCCCGATATATATACCTCTCCAGTCCGGAAATTCCAGAAGGTCAAGCTCACGGATATCCACGGGGACGTACCCAAGCCGCCCATGGGTCGGACGGAAAAGATACGATGGACGTCCGAAGACGGGCTGGAGATCGAGGGTCTGCTCACGTATCCCGTGAATTACCAGGCCGGCAAGACCTGTCCGTTGATTCTCCAGATTCACGGTGGGCCTGCGGGCGTGTTCGGCCGGAGCTTCACGGGCGGGCCCGGTATTTACATGACACAATATTTTGCTCAGCACGGTTATGCCGTTCTGCGGCCAAATCCCCGGGGCAGCACGGGCTACGGTAAAGAATTTCGGTTCGCCAACGTCCAAGACTGGGGATTCGGTGATTTTCAGGACTGCATGAGCGGTGTGGACAAGGTCATCGAGATGGGGGTGGGACATCCCGACAGCCTCTGCGTGATGGGATGGAGTTACGGGGGGTATTTGACCTCGTATACGGTGACGAAGACCGGACGGTTCAAGGCGGCCAGCATGGGTGCCGGTCTGCCGAACCTGGTGAGCATGGTGACGACGACAGACATTCCCGACTACCTGGTAGCCCATATGAACGGTGAAATCTGGGAAGACTACGCCACGTACGAGAAACATTCGGCCATGTATCGAATCAAGAACGTATCGACGCCCACACAGGTCATTCACGGACAGCAGGACATTCGTGTGCCGTTTACCCAGGGTCAGGAGTTTTATGTGGCCCTGCAGCGCCTGGGCGTGCCCACGGAAATGGTCGTGTATCCACGAACTCCTCACGGGCCGCGGGAGCCCAAGTTCCTGATGGATGTGTCCTACCGCATCCTGAAATGGTTCGAAAAACACGTGAGAGGCCGCGATTTTGAGGAAAAGAAATGCCAGGAGTCATCGGAGAAACAGGAAGAATAATCAAGACATGGGTGAGAGGATGTCTCATCCCAAAATATGACTAAGGGATGCCGTCAAAAGGTAAAATACGGGTAACACCGGATATTTCTGTGGATGCATCGGAGTTGGACTGGGATTTTGTCCGTGCCTCGGGACCGGGGGGACAGAACGTGAACAAAGTGGCGACGGCCGTACAGCTTCGCTTCGACGTGGGTCGATCGCCGTCCCTGCCCGGGGATGTTCGTGAGCGTCTCGTACGCCTGGCTGGGAAGAGAGTCACGGGGGATGGTATCCTCATCATCGATGCGCGGAGGTATCGGAGTCAGGAACAGAACCGTCAGGATGCCATCGACCGGCTGGTCGAGTTGATACGCAAGGCTTCGATCAAACCCAAAACCCGGCGGCGTACCAGACCGACCCTCGCCTCCAGGAAGAAGCGACTGGAAGAGAAACGGCGTCGGAGTGTACTAAAACGGACGCGGAAATCTGTCTCGGATTTGCCCGATGAATCATGAATATGGAACCGGAGAATTCACCACAAACGCACACACCGGGAGAGGAATATGGTATTGACAACGGAAGCAAGCTGGATACTGATGATCGTTCTGTTCTCGACATTCGTCCGTTCGGCGTTTGGATTTGGGGATGCCCTGATCGCCATGCCCCTGCTGACTCTGGTGGTCGGGCTGAAAACGGCCACGCCCGTTGTCGCACTCATCGCCAGCACGATTTCACTGACGATCCTCGTGCGGCACTGGCGCGACGTTCAGGTGGGGAGTGCCTGGCGGCTTATCGTGTCGACGTTCATCGGCATACCCGTGGGCTTGTGGTTGCTGAAGGGCGCCCATGAGGAGGCGCTCAAGTTGATTTTGGCCGTCGTGATCATCGGATTCTCCTCATACCAATTGATTAAGCCCCACATTCTGAGGCTGCGGACTGAAAAATCGGCAACCCTCTTCGGTCTGATTGCAGGTATTCTGGGGGGTGCGTACAATACCAACGGTCCGGCCGTCGTGATCTACGGCTCCCTGAGGGAGTGGCCGCCCGAAACCTTCCGGGCTACGCTGCAGGGCTATTTTTTTCCCACCGGGCTGATGATCACCCTGGGTCACGGTTTTGCCGGACTCTGGACGCGGACGGTCTGGTCGCATTATTTGCTGGCCCTTCCCGTTGTGTTGGCGTCCATCTGGATCGGTGGATACGTACATCGGAGGATACCCAAGGGCAAGTTTGATGGGTTTATTCACATTCTGTTAATTCTCATCGGGGCATTTCTCGTCTTCAACACGATACGGGACATGACCGCAGCAAGCTCTTAAAAGGATACGGTAAAGACATCCGAACAATGAAGAATCGGAATGCCGAACAACACCAACCTATACGCGACGAAGCGGCAGGGAGCCGTGACGCGAGTCAACGGTTTCAGACCGGTGGTGTGACGATGATGTCGGCGGGCCACGGCATACACGACACGTACACGGGCTTCCTTCCTCCCTTGCTGCCACTGTTTATTTCCAGCCTTTCTCTTTCTAAAGCTCAGGCGGGACTGCTCACGGTCTTCACGCAGGCCCCGTCCCTCCTCAATCCGGTCATCGGCCACTGGGCGGATCATTCCCATTACGGGCGGTGGATCTTCTTCGCTCCTGCCGTGACCGCGGCTTCGATGAGTCTTCTGGGTGAAGCAGGAAGCTACGGGATGCTGACGCTCCTGCTCCTCATCAGTGGGCTGAGTACGGCGGCTTTTCATGCCGTGGGACCTGTCATCGCTGGCCGGCTCTCGGGGCGTTATCTTGGCAAGGGCATGAGTTTTTGGATGTTCGGAGGAGAGCTCGGACGTGCCTTGGGCCCCATCATCGTCGTCACGACCATCCGTGTGGTGACCCTCGATGGTGTCCCCTGGCTGATGGTCTTGGGTGTTGTGGCTTCCGTCGTCCTGTTCATGCGCGTCCAAGAGGGGGATGCCCACATCCCGGACCGATCGCAGGCGTATTCATGGCGACAGGCCATTCGACAGATGCGGCCCGTCATGGTACCCGTGGTGGGATTAATCGTGATTCGTGCGTTTATGTTCGCATCGTTAACCATATTTCTGCCGGTGTTCTTGACGGAAGAGGGCGAGAGCCTCTGGTTGGCCGGGACCGCCCTTACCATCGTCCAGACGGCCGGAGCCGTGGGCGCCTTTATGGGCGGAACGTTGAGCGACCGACTGGGCAGACGTTCCGTCCTCTTCGTGGGAATACTGGTCACGCCGCTCCTTCTGTTTGTGTTCCTGGGAACCGGCGGTTGGATTCGTTTTCTTCTGCTGAGTGCCATGGGGCTGATGCTGATTTCAACCACGCCCGTCATCATGGCCGTGGTTCAGGAGAATTTTTCCGACAACCGTGCACTGGCCAGTGGCACGTACCTGTGTCTGAGTTTCAGCATCCGTTCGGCCATTATCGTTGTCGTGGGCGTTCTGGGCGATTGGCTGGGTCTGCGGCTGGCATTCATCATCAGTTCGGTCATCATGCTGCTGGGACTACCCCTGGTCTTTCTGCTTCCCAAGGATCGTCTACGTGGGATGACCGGAGAAAAAAGATGGAGAATATGGTCGCCACCGGACGTTTAAAGGCTGGACCGTACGCGTGAGGAATCCGATGCATTCGCATGATCGGAATGTGTTCTCTGCTCGTTTGTTCGAGCATCGCTCCACAGAACGGAAAAAACTCGTTCTATCCCTCGCCATCACGGTCATCGTGATGATCGTCGAGGTGATGGGTGGACTGCTTACACGGAGCATTGCGCTCATAAGCGATGCCGGACATATGTTCACCCACGCCGTGGCCATCGGCATCAGCCTGGTGGCTATTTTCATCGCGCGGAAGCCGCTCTGCCATCATCGCACCTTCGGCCTGTTCCGTGCCGAGATATTGGCAGCCTTCGTGAACGGGTTGTTCCTCTTGGTTGTGGCTGGTTTTATCGTAACCGAATCCGTCCGGCGTCTCCTCCATCCTCAGGAGATTCTCGGGCAGCAGATGCTCCTGGTTGCATTCATCGGCCTGGCCACCAACCTGGTCAGCATACGCATCCTCCACGGCAGTCACAGGGAGGACTTGAATGTCCGCAGTGTCTTTTTCCACATGGTGGCCGATGCGGCCTCGTCCGTGGGAATCATCATCGCCGCGATACTCATCGTCTTAACCGGCTGGAATTTTTTGGATCCTCTCGTGAGCCTGGGTATTTCGGCGGCCATCGTGACCTGGGCGTGGTCCATCCTCAGGGAATCGACAGCCATTCTCCTGGAAATGGCACCCACGGGCCTGAACGTGGATATCATCTCCGATGACCTCAAATCGATGTTTGACGAGATTGCCGCTTTGGATAATGTCCATCTCTGGGCTATCACGGCCGATATGCTGGTTTTTTCGGCACACATGAAGTTGAAAACGCAGAGAGGGACTCCTGAAATCCAAGCCCAACTAATACAACGAATCAACAAGTATCTTGGCGAAAAATACGGTATCATCGAATCGACGATTCAGATCATATCCAACATGCGTGAATGCGAGGGGGCTTCCGCATAAATTAGTTGCTTTTTATTGAAATTTTGTTTAATTGTGTTAACCTATTGTATTGGACTGTCAGAGTCATGATGGTGTATTACCGAGAAGAACACCGATGAAGTATATTTTAGTGGCATCCAAGAATCAGCAGGCTATTCAGGTTATACAAGACTGTCTCGATCAAGAATACCGGGTCGAAATAGCGAAAAGCCAGGAAGCATGTCTCGACATGTTCGAGAAGAAACGTTATGAGTTCCTGTTTATCGACGTGGACATGGTTCGCGGCAGTGAAAAGGATAACGATTACATCCAGCATCTACAGCCGTTCTGGTCGGCCTTTCCAGAAGCAGAGATTATCGTTCTTTCATCCCAGGAGTCGATTCGCCAGGCTGTCGATGTGGTGAAAGCAGGAGCCAGTCACTATTTAACCTATCCCGTCGATCCCGTGGAAGTGAAATACATCGTCGAAAGCCTCCGTAAAGACCAGCAGATCTATTCCGAGCTGAAGTACCTGAGAAACCAGTTTTGGCGCCGCGAATCGTTTACCATGCTGCGTACCAAGAGTGCTGCCATGAAGGCCGCATTCGATAAAGTACGTTCTGTGGCACCCACGAACACCACGGTACTGCTTACAGGAGAGACGGGAACGGGAAAAGGACTCATCGCTCATCTGATTCATCGCCACAGCCGAAGGAGCGAAAAGCAGTTCATCCCAGTACACTGCGGGGCCATTCCTGAAACACTTCTGGAAAGTGAACTGTTCGGACATGAAAAGGGCGCTTTTACGGGAGCGGATCGCCGAAAGCTGGGAAAATTCGAGATTGCGCACGGAGGCACGATTTTCCTGGACGAAATCGGAACCATTTCTGCTCCGATGCAGATTAAGCTCCTGCAAATTCTCCAAGACCGGACGTTTCAACGCGTGGGGGGTGAGACCATTCTAACGACGGATGTCCGAATTCTTGTTGCGACCAATGCTGATCTGAAATCGATGTGCGAAGACGGAACGTTCAGGAGAGATTTGTACTACCGGCTCCACGTCTTTCCCATCGACTTACCGCCCCTCAGAGAGCGCAAAGAAGATATCCCTGTCCTGGTCGATACCTTCCTGAAAAGGTTGAACCGGTTTTCTTTGAAGCGTATAGTGGATGTGGATTCCACGGTGATGGAGGCCCTGGAGGCGTACGATTGGCCGGGGAATATACGCGAGTTGGAAAACCTCATCGAACGGGCTTATGTTATCGAGACGTCTGCCGTGTTGACTCCGCAGAGTTTTCCGGAGGAGCTTTTTTCCGATAAACCATCCATGAAAGAAGAGTATGTCGACTTTTCCCTCCCTCTGGAAGAAGCACGGAGGCGGATTGTCGAACGTTTTGAAAAGGAATACCTGATTCAGCTTCTATCCGAGAACAACGGAAGAATCAACACTACGGCAAAGGCGGCTGGAATCGGTGTTCGTCAGCTACATAAACTCATGACTAAATATGGAATCCGCAAGGAAGAGTTTCGGAACTCCTCCTTATGGTCTGATAAACCGGAATCATGATTTCCGATATCGGATAAATCGGAACTCTCGATTCTTCCTCTCTTTATTCTGTCATTCTCAACCATCAATAACTCTATTATTATCAATGTTTATCAATCTTTGGTTTTTTTCCCTTCTTATAGAGAAGGCAAGGATTTTTATTCGTGTTTTATCGGGCACAGGCTCGTGGGCTCCCTAAAACCGGAACTGAGATATCCTGTTTTTCCTTCTAAAAAATTCCTTATAAACACTTAAAATTACTATATTTCAACTTTTTGGTACTCGATTTGCTAACGGGTATACCAAAAGGCATTGACGATTTAGCACGAAGGCTCCGCAGAATGAGTCGTAAAAAGATGGGGGATAACGATTCTCTGAATCAGTGGGTGACCATTACGGGATTCGTCCTGGCGACGGATTTCAACCGGCATGGCAAGGTGGTGGAGGTGGCCGTTGAAACGGACGATTTCAAGCAGTATATCGTGACCACGGATCGAAAGGGGAAAGAACTGTTTGGCCTGCTCTACTCCAGGGTAACGATCCATGGCATCGTTTCATCGGAGGATGCCCATGGCAATGCGATTGTCACCATCGAGGACTATGAAGTCAACGACAACCGCCCGCTTATCGATGATGTGGAGAAAGAAAAGTCATGAGGGAGGGCTCGGGAAAGGCTCGGGATGTGATCTATCCCAGGATGCCCGACGAACGAACTGACAGCGCATTGTGATTTGCGGCCCCACTGAAGAAAATCCCAGAAACAGGAGATATAGAAACGATGAATTCAAAAGAGCTGGAATTTTTTAAGCAGTTGTTGTTGGATAAGAGAAAAGAATTGGTCGAGCAGATGGATTCCATAAAAAAGGAAGAAGCGGAATCGTCACTCAAAGAAGAAGACGGTGATCATTCGGCCTATTCGTTTCATCTAGCGGATCAAGGTACAGACAGTATGAATCAGGAACAGAATTTTTATCATGCTCAGCGGGACAGTCGTTTGCTGTATCATATCGATGAGGCCTTGAATAGGATAGAAAAGGGTGTGTATGGACACTGCGAAATTTGTAACGGCCCCATCGGGAAAGATCGTTTGGAAGCATTACCTCACGCGCGGCTGTGCATCGCATGTAAATCAAAAGAAGAAGAAGTGAAAATCGATGATGAGTCGAGGGAAGAATCACCCAGCTTTCAAGGTGAGGAATTCGAAGAAATGTATTGAACGATGGCATGATGTAATCAGAATCGGGATTGTATGTTGATCGTCGAAATCCCAAGAAGCGGATGCTAAACGATACACATGTTTTCAAGCATATTATTATTGACAATCGACGGAATATAAAAGGGGAATAAAAACAAAGTATGGCGTGGCTGAGGTAGACGTTTTGGGATAAAATAATAGAATATTATATCGCCATTAAACGGATGCCCGGCCACGCCTACAACAAAAACAGTAGGAATCGTCATGAGACATTCATCGCACACCAAAAATTTTCCTGATATGGAATACGAGGGGAATGAAAGGGATTATCAGAGGGAGAGAAGAAGACGGGAAAGGGAACGGGAAGCTAAAAAACGAGAAAAGGGAAACTTTAAAAGACGATCTCATCGTCAGAGGCATCTGGACGATTATGATGAATCTTTTGAAACGGACGGTACGAATTGGAACTTTCAAGAAAACGAATATTGATCCCGTCCTTGATGGGCTGTCTTCGAGTCTCGCGAATCGTCCCATCCCCTGACGATAAAACAATATCATTGCAAGAGAAAGGATTGCACACATCGGTTTATTCGAATGTGATTCGGTAAGGGATCAATCCTCCAGCCGAATCCATGATATTGAGTCAATTACGAAATACAACATGAGCACCGTTCCTGATGAGCCGATGCCCAGGGACTGTTTTTTCATTTTAAACATTCACAGAGTCCATTCGGAAGTGATTTATCCAGTCGACAGGAGAAACGGAGGTGAGCGTGAATAAATTAACACCCAAGCGTATGTTTTTTACCAAGGGGGTTGGATATCATCGCAATAAACTGCAAAGTTTTGAACTGGCCCTGAGGAACGCAGGTATCGAGAAGTGTAACCTCGTATCGGTTTCCAGTATTTATCCGCCCGACTGTAAAATCATTTCCAGGGACAAAGGTGTTCAAGCGCTCAAACCGGGTCAGATTACGTTTGTCGTGATGGCCAGAGAGAGTACCAACGAGCCCAATCGACTGGTCTGTGCTGCCATCGGATTGGCCCAGCCCAAGGATAAAAAACAGTATGGGTATATCAGCGAGCATCATGCGTTTGGTGAAACCATGCGAAAAGCATCGGACTTTGCCGAAGACCTGGCAGCCACCATGCTGGCCTCCACCCTAGGTATCGAACTCGATCCAAACACGGCCTGGGATGAGCGTAAAAAGTTATATGTGGCCGGTCAGAACAGGCAGTTCATCAGCCGCAGCATTGCACAGTCGGCCGAGGGTCATAAGGATGGACTCTGGACAACCGTCCTTGCCTGTGCCGTGATGCTCATGGATTGACCCTAAAAAAATTGAGGAAGAATTCGTGGGATTACGATCGTTGTTTCACGATGCGCCCGACCTCGTTCCGAGACGCTTTCCATCGAAAATGTCTGTTCCCGAATTGATACAGACCCTGGGAGAGACGTCTTTCGAGGCGAGACATATGTTTCGAGGGGCCAAGCTGTTTCAGTGCATGATCGAGGATGGGGATACCATTTGGCTTGGTATTGCGGGTGCCGGCATCGCAGGCGGCATGGGTGGTATGGTCATTTCCCTCTTGGAAGCCGGTTTTGTGGATGTGATTTGTACGACAGGGGCCCAGGTGTATCATGACCTGCATTTTGCGTTCGGTTTGCCCGTCAAGGCTATCCGTGGACATTACGATGACGATGTTCTGCGGAAGCATGGTGATGTTCGGATTTATGATATCGGCATACGGGAGAAAGAAACGTTGGAGCGGCAGGATGAGATCATCCGCCAGTTTGTGAAGGACGATTATGACCATCTCTCCGGACGACCTCTTTCGAGTTGGGAGGTGAATCATCGTTTGGGGCTGTGGGTGCAGAAAAAGGGATCCCATCCGGAGAGGAGCTTTGTGGCCTCGGCTGCCCGTTTGAACGTACCCGTATTCTGGGATTCGCTGGCCAATCATTCGATTACGTTAAATTTTACCCGCACGGACAGGGAAGGATATCCCATCCAACTGTCGGCGCAGAAGGATATTTTCGATTCGGCAGCCATTGCCCTTGCGTCTCAGCGGACGGGTTTCATCCTCTTGGGAGGCGGGGGACCCAAGAACTTCATTCAGCAGACCGGGCCGACATTGAATCAGATTTTAGGCGTCGCGTGTGAGGGCGCGGACAGGGGGATTCAAATAGGTACGGCCGTCGAACGAGAGGGCAGCCTTTCCAGCTGTACCTTTGGCGAAGCCGTGACCTGGGGAAAATACCGTTCCGCAGACGAAGAAAAACTCGTGCAAATATGGGCCGAATACAGTATTGTTTTTCCATTAATTGCGGCCTATGTGCTAGACACATGCGGCGAACGCCCTTCCAAGCGACTGGGCTCCCGGATGCCGGAATTTACCGATCAATTGGAAAGCCGGCTATGAAACCCCACCGCAGGCAATTCTTGGATCTGGCTCCCGAATACACCGATTTCGAAAATGCGGCGGTTTCGATACTCCCGTTTCCCTACGAAGGGGGGATTTCCTGCCGGGGAGGAACGGCAGGAGCACCCGATGCCGTGCTGGAGGCATCTGCGAACCTGGAATTGTACGATGAAGTCCTCAGAGAGGAACCCTACCGCATGGGTATCGTGACCATCCATCCTCCCGATATTTCCACTCAAGCCGAAGACGTGCTCGAACAGGTGTACACGACAACCCGATCTCTGATAAAAGCGGGAAAATTTGTCGTGCTTCTGGGAGGGGACCATTCCATCACACCCGGCTATTTCCGAGCTGTTCAGGAACGATACGGCAAAGCATCCGTCATTCAACTCGATGCTCATGCCGACTTGAGGGATGCGTACGATGGAAGCCGGTTCAGCCATGCCTGTACGATGGCCCGCATAAGGAACATATGTCAGGATACGTTGCAGCTTGGCATTCGCAGTCTATCCAAAGAAGAAGCTGAACGTATCGCGGCGGAGGACATCCGCTTATACACCATCGATGATTGTCGCCGTGGCCTGTTTGATATCGAAGTCGAACTCGACCGTCTCCCCGATCCCGTATACGTCACCGTGGATGTCGATGTGTTTGACTGGAGCGTTATCATGAGCACAGGCACACCTGAACCGGGAGGATTCACGTGGGAGGAAGGCCTGTCGTTACTCCGTAAAATCTTTAAGCGCAAGAATGTTGTCGGCTTTGATGTTGTCGAGCTGGCCTATAACGATAGCGACTACAATTCCCCTTTTGCTGTAGCAAAACTTATCTATAAAATGCTGGGATTCAAGCTGGAGCACGTCTTGTCCGAGAAAAACCTGCCGTGGCCTTCAGCTCCGATGGGGACGATCGTTCCATCATAGAATGGTGTTGAGATGGATTTCAAGGATTTTATTTAAGGAGCCAACCGATGATACATCCTCATACCGAGTTGAGATTTATTCGCGAAGAGATTGGATACGGCGTCGTGGCGACTCGGTTCATACCCAAGGGAACCATCACCTGGGTACACGATGCGCTCGATCAGAAGTTTACGCATAAACAGATCGTTCATTTTGGGCCCTTGTATTCAAAAATACTCGATACGTATACGTTTCGAGATACCAACGGGGATTATATTCTCTGCTGGGATCACGGGCGGTTTATCAACCACAGTTTTTTCCCAAGCTGTATCACGACTGCTTATAATTTTGAACTGGCCGTTCGAGATATTCTCCCAGGGCAGGAGTTGACCAACGATTACGGTACACTGAATCTGTCTAAGCCCTTTCGTTGCCTTCCGGAGAAAGGATCGAACAGGGAGATAGTCCTACCCGATGATTTGCTCAGCTGTCATCGTGCGTGGGATCGACAGTTGGTTTCGGCCTTCAAGCACTTCCTCCGCGTTGCACAGCCCTTGGAGTGTTATTTGCCGCAGGATGTGTATGAAACGGCACTTTCCGTAGCCCGGGGAGATCGAAAGATGGATTCCATCGTTTCCTGTTTCTGTACAGAGAGGAGCCCGCTGATGAATGCCGAGTCCAAGCCCATAGTGGCAAGGTGAGCCTGGACATGAAAAAAGGGCCGGCATCATCATGAAATAGTGACAAAGGCCCGGGTCGTTTTATCCAGGGCTTAAATCACACAGGTAAAAAAAACCCGTTGTCGGGGTTTTTTTATTGCGCTGACGGAGAATGCTTGTTATATTGCGGTTGAACGATTACAAAGCATTATCGTTTTATTATATGATGTTTTAAAATAGAAAAAGAATGGTCCGAACGAAGATCATCGCTACACTGGGTCCGGCCAGCAGTACGGAGACGGAGCTCCGGAAAATGTTCAATGTCGGTCTGGATGTGGTTCGGTTGAATTTTTCACACGGAACCCATGCCCAGCACGCCCAGCGTATCCAGCGGATCCGCATCTTAAACCGAAAAATGCGCAGAGCCGTTAAGATCATGGCCGACTTGGAGGGTTATCGGATTCGCATCGGCCGGCTTTCATGTCCAATCCAATTGAAGAAGCATGCCCAGTTTTACCTGACGTTGCAGCCGGTGGATGGGAATACAGAAGAAGTGCCCTGGGATTACGACGGGCCGCTTCATCGGATCAAAAAAGGCATGTGCGTGTACCTGGATGATGGGCGAATCGTTCTGGAAGTTCTGGTCAGGGAAGAACAGAGAGTGAAGGTCAAGGTCCTGGTCGGGGGCATGCTGGAGTCCCGTAAAGGGGTGAATATGCCCGATGTGACATTCGACTTTGAAGGTCTTACTCCCAAAGACCGGGAGGACATCGAATTCGCCGTCTCACACAATGTCGATTTTATTGCCCAATCCTTCGTTCGTTGGGGACGGGATATCCGCGATGTCCGTGAGGTCGTGGGTGGCCGGCTTCCCGAGTGCCGATTCGTGTCCAAAGTGGAAAATCGGAAGGCCCTGGAAAACATCGATGATATCATCGCTGAATCAGATGTCATCATGATAGCCCGGGGCGACTTGGGTATCAGTGTACCCATTTTTCGCGTGCCCATGATCCAAAAAGATATCATCAAACGATGTGTGAAGGCCAGCAAGCCCGTTATCGTTGCCACGCAAATGCTGGAGAGCATGGTGGATGAGACAATCCCCACCCGGGCCGAGGTGAGCGACGTGGCCAATGCCATATTGGACGGAGCCACTCACCTGATGTTATCGGCGGAGACGGCCGTGGGTCAGCATCCACATCAGGCAGTAGAAATGATGAATCAGATCATTCGATACACGGAAGAGAAATCGGCGGGTGTGCCATAGGGTCATCCGAAAAGAATGGAACGTCTCGGGGATTGTTCACTGGCGCCGGATGGCATGATTACACGGTCCGTGTTTAAGACGGGTTCTGGAGTATCGTTTTCAGTGTTTTTAAAAGTTGGGCTTTCTTTACAGGTTTTTGAATATACTCTATGGCACCCAGTTGCTCGCTCTTCAACTTGTATTCATGATTGTGATGACCCGTGATGAATATCACCGGAATGTCGATGTTTTTTTTGTTCATCTGTTCCAGCAGCTGGAGTCCATCGAGGTTGGGCATGAGGATGTCCGAAATGATCACATCGAACGGTTCCTGAGCGATGCGCATCAGGGCATCGACACCGTCGGAAGCAAGTTTTACACGGTAACCCGTTCCGGTCAGGATTTTAGAGATTAATTTCTGAGTACTGGCATCATCTTCCACGACCAGGATAGACGCCTGGCTCTCGAAGGATTGCGCACTTTTTGATGGAAATTTGCCGGGTAGCAATGCGTTGAAGAGTTCATCCAGAGGAACGGTGGCGTACGTGGAAGCATAATCGGACATGGCATACGGGAGAACCAAGCTGCCGTTGTGGATGATGGAACCGCAGGAGTAAACCACGTTGGGAACGTATCCAATGCGTTCGTCTGTATTGGCCACCAGGAGGGGTTCTTTAAGCCGGCCAATGACTTTTGTCGGGTCTTCCTTGTCCAGAAGAATGGCACCCAGACTGTACGTTCGCATCGGGCCTACACCATGAGTAATCACCAGCCAGCCGTGTTCCGTCTCTATCGGAGACCCGGCATTCCCGACTTGCACGAGGTCCCAGGAGTATAAAGGTTCCTGAATTTTTTCAGCATGCCGCCAGAGGTTGATGTTGTCGGAGAACATCACATAGTTATTTACACCGTCGATGCGTGAGAGCATGGCATACTGGCCTTTGATTCTGCGGGGAAACAAGGCCAATCCTTTGTTCTGGGCGTATTCTCCATGAATCGGCTCTACCTTGAAATGGTAGAAATCTTTGGTCTCCAAGAGTTTTGGTAGGATGGCATATCCGTTATACGCTGTGTAGGTTGCATAATAGATGACGGAGCCGTCGTCATTGACGAATCGGACGAAACGGGCATCTTCGATACCGTTGCTCTCTGTATAGGATACTGGAAACAGGACCCGCTCGGAAATGGCCGTGTCCATGGAGAACGTTACTTCGTAATGGGATATGGCCAGCCAGTTAATGGACTCAACTACTTTTTGTTGTGTATAGGAAAGGTCTTTGCTTTTTTTCGTTTTCTCGATGGCGGCCTGGAGTTCACCGTAGATAAACGTATCACCGATTTGGTCAATGACCATGGCAATGACGTCCTTGACGATATTCATTTCATCGAGTTTGTTGAGAAACGTTTTTTTGTCGTACGCATGGCGGGTCACGATTTCAGGTACATCGACCAAATCACCAGGAGGTTCACAGGTCATGTAGTTGTTCGCGTCGATAATACAATTACGGAAAGCAATGGAGGAAATATGCCCTTCGCCCGTGGCGCGGAAGCTGATGATCGCCCGTTTTTGATCTTTGGAAAGCCCGCCCTGGAAAGGGTCTTCTATGATGGAAGGGTTGAAAAAAGCGGCCGATTCGATGGAGTATTCCATCGTAAAGTAGGCACCGATGATGAGTTTTTGTTCCATGGGAAGCGTGCTGGGATCGATGTTAATTCCTTCCAGGAGATGGCTGACTTTATCATAATTCTGTTCAAAGATGCGTGTGATATTCCGATGTCGGTGGGAATAATTTCGTAAGATTTGGTTGAGCAAAGCCTGGTGCCCTTTAACGGACATGCTGAGTACTTTTTGGATGATATTTCGAGCACGGCTTTCCTGGCCGGGCATGAAATGGCGTGTAATAACCCTCTTGGGATTGGGATAAAACCTCGTCGTTTTACGATTTACGGTGATGGGCATAGATGGTCCTCTGTTTTATTCATCACTCACAACATTCGGACATATCCGAATCATCGGTAAAAACGATGGATATGCAATCCATGGCGGTAAATATACAATATCTTTTTCAAATTGCAAATTAAAATTATTTTGATGTTTTTCTCAAGTTTTTCTTTATATTTTAAGGTTGGGTATTTCATTCGTGAATAGACCACGGAAAAGGGGCAATACAAAAACGATACGATGGCTGGTATCATAAAAAATTTCACCCCCAAGGTGAACATGCTCTCCTTATACCCGGTATCATCAAGCTTCATAGTTGTCGGTCTTATGCTTGCGATTTTATTCATCCATGGGGATTTGGGCTGCTCCGGATCGTAGGATCAATCCGTGGATAATCAATCAGGGAACAAAGACACGGGCGAACGGTACCGTGGGTATACTAAGACGGTGTAGCGTTGTTCATCGTCTTTGAGTATAGGATTGGTTTTGTAGTAATTACATTATCGAAAAACATTTCGTATTCAACGAACAGATTGGACCAAGCATGGATATTTCTGCTTTTATGAATACCGGTATTTATACGTGGGTTGTTTTACCGCTACTCATTTTCCTCGCACGTATCTGTGATCAGACCATAGGAACCATCCGAATTATGTTTATCTCGCGGGGAGACAAATTCATATCACCGATTCTTGGATTTTTCGAAGTCTTGATCTGGATCTTAGCTATCCGTGAGATTATGTATAACCTGTCCAACATACTAGGATACGTGGCTTATGCCGGCGGTTTTGCGACGGGAAACTTGATCGGTATCTATCTGGAGGAAAAAATCGCTCTGGGAGTACGTGTGATTCGCATCATCACGCAGAGGGATGCATCCACACTGGCCGCTTCTCTCATCAAAAAGGGATATGGTGTGACCAACATTCCGGCAAAAGGAAGCCAGGGAGAAGTCAACGTCATTTTTACGATGATCCACAGATACGATCTAGAGGAAGTGATCAAACTGGTCGAGCGCTTCAATCCCAAGGCGTTTTATACCATCGAGAGTGTGATTACAGTCAAAGAGGGCATGTTTCCGGCGAAGAGAAGTGTCTTTTGGAGGTTTTTTAGCAAGCCCCCTCGCTTCTACCGGAGGCTCCGTATCCTCAAGAGGCAGCGGATATCGCGCAAGGGGAAATGATATATGCCATTCGTTTTCTCCATTCTTGGAGGTTTAATCCTTCTCTATATGGGAGCCGAAGGCCTCGTCAGGGGAAGTGCTGCCTTAGCCCTGCGGCTTCGAATTTCCGCACTGGTTGTCGGACTTACTGTCGTCGCCTTTGGTACAAGCGCGCCTGAATTGGTTGTCAGTTTAAAGGCGGCCATCATCAGAAGCGGCGATATCGCTCTGGGCAATGTCATCGGGTCCAACATCTGCAACATTGGTCTCATTCTTGGCCTGTCCGCCATCATCCGGCCGCTGCGCATCCAGATTCAGACGATTCGTATCGATATACCCATACTCATCGGGTCTTCTCTGGTTCTTCTCATTTTTCTTTCAAATTTAAAAATTGGCCGATTGGAAGGGATTTGCCTGGCGGTCGGCATCGTCGCATTCGTGATGTTTAACGTATGGCATGCCAGAAAATCATCCGAGGGATCCAAAGACAATATCGTAGCAGAAATCCTACCTTCTCCCAAAGGTCGGGCTTGGAAAGACATTGTGTTCGTACTGGCCGGCCTCGGCATGCTGATTCTTGGGGCCAACCTTTTTGTGACTGGAAGTGTAAAAGCAGCGGAGCGCATGGGTGTGGGTGAAGCCTTTATAGGCCTCACCCTGGTGGCTCTGGGAACGAGTTTGCCGGAACTGGCCACATCGGTCGTGGCAGCATGGAAGAAGCAGAATGACATCGCTGTGGGCAATGTCATCGGGTCGAATATTTTTAATATTCTATGCATTCTGGGTTTTTCCTCGACCGTCCATCCCATACAGGGAATCGGTATCAAACCGTTGGATCTCTATCTCATGCTGGGTCTGACTGTTCTTATATTGCCGCTGATGAAATCGGATTTTACTCTCAAACGGTGGGAGGGAGGCGTGTTGTTGGCAGTTTATGTGTGCTATATCGTTTTCCTTGTACTTTGAGACGGCGGCTCTCAGTTTTTATGGAAGGATTATGGACTCATTCGTTCTCACATCATGGCAGTGGAAGAGTTGTATGATTGATACGTGTCTTTGGACATGTTACCGATTACTGCCAGAGGGACAACGATGGCCGTATGAGATGGCAGCCAGTACGGCTGATTGTGTATGTTATCTCGACCCGTGTGGATGAATGATTGCTGAATAGAACAGCACGTCCGATCCACAGACAAATAATAT
>Ga0180431_10003513_pt1 | contig 20137 bp, 17 predicted proteins | sample SS_ome_11_FD_132459 | JGI IMG/M metagenome (GOLD analysis project Ga0180431, IMG submission 132459) | Hypersaline lake sediment archaeal communities from the Salton Sea, California, USA - SS_1_MS_1 metaG | ecosystem: Environmental > Aquatic > Non-marine Saline and Alkaline > Hypersaline >... | reverse complement strand
TCGCCAAAGCTTCCAAAAAGGAAATTGCTCTTAAGAGTCTGGGCGATTTGGGATTGCAGGAGGATCAGGTGGGGAAGAAGGGATCCAAAACAACCATTGTAAATTTGACACTGCCCGTGCAGGAGAAGATGGCCGAGCTCATACCGGGTGCACCCGAGGAGGCGGCTGAGAAGCTTTCCGGTATTCTCAAGGAAAGGGGGCTGGTATGAATGACGTCTTCGCATTGGTCGAGCACAGACAGGGTGAGATACTGGATGTCACGTATGAGCTCCTGAGCGGGGGAGTGGAACTCGCCTCCAAGCTGGGTGGACAGCTCACAGCCGTTCTCCTGGGTTCGGATGTCGGCTCCTTCACAGATCAGCTGAAAACCCGAGCGCACCGGATCGTGGTTGTCGAGGATGACAAATTAAAAAACTTTAACGCCGAAGCCTACCAGCAGGTGCTCTCGGCTCTCATCAAAGAGCATAAACCCTACGTGACGCTGATTCCCCAGTCAGGATTTGGTGTGGACCTGGCCCCCAGCCTGGCCGTTGAACTGGATTATCCCCTGACCACGGATTGTTACGAGATAGACGCCAAAGACGGTGTGCTGTCGTCGTTCCGTCAAATCTACGGAGGAAAAGTCAACGCGCAAATCGGTTTTGTGAATGCGCCGGGTCACATCCTCACGGTACGCGCGGCATCTTTCGCCGTAGAAGAGCCCGGACTGACGGCAGAAATCGTGAATGTCGATTCTCCGTTGACGGAAGAAATCGCCTATCGCAAATTCGTCGATTACGTGGAAGCGGCCGTGGGTGATGTGGATATCACGCAGGCGCACGTCGTCGTGGGCATTGGCCGGGGTATCAAAGAGCAGGAGAATCTATCCCTTGTCGAAGAATTGGCCAAAGCCATTGGCGGTGTGCTGGCTTGCTCACGACCCGTGGTCGATGCCGGATGGCTTCCCAAGGAACGCCAGGTGGGGTCTTCGGGGAAAACCATCAAGCCGAAACTCTACATCGCCGTGGGAATCAGCGGCGCGTTCCAGCATGTGGCCGGAATGAAGGGTGCCGATACCATCGTTGCCATCAATAAGGATTGCAATGCGCCCATTTTTGGTGAAGCGGATTACGGAATCGTCGGCGATTTGTTTAAAGTGGTTCCCGCGCTGAGTGAAAAACTCAAGGAATTGAAGGGTTGATATGGCCAAGATTGGTGTATACATATGCCATTGTGGGGTGAATATCTCATCGTCCGTGGATGTTGAACGCGTTAAGAAAGCGGCAGAAAAGCATCCTTCGGTCGCGATCGCCAGAACGTATGCGTACATGTGCTCCGACCCCGGGCAGGACCTGATCCGGAAGGACATCAAGGAGCATGGATTGGATCGCATCGTCGTCGCTGCCTGTTCACCACGCATGCATGAGATGACCTTCCGAAAAACATGCGAATCCGAGGGCGTGAATGCGTACTGCTTCGAGATGACCAACATTCGGGAACAATGCTCCTGGGTGCATGCGGATGTCGATAAGGCGACGGCCAAGGCCATCGATCTGGTCAGGAGTTCCCTGTCGCGCGTCAGTCTGCTGGAACCCCTGAAGATTCAGGAAGTGCCCGTAACGCCCGCCGCACTGGTCATCGGTGGCGGAATTGCGGGCATTCAGGCTGCCCTGGATATTGCCGATGCCGGATTCCAGGTGTATCTGATCGAGAAAGAACCTTCCATCGGCGGCCACATGGCCCAACTGGACAAAACCTTTCCCACGCTGGATTGTTCGGCCTGTATCCTGACGCCCAAGATGGTGGATGTGGGCAATCATCCCCGCATTCAGTTGATGACATACACAGAAGTAACCAACGTCGATGGTTTCGTGGGCAATTTTAAAGCCACTGTGAAGAAGAAAGCCCGGTACGTGGATTTGGACAAATGCACGGGTTGCGGACTCTGTGCCGAGCATTGCCGGATGAAAGATCGCATCGATTCCGAATTCGAAGCAGGCATGGGCAAGCGATCGGCCATTTATTTGCCCTTTCCCCAGGCGGTACCACTCAAGTATACGGTAGATTCGGAAACCTGTCTTTTCCTGACACGGGGCAAGTGCGGAAAATCGCCCGAATGCCAGGACGTCTGTCCGGCTGATGCCATCGATTTTACGATGAAAGACGAAGAGGTCGAACTCGACGTAGGCACAATTATCGTCGCCACGGGATTTGAGCCGTTTGATGCTAGCAGAAAACCCGAACTGGCCTACTCGAATTATACGAACGTCATCACCGGATTGGAATTCGAGCGTCTGGTGTCGGCGTCCGGACCCACGACAGGACACATTATTATCGATGGAAAACAGCCCAAATCGTTCATTTTTATCCAATGTGTCGGTTCCAGGGACAAAAACCTGGGTAATGAATGGTGCTCTCGCGTCTGCTGCATGTATGCAATCAAGCAGGCCCATCTCATCAAAGAGAAAATACCCGATGCTCAGGTGACCATACTCTACATGGATTTGCGGTGTTTCGGAAAAGGATATGAGGAATTCTACGATCGTGTACGCTCCGAGGGCGTGATATTCCGAAGAGCCATCGGTTCTGAAATTTACAAAAAAGGTGACCAACTCATCGTACGTACGGAAGATACGTTCCTGGGTAAGACAGTCGAACTGGAGACCGACGTGGTGGTGCTTTCCATCGGTCTCGAGCCCGGGTCCGGAGCCGAGGCCATGAGCAAGCTGCTCAAACTTTCCTGTACGACCGACGGGTTTCTGATGGAAGCGCACCCCAAACTTCGTCCCGTGGATACGGCATCCGACGGCGTGTTTCTCGCAGGATGCTGTCAAGGTCCCAAGGATATTCCAGATACCGTTGCTCAGGCCAAGGCAGCCGCATCATCCGCTCTGGTACCCATGGTGCAGGGTAAAGTATTCGTTGAACCCATCGTCGCCCAGGTGGACGAAGACTTGTGCTGCGGATGCCGGGTCTGTGAGACCGTGTGTGCCTACAAGGCCACGGTTTTCGATGAAGAAAAGGGCGTTATGACCGTGAACAGTACGCTATGCAAGGGATGTGGATCCTGCGGAGGCGCTTGTCCCACAGGTGCCATATCCATCAGGCATTATACGGATCATCAGATTTTTGCACAACTGGAATCCCTTTCCGAACTGATCTTTGAAGAAGAATAAGCGCAGGATAGGATAGACGGATGGATGACACTCAAAACGGCGATAAGACTTCATCACAGGGTAAGAAAAATGACACCTGGTCGCCCCGAATAATCGGGTTTGCATGCAACTGGTGTACGTATGCCGGCGCGGATCTGGCCGGAACGTCCAGGATGAAATACCCGGCCAACATTCGTATCATCCGGCTGATGTGTACGGGACGTATTGATCCGACCTTCATACTCAAGGCATTTTTAGGGGGGGTCGACGGCGTTCTCATCGGCGGGTGTCATCCAGGAGACTGCCATTATCAGACCGGGAATTACAAAGCCCAGAGACGTGTGCAATTGACAAAAAAAATATTGAGCCAGTTTGGCATCGAGCCGGATCGTCTGCGTCTGGAATGGATTTCTGCATCGGAGGGGGCACGATTTGCCGAGATCGTCAGCGAATTCACAGAATCCATACAGTCGATGGGCCCCAATCCGTTGAGGGGAAACGATCGTGTCACCTAATTCTCGTGAAAGCAAAAGGCTGATACACGTCTACACCGGTCCGGGAAAGGGAAAGACCACGGCTGCCTTGGGTCTGGCATTACGGGCATGCGGGCACGGCTGGAAAGTCAAGATGATCTGCTTCATGAAGGGCGATCCCGATTATGGCGAAGTACGCATATCTGAATCCATTGCCAACTTCGAGCTCATCCAGTCTGGGTTGCCCACGTTTGTCAAGAAAGGCGAACCTTCGGAGGAGGATCTTCGCCTGGCAGAAGAAGGCTTGCAAATGGCAGAAGAAGCCTTGAAGAACGGCAAGCTCGACATGCTGATTCTCGACGAAATAAACGTAGCCGTCGATTACGGCCTGATTTCGCTGGACCGTATTCTGAATCTCATGGATACCAAGCCCGATAGCGTGGAACTGGTCCTGACAGGACGATACGCGCATCCCGAGGTCGTGAAACGGGCCAACCTCGTCAGTGAAGTGCTGGAAATCAAGCATCCGTATCAGCAGGGGATACAGAGCAGGGAGGGCATCGATTTCTGAGGATTTGTTAACACAATTTAAATCCGGAGACAGGGCGGCGTGTGCACGGATCATCTCGAAAATCGAGAATGATTCTTCCGATGCCGCTGAACTTTTTAGTGCCGTTTACGCTGATGTGGGAAAGGCCCATCGTATCGGTATCACCGGTCCGCCCGGAGCGGGAAAGAGCACCATCGTGGAGAAATTGGCCGTTCACTTTCGGAAAGAGGGAAAGACGGTGGCCATCATCGCCGTGGACCCCACATCTCCCTTCAGCGGTGGCGCCATCCTGGGCGACCGGATTCGGATGTCCAGTCTGTTCTGTGATCCCGATGTGTTCATCCGTAGTATGGCCACACGGGGGAGTCTGGGCGGACTTGCCACCAAGACCAAGGAAGTCTGCGACCTCCTGGACGCGTTCGGCAAGGACGTCATACTCATCGAGACCATCGGAGTAGGTCAGGCCGAGCTGGACGTGGCTCAGACGGCACAGACGACCCTTATCGTCCTGGTTCCCGAATCGGGCGACGGGATTCAGGCCATGAAAGCGGGTCTGATGGAGATCGGGGATATCTTTGTCGTGAATAAATCCGACCGGGACGGTGCCGACCGGATGATGGGTGAAATCGAGATGATGCTGGAGATGCGGCCTGAGAACAAAGATTGGCATGCCCGCGTCATCAAAACAGTGGCCGTTGAGGATATCGGCATCGATACGTTGTGTCGTGACATCCAGGAGCACCACGCCTTTCTCGTGGAGCACGATCTCCTGACCATGCATCGGGAAGAGAATATACGGTCGACTATCGTGTCCCTGGTCGAAAAACGCTATTCTCAGGCCCTGTGGAACGAGGCGGGCATTCAAGAATTGCTCCAGAGCCTGATCGCCGAGGTTTTGTCTGGAAAAAAGAGTCCGACATTCGCATCCCAGGAAATCTGGGAGCACTGGTTGAATCATCACTAAGAAAATTCATGATTCCACAAATTTAACGGGGTATGATATGACATCGAATAGAATGCGTGTCCTGATCGTCCTGTTTCTCTTAGGATTATCGACAATACCTGCTTTTGGGCAAGATGTTTTGGAAGAATACAATCCGTTGATCGAAGCAGGCCAGTACACCAAGGTTCAGGCGAAAATGCGGAAGGCCATTGCCGACAATCCAGGGATGAATCCCACCGACCGGCTGGTCCTGGAATTCGAGATCGAGCGTCTCAACCGCATCCGTAAGGATTTCACCAAGACGAAAGAGAATGTCCTCGAATACATCCGTACGTACGTGCCCGACGTCACCGATGAAAACATACGCCAATGGGAAGAGGAAAAATCATTAGAGTACAAAATCATCGACGGAAAAAAATGGTATTTCTACCGGGCCGCGCCCAATCTGTTCCGTATCAATCGAGAACTCAAGGCCATTAAAAAATCCTACGAAGAAAAGCACGGACAGGTCGAAAAGCCCGAGTACTCGTTTATCGAAGACGCTAAACAGATCGTCCAGGCTGCCGAGACGTTGCATAAATCCCTTGTCAAACCCCGGCGGTTCAAGATGACGTACACCCTGACGGTAGACGCCGATGCCGTGCCAGGGGGAGAGGTCATTCGTGCATGGCTTCCGTACCCCAGGGAAGGTAATCCCCGGCAGGTTGATATCCAATTTTTCGGCTCCGATCCTCAGGAGCATATCATATCCGACAACGACGCCTACCTTCAGCGATCCATCTATATGGAGAAAAAGGCCGTGCCTGGAAAACCCACGGTCTTTCAGGCCCGCTTTGCGTTTAAGACGTATTCCCAGTATCATCATATCGATCCCGAAAGCATACAGCCTTACGATACGGATTTGGACTGGTATAAAGAATACACGGCCGAGAAACCGCCGCATGTCGTGTTCACACCCGAGCTGAAGAAGGTATCCCAGAAAATCGTGGGCAGCGAAACGAATCCATATCTTAAAGCGAAAAAAATATTCCAGTGGATCGACGCATGGTCTCCCTGGGCAGGCGCCAGGGAGTATTCGACAATGCGGAATATTCCCATGTACGTGTACGAGAACAAGCACGGTGACTGCGGTATGCAGGCGCTTATGTTCCTTACAATGGCCCGATTGAACGGTATTCCCACGCATTGGCAGTCCGGCTGGTGGCTGACTCCGGGCGCGGTCAACCTGCACGATTGGTGCGAAATCTTTCTGGAGCCTTACGGATGGCTACTCGTGGATCAAGATCTGGGCATCCAGGATTGCGATGACGAGCGCGTCAAGTGGTTCTGCCTGGGAAATACCAATGCGTATCGGTGGGTCGTGAACGATGATTTTTCCAAGCCGTTCTACCCGGCAAAGATACATTCCCGGAGCGAGACCGTGGATTTTCAGAGGGGCGAGGTCGAATGGAGAGGGGGGAACCTGTACTTCGATCAATGGGATTATCATCTGAACGTAGAGATCGTCGAATAGATCATGAGTGCGAAGTAGATACACCATCAGACGTCAACGTTCATCTCTATTTTTTATGAGTTTGTGCGGATACTAACGATAGGGTTTAACACATGGACGACGAACTGAAATCAGCAAAGGAAGCGTGGAAAAAGAAAGTAGCGCAATGCGATTCCAGAGACGTTTCGTTCGAGACCGTTTCTGGAGAGCCGGTGGAGATACTGTACACGCCGGACGATATGGACGGTTTGGACTACACAGAAGATCTCGGGTTCCCGGGAATGTACCCGTTCACGCGGGGTGTGTACGAGAACATGTACCGGGGCCGACTGTGGACGATGCGCATGTTCTCGGGATTCGGGAGTGCCCAAGACACGAATACCCGGTACAAGTATCTCCTGGATCACGGTCAGACGGGACTTTCTGTGGCCTTTGATTTTCCCACACTCTACGGAAGGGATTCCGACGATCCCATGTCCTGCGGAGAGGTGGGAAAATGCGGCGTGGCCATCTCTTCTTTGGAGGACATGGAGCGCTTATTCGAGGGTATTCCCCTGGATAAAGTCTCCACGTCCATGACCATCAACGGGCCGGCTGCTATTCTATGGGCCTTCTATATCGTGACGGCAGAGAAGCAGGGTGTGGAATCCACGAAACTTCGCGGCACCATACAGAACGATATCCTCAAGGAGTATATCGCGCAAAAATCCTGGCTCGTGCCACCAGAACCCTCCATGCGTATCACGGTGAATACCATGGAATACGGATCGAAACATGTGCCCAAATGGAATACGATTTCCATCTCGGGTTACCATATCCGTGAGGCCGGATCGACAGCGGCCCAGGAACTGGCCTTTACCCTGGCCGATGGATTCGCCTACGTGCAGGCCGGAATCGATGCGGGTATGAATGTGGACGACTTTGCTCCCCGGCTTTCGTTCTTCTTCAATTCGCATATCGATTTTTTCGAGGAGATTGCCAAGTACCGTGCCGCGCGCCGAATCTGGGCCAGAGAGATGAAAAACACGTACAAGGCCGAAAATCCTCGATCCTGGCTGATGCGGTTTCATACGCAGACGGCCGGCTGTACCCTGACGGCCCAGCAGCCGGAAAACAACATCGTACGCGTGGGCTGGCAGGCACTGGCCGCGGTGCTGGGCGGCACGCAAAGCCTGCATACTAATTCCATGGATGAGACACTGGCCCTGCCCTCGGAGAAGGCGGCGCTCATCGCCCTGCGCACACAGCAGCTCATCGCTCATGAATCGGGCGTGGCCAACACCATCGATCCCCTGGCCGGGTCGTATTTCGTGGAATCCCTGACGAATAAAATCGAAGCCAAAGCCTACGACTATTTTAAAAAAATAGAGAAACTAGGAGGTATCGTCAAAGCCATCGAAGTCGGTTACCCCCAGAAGGAAATCGCTGAGGCAGCTTTTCGATACCAAAAATCTATCGAAGATAAAAAACGGATCATCGTCGGTGTGAACGATTACACCATCGAGGGAGAGAAGCTCGAAATTCCCATTTTGAAGATCGACCCCCAAGTGGAAAAAAATCAATGCCGGCGTTTGGCCGAACTTCGGGAGAAAAGAGACAATCCCAAAGTGACGCGTGCCCTGGACGACTTGCGGAACGCCTGTCAGAGTAACGAAAATATCATGTTTCCTATTCTGGAAGCGACGCGTGCCTATGCCACCCTGGGCGAGATTGCCGGTGTACTGAAGGAGGTTTTCGGCGAGTACAGAGAGCCTCCCATCTATTGGTAGGAGTTTAAGATGGCGAAAAAACTGAGAATACTCGTTGCCAAACCGGGTCTGGACGGTCATGACCGGGGAGCCAAAGTCGTGGCTCGCGCCTTGAGAGACGCCGGCATGGAGGTCATCTACACGGGGCTTCATCAAACGCCGGAGATGATCGTCGAGGCTGCCCTCCAGGAAGATGTGGATGCCATCGGACTCTCGATCCTGTCGGGTGCCCATATGACGCTTTTTCCCATGGTCAAATCGCTGATGGAGGAAAGAGGCATCGGAGACAGGCTTCTGTTTGGCGGGGGCATCATTCCGAAGGAGGATATTCAATCATTGACCCAAGGGGGCGTGGGACGCATCTTCGGGCCGGGCGCACCCACACAGGAGATCGTCGATTACATTCGAGAAACCATCGGTGCCCAGGATGCATAGAGCGCATATCTACAACGTTCTGCCCGTTCAGGAAGAAGTCCGGGAATACGCTGCAGCGTTCGGGAAGGAGCATATCGCTCCCCTTTCTCAGAAGCTGGATAGACAACCTCCTCGATTTCCTGTTGAACTGTACCGAAAAATGGCCGACGCCGGGTTTCTGGGCTTTACGACTTCACCAGACTGGGGAGGAAAGGGTAAAACATGGATTGAATACGCCACACTCATAGAAACACTTGCGACTTTTGACGCCTCGATGGCGTTCATCCTCTCCATCGGCAATCTTGCCATCACGCCCATCGAACTTTTTGGAACCGAAGAGCAGAAACGTCGGTATTTAACACCGATGATGCGAGGGGAATCCATCGGTGCTTTTGCTCTCACAGAGCCTGGCGCGGGCTCCGATGCCATGAACCTTCAGACCACGGCCCTGGTCCAAGATGAAGCATTCATCGTCAACGGTGAGAAAGTCTTTATTTCCAGCGGGGACGTGGCCGACATCATCATCCTCATCTGCGCCGCGCAACAGACAGGAGAAGAGGCCCAGCTTTCTGCCCTCATCGTGGAGGCGGATCAACTGGAAGGTTTGACCCGTGACGTCCTGAAGGATAAAATGGGTCTTCGTGGATCGACAACGGCTCGACTCCAATTCCAGACGAGTCGTATTCCCATACAGAACCTGATAGGAGAATTAGGCCAAGGTTTCAAGATCGCCATGAAATCCCTGGATTTTTCCCGAGTGGCCATCGCTGCACAGGCCGTGGGATTGGGTCAGGCATGCCTGGACAGAGCCGTGGACTTTTCCAAAAAGCGGGAAGCTTTCGGCGGTCCCATCGCAAAACTGGCTTCCATTCAGGAGATGCTGGCAGAGATGTCCACCCGTCTCGAGGCTGCTCGGCTCCTGACGTACAAAGCAGCCACTTTGATGGATGCGGGTGAACCTTTTGGAAAAGAATCGGCACAGGCCAAGCTGTTCGCATCGGATATGGTAAATTTTGTGGCCGACCGAGCCGTTCAGATTCATGGGGGGTATGGGTATGTAGGGGATTTCTCAGACATCGAAAAACTCTACCGAGATGCACGTGTTATCCCCATTTATGAAGGAACATCGGAAATACAAAAAATGATTATTGCACGTCATATCGTCAAATAGGAGGTTTAATTTGTGTGAACAACATCCAGTGGGTATCGTGGGTTACGGTGCCTACGTGCCCAAGCACCGCATCAAAGTAGAAGAGATTGCCAAGGTGTGGGGTGCTGATGCCGAGAGTTACAAACGCGGCCTGATGCTTCGGGAAAAATCGGTTCCAGCCCCGGACGAGGATACCATCACTATGTCCGTTGAAGCCACACGACATGCTCTGAAGCGCTGTGATGTGAATCCGAAAGACATCGGCGCCGTGTATGTGGGTTCCGAATCACATCCTTACGCCGTCAAGCCGTCGGGTACGGTCGTGGCAGAGGCTATAGGAGCCACGCCGGACATTCACTGCGCCGATTACGAGTTTGCCTGCAAAGCCGGTTCCGAGGCGATGTTCGTCACCCTTTCTCTGGTCAAGGCCGGAGAGATGGCGTATGCCCTGGCCATCGGGGGTGACACATCCCAGGGTGCTCCGGGCGATGCTTTGGAGTATTCGGCCGCAGCAGGGTCTGCATCCTTCATCATGGGGGCCGATGATCTCATCGCTGAGTGCGAATATACGTATTCCTTCATGACCGATACGCCCGATTTCTGGCGTCGGGAATACCAGTATTATCCCAGGCATGCCAGCCGGTTTACCGGAGAGCCGGCCTATTTCAAGCACGTGCTGGGTTCTGCCCAGGGCATCATGGAACGTGCGGGCATGAAGGCCGATGACTTCAATTATGCCGTTTTTCATCAGCCAAACGGTAAATTTCCCATGCGGGTCGGTAAGATGCTGGGTTTCAAAAAAGAACAGATCGAGCCCGGCTGGCTCTCGCCCACGCTGGGCAACACGTACTCCGGGTCTTCGCCCATGGGGCTCACGGCCACGCTGGATATCGCCAAACCGGGTGACAAGATCCTGATGGTATCCTACGGATCGGGTGCCGGGAGCGATTCCTTCATCTGGACGGTGACGGAAAAAATCGACCGTGTCAGAGACAATGCCCCCAAAACACGGGAGCAACTGGAGACCGGCATTCGGTATGTGGATTATGGTACGTATGCCAAGTTCCGTGGCAAGATTAAAAAGGCAGATTGAGACCCGATTCCGGAGGATTGTGAAATGCCCATCAGAGAAATAAAAGTGACGGAAGCCATCATTCGTACATACACGGATCGGTTTCTTCGCTGCCTGGAACTGGATGTAGCCATCGTAGGCGGTGGCCCCGCCGGTTTGGTGGCTGCCAAGGTGCTGGCCGAGAACGGTGTGAAGACGGCCCTTTTCGAGCGAAAACTCAGCATCGGCGGTGGTATGTGGGGGGGAGGCAATGGCTACAACGTCATTGTAGTGCAGGAACATGCGAAACGAATTCTGGATGCATGCGGAATCGAAGCCAAAAAGTTCAACGACGATTATTACACGGCCGATTCTGTGGAGAGTGTCGCAAAATTGATTGCTGCAGCAAAAAATGCCGGTGCCGAGATATTCAACCTGATCAGTGTGGAGGATGTGGTGGCCAAGGGCGGTAAAGTATGTGGTCTGGTTATCATAAGCAGTCCGATTGAAATGTCACAGTTTCACATCGATCCCATTACCATCGAGACACAGTTTGTCATCGATGCCACAGGCCATCCGGCCGAGGTTGTCAGTATTATTGAAAAGAAAGTGGGCCCGTTAAAGACCAAAACCAAGGGTGTGATGGGTGAACGTTCCATGTTTGCCGAGGACGGCGAACGGTTTGTCGTCGAGAAAGCAGACGAGGTTTTTCCCAACGTGTACGTGGCAGGCATGTGTGTGGGCGCCGTGTACGGAGGGCCACGCATGGGGCCCATTTTCGGCGGCATGCTCCTCAGTGGCGAACGCGTGGCCAAGCTCATCCTCAAACAAATGGGGAAATGACGACGTGGATGCCAGACACCGCAACCAGGAACTGGATTGGTCTCTGGTGGCTATCATCGACAGGGCATGGCTGAGAGACAGACCCATCGGGCTACTCGCTGAACAGATCATACGCGGAGGCGCAACCATCATCCAGTATCGTGACAAGATTTCGGAGAGTCGGGCGTTCTATACAGAAGCGTCCGTGCTTAGCGATGTCACGACAGCCCATCGCATACCGCTCATCATCAACGACCGGGTGGATATCGCCATGGCCGTGGGAGCCGACGGTGTGCATCTGGGTCAGGATGACCTGCCCATGGACGCAGCCCGTGCTATCGTGGGGGAGGATACGATCCTGGGCGGTTCCGTGCACGACACCGGAGAACTGGCGACGATGGAAGACGCGGACTATCTCGGAGTGGGGGCTGTCTACCGGACGATCTCCAAAGAAAAAGCGAAAGTCGGCGGACTCGAGCTCATCAAAACAATCCGGTCGTTGACACGAAAACCGATGGTCGGCATCGGCGGCATAACGCCTGATAACTGCGGTGATGTCATCGCCGCGGGTGCCGATGGTGTGGCTGTCATTTCGGCCATCATGGATGCGGACGATGTCACATCCATGGTACAGTGTTTCATCGAAAAAATCGGACACGCAAGATAAGTGGAGGTATGAACCATGCTGGATTATCCTGACATGATCACACGTTTACCCCAGGCAGACATTCCGTTCCAGGGAGTTCGAGGCTGGCTACTCCAGGGGGATCACCAACAGATCGTCTTCATGGATATCGAGCCCATCGGCGAGGTCACAGAACACAGCCACGGAGCCCAATTCGGTGTCGTCCTGGATGGAGAAATGAGTCTGACCATCGGGGGCGAGACGAAACTGTACAAGAAGGGCGATGCCTATTTCATACCCGACGGTGTGCCTCATTCTGCCGTATTTAAAAGTCGTGTGAAAGTGATCGACATGTTCGACGAAAAAGAACGCTACAAAGCAAAATAGGAATTTTTACGATAAATTTTGGAGGATGCATGAGAGACGTGGCTGTTATCGGGGTAGGGATGCAGAAGTGGGGGGAATTGTGGGAAAAATCATTGCGGGACATATTTGTAGAATCGGCCTTGCTGGCCATCGACGATGCCGGCGTAGACCGCATCGATAGCATGTATGTGGGATGTATGTCCAGCGGATTGTTCGTCGGACAGGAACACATCGGATCGCTGCTGGCGGATTATCTGGGTGTATCGCCCATTCCATCGACACGTGTAGAAACGGCCTGTGCCTCCGGAGGCGCAGCCATGCGCATGGGATTCATAGAAGTCGCCTCAGGAATCAGCGACATCGTGCTCGTCGGCGGTGTCGAGAAAATGACCGATGTGGGCGGCGATGAAGCGACGTACGCCCTGGGGACGGCAGCGGATCAGGAATACGAGGGATTCAACGGAATTACGTTTCCCGGTCTGTATGCGATGATGGCTCACAGGCATATGCACGTGCATGGAACGACGCGGGAACAGCTGGCCATGGTAGCCGTGAAGAATCATGACCACGGATCAATGAATCCCTTGGCCCAGTTTCCGATGAAAGTGACTGTCGAACATGTATTAAAATCGGTTATGATCGCCGATCCGTTGCGTATTCTCGATTGTTCGCCCATCACCGACGGCGCCGCTGCAGCCATACTCTGCCCCCTCGACATGGCCAAACAACTGTCGAAGAAACCGCCCGTTAAAGTGATCGGTTCAGGCCAGGCTACAGACGCGATTGCCCTGCATGCCCGGGACGATCTGACAGTGCTGAATTCAACGGTGAAGGCTGCTGAAGTGGCCTACAAGATGGCGGGTAAAAAACCGGAAGATATGGATTTAGCCGAAGTACACGATTGTTTTACCATCGCCGAAATTTGTATCACTGAAGCGCTGGGTTTCGCAGAACCGGGAAAGGGAGGGGCTCTGGTGGAAAGCGGAGAAACGCGATTCGACGGTAAAATCCCTGTGAACGTCAGCGGGGGGCTTAAATCCAAGGGGCATCCGGTGGGAGCCACAGGCGTGGCTCAGATCACAGAGATCGTACACCAACTCAGGGGCGAGGCGGGTAAGAGACAGGTGAAGGATGCCCGTGTCGGATTAACGCAGAACATGGGTGGGAGCGGGGGAAGCGCCGTCGTTCACATACTGGAGGTCGTATAGATGATTGCACCGAGACTGTGGCGGGAAATGCCACAAAGATACCGTTATGAAGCGGCCAAATGTAAAACGTGCGGTAAAGTCTTCTTTCCGCCGCGGTTAATCTGTTCAGCATGCGGCTCTAAGACGTTCGATAACATAGTATTAAGCCGGAATGGCAACGTGTTGACGTACACCATCATCCGGGTCCCGCCCAGCCAGTTCAAGGATGAGGCGCCCTATGCCATGGGGATCATCGAACTGGAAGGAGGCGGTCGGTTAACGGCTCAAATCGTCGATTGTGACTTCGATAAAATCCGGATTGGCATGCCAGTCAAACTCGAATTCCGACGGATTCAGGCAGAGGGTGAGGCCGGCGTGATCGGCTACGGGTACAAGTGTATTCCGGTGTAGGCCAACCCATGCGGTAGGTCCATCATGACCCTTTTATGGAAAACCTTGGTCCGTTTTATTCATAATACCCGTATATCAAGGATTGCCGTGTTTGTGATCCTTGTCTTTTCAGTAAGAGTGAATGCTCAAGATTCGGAATGGGTCACATTCCTGGCGTCCAGATTCGTTTCGACTATCGCGGATGCAGGGGAACACCTCTGGTTGGGAAGCACGGGACTCGTGAAGATGAGAAAATCCGACGGAAATCTGGTTTTTTACGATAAGACGAATTCCGGACTTCCCGATAATCTCATCACGGCCCTCACCATCGATACGCATGGGCAACTCTGGATCGGCACAGAGGTCGGTTTAGCAAAATTTAACGGTGTGGATTGGACTCTGTACACGGTCTCGAACTCTTCTCTGCCGGACAACAGCATCCGATCCCTTGTCTCCGATGAATCGGGAAACATCTGGATAGGGACACTGCAGGGTTTGGTGAAGTATGACGGCGTGGACTGGACAACCTATACGCCGCAGAATTCGGGTATCCCAGACGAAAAAATCAGTGCCCTGACTGTAGACAATGATGGAAATGTCTGGGTCGGTACTTATGAGACATGGATCGGCGATGGAAGTCTAGCGATGTTTAACGGAACCCGGTGGACTGTATACAGGGTTTTGGAATATCAGAATATCGATCATCTGCTCACCGATTCAGAAGGGAATGTTTGGATCGTCATCGTGAATGTGTTCACGGGCGACTACGAATTGGCTAGATTCAGTGGTACACAATTGACTGTGTACAATCAATCGGTCCTGGGCATACAAATCCATTCGCTGGCCAAGGATAATCAGGGCAATCTCTGGATGGGGACATCTGCTGGATTGACCCGATTCGACGGATTGCAGTGGACACATTACGATAAACAAAACTCAGAAATGATGGATGATTGGATCAACACGGTCATCGTGGACGTCAACGGCAATGGCATTATATGGCTGGGTACTCCCAGCGGCTTGATGAGGTTCGACGGATCGAACTGGGACGTGTATTACACGGCCAGTTCCGGTCTGCTCAGTAATGTCGTTTACACGATTGCCGTACAGGGGGAAGAAACCGTATGGGCAGGGACACACGGAGGTGCAGCGAAGCTATCGGGTAGGGATTGGATGACGTATACCACCCGAAATTCTGGACTCCCTCATAATATGGTCACGAAAATTGTTATTGACGAGGCAGGTCCTGTCTGGATGGGTACGGGTATGGGGTTGGTAAAATTCGACGGAATGGATTGGGAAGTATACACCGATGAAAATTCGGGTCTTCCTTCGAACGTCATCTCGGATTTACTTTTTGACGCTAGTGGCCATCTCTGGATAGGTACGACGCGCGGCTTGGTGGAATACGATGGCTCCAGTTGGGTTGTTTACGATGATCTAAACTCGGGATTGCCCAGTCGGAAAATATCCACGCTGGCCCACGATTCCCGGAATAATCTCTGGATCGGGACCATCGACAGTGGGCTCGTCCAATACGACGGAACGGATTGGACCATACATAGCACGTCCAATTCTGACATACCTTCCAACACGATCTACGATATTACCGTAGACTCGGCGGATCATATTTGGATTGGAACATACGCAGCGCTTAGTCGATTTGACGGTTCCCAGTGGCACACATACGACATGAATAATTCGCCATTACCCTATACGCGCATGCGGGCCCTTAAAATCGATCATCAAGGCAATCTATGGGTTGGAACCAGCGAACAAGGCGTTCTTCAATTCAACGGTACCGAATGGACGATTTACAACACCTCAAATTCCGGGCTACCCAATAACGTCGTGTTTTCCATCGAGGTTGATACCCGGAATAATCTCTGGATCGGAACCGCAGCGGGTATAGGCATTCATAACCCAGAGGGCGTGGACCTGGGATACATAGAAGTCCCCACGGCTTTTTCCCTCTTCCAGAACTATCCCAATCCGTTCAATACGAGTACAACGATTGCTTTCAGCGTTCCTGTGATCGCCCATGTGAATATCCAAATATTTAACCTCCTCGGACAGTCTGTTTATGAGCTCACGGACCGCGTATACGAACCGGGTACGCATCGTCTCATCTGGAATGGAACCGACCATACGTCCACGACGGTTTCCAGTGGTTTGTATTATTTACGCATGATCACAGAATCGGAACGAAAGACCAAGTCGATGATTCTCCTGCGCTAACATAATTGGATTCTCTCGTTCGATGGATGGATGGATAACCACGAAGATGACGCATGCCATGAATAAATAAAAGGATTCCGCGTGTACAGAATCGAATCGAAAATATCGATAAAGAGTGCTGAGTTTAAAGAAAACCGCGAATACATGATCCGTCTGGTGAGGAAGCACAAGGAGCGGCTGGAACAGGCCAAGCAAGGCGGTCCGCCCAAAGCTCATGAAAAACATAAAGCCCGCGGTAAGCTGACGGCCCGGGAAAGACTCGACAAGCTGTTCGATCGGAATACGCCCTTCCTGGAATTCAACCCCCTGGCCGCTTTTGACATGTACGACAGTCAGGCACCTGCTGCGGGTATCATCACGGGCGTGGGCGTTATTCACGGCAGGGAGGTCCTCGTCATCGCCAACGACGCGACGGTGAAGGGCGGTACCTACTTTCCCATGACGATCAAAAAACATGTCCGCGCACAGGAAATCGCCAAGACGAATCGGTTGCCCTGCATCTATCTCGTGGATTCGGGGGGTATTTTTCTGCCGCACCAGGCAGGGACGTTTCCGGATAAAGATCACTTTGGCCGGATTTTTTCCAATCAGGCAAACCTGTCCGCCATGGGAATACCTCAGATTTCCGTGGTCATGGGATCGTGTACGGCTGGCGGCGCCTATGTACCGGCCATGAGCGATGAAACGGTGATCGTGAAACAGCAGGGGACTATTTTTATCGGCGGCCCACCCTTGGTGAAAGCGGCCACGGGCGAAGTGGTGACCGACGAAGAATTAGGCGGTGCAGACGTCCACTGCCGGATATCGGGTGTATCCGATCACTATGCCCAGAACGATGAGCACGCACTCCAGATCACGCGCAACATCGTGGAATGCCTGGAAAGGACGAATAAGTTCAAACTGGATATTTCGGAACCCGAAGATCCGTACTATGATCCTGAGGAAATCTACGGCATCGTCCACAAGAATTTGCGGAAACCCTACGATATCCGAGAACTCATCGCCCGCATGGTCGATGGGAGCCGTTTTCAAGAGTTTAAAGAGTTGTACGGTCTGACATTGGTATGCGGTTTTGCGAGAATCATGGGATATCCCGTGGGGATTCTGGCCAATAACGGGATTTTATTCTCGGAATCGAGCCTGAAAGGAGCCCATTTCATCGAGCTTTGTACGATGCGGAAGATTCCCCTGGTATTCCTCCAGAATATCACGGGTTTTATCGTTGGGAAGCAGTACGAGCACGGTGGAATCGCCAAAGACGGGGCCAAGCTCGTCCATGCCGTAGCCAATGCCCAGGTGCCCAAATTCACAGTCATCGTCGGAGGGTCTTACGGGGCCGGTAATTATGCGATGTGCGGACGCGGTTACGATCCGCGTCTTCTCTGGATGTGGCCCAACAGCCGGATATGCGTAATGGGGGGAGAACAGGCCGCCGATGTGTTGCTCACCGTCAAAATGGCCGGGCTAAAAAAGCAGGGTAAATCGATGACAAGGAAAGAACAAGAAGCGTTCAAAAAGCCGGTCATCGAACGTTATGAACAGGAAGCCAGTGCCTACTATTCGACGGCTCGCATCTGGGATGATGGTATTTTGGACCCTCTGGACACGCGGAATGCCCTGGCTCTGGGAATCTCCATGTCGCTGAATGCGCCCGTGCCGGATCAACAGTACGGTGTATTCAGGATGTAATCAGACCCGGAATCCCGGATCATGAACTATGGACAAATTGAAAACTCATATGGGACAACTCACGTATCTACATGTATTATAATCGATATGAGCGTTCATGATTACCGATTCATTTCTGTGCTTTTTATTGTGAAAAAATTTTAAGGAAAAACAGCGATGAAACGACAATCCGTTTTATATCTTCGACTTATCTTTTTCGGACTGTTTACAGCAATGTCGGCATTGGGTCAAACCGATATTCCTGAACTGAGGCTCGGTCAATCGTTAAAAAAAGTCATCTCAGGGAGCGATGTCCACTCGTTCAGAGTAGCTATCGAAGCAAACCTGTTTATGTTCGGTGTCGTCGATCAGCAGGGCATCGATGTCGTCGTGAGGATTTACGATCCCGATGGAAAGTTGATCGAAGAGGTCGACAGTCCCAATGGCAGGTTTGGACCGGAGCCTGTATCATTGGTGGCGGATGCCTGGGGTTTTTATCGAATCGATGTCACGCCACTGAATTCAGATGCCGAGCCTGGAAACTACGAGATCAGAATCATACGTATTCAGCCTTGTGCAAATACCATTGAGGGAAGAGTCGATCAACTGTTCACCATTTGGGATCGGCCGGACTCACCCGGAGCCGCATTGGCCGTGGTTCGGGATGGTCACATTGTATATAAACAAGGGTACGGATACGCTCAACTGGAATACGGGGTTCCCATCACGCCCTCTACCATCTTTCATGTAGCCTCGGTTTCAAAGCAGTTCACGGTCTTTGCTGTAACGATGCTGGCGCATCAAGGGCACCTCTGCTTGGATGATGATATCCGAAAATACATTCCTGAACTGGCCGATTTTGGCCACACCATCACAATCCGGCATTTGATCCATCACACGAGCGGACTCCGGGATCAGTGGAACCTCCTGGCCATGGCCGGATGGCGCCTCGATGATGTCATCACAAAAGAGCATATCCTGACCCTCATCAAACACCAGAAGGAGCTCAATTTCAATCCGGGCGATGAAATGGTGTATTGCAATACGGATTACACACTCCTGGCAGAGATCGTAGCACGGGTCACGGAAAAATCGTTCCCAGAGTGGACGGCAGAGAACATCTTTAAACCGTTGGGCATGACGCATACTCACTTTCACGATGATCATGAAATGATCGTTCCCAATAGATCGTACTCGTATAATACACGCGAGGGGGGTGGGTTCAGGAAGAGTGTATTGAGTTATGCCAACGTAGGTGCCACCAGTCTGTTTACCACGGTCGAAGATTTGGCAAAATGGGCTCTGAATTTTGAGGATGGCACTGTCGGTGGCAAGGATGTCATCGAACAGATGGAAGAGCGGGCCGTACTCAACAGTGGCGATACACTGGGCTATGCCTTCGGCCAGAGTATCGGGTCGTATAAGGGACTCAGAACAGTGGCCCACAGCGGAGGGGATGCGGGTTTCCGTACCTTTCTGGTCCGATTTGCAGACCAGAAATTCTCTATAGCCATCCTGAGTAACCTGGGTTCTTTTAATCCCAGTGGCATGGCCTATCGAGTCGCAGATCTCTTTCTGGCCGATCTGCTGGTAGCGGATGAATCCCAAGAAGAACCGGAGGAAACGACAGAAAAGACGGTGACCGTCGATTCAGACCTCTTGGATGACTATGTCGGTACGTTTCAATTCGATCCGTGGCGGTTACTCACAGTGGCACGTGAAGATCATCACCTGACGGTCCGAGAAGGCAACGGTTCCAGAAGAAAGATGATCGCCCTTTCGGATACGGCATTCAACACGGAGCCCGATGGAATACGAATCATTTTTCAGCGGGACGAGAACGGTAATGTCACGAAACTTACGTTCCGTGAGAGAGCAGCAACACG
>Ga0180431_10003512_pt1 | contig 20140 bp, 28 predicted proteins | sample SS_ome_11_FD_132459 | JGI IMG/M metagenome (GOLD analysis project Ga0180431, IMG submission 132459) | Hypersaline lake sediment archaeal communities from the Salton Sea, California, USA - SS_1_MS_1 metaG | ecosystem: Environmental > Aquatic > Non-marine Saline and Alkaline > Hypersaline >... | reverse complement strand
TAGTTAATGTTGGTTTTACTCGTTTGAAAGGTGAAATGAATTTAGTTATGTTATTGAATTCATTTTACGAATATTGTGATTTAAGAATATTTATGATCCAATATTTTGGATCTGAAAACAGATGGATATATCCAGTATATTTTAGTACATTTATTATTTTACCTGAACCATTTGTTAATTATGAATATGAAAATCCATATACTGGAGAACATCATAGACTAAATTGGGATTCTGCTGGAGCACATGATGTTCTTGTTAAAACAACAAACAGGAATGAATATGTTGTTCCTTGTAATATCAGACCTATATTTAAAATGACTTCTATTTCTGATGGAAGTCAAAGATATGGCGGTACTGATAAATTAGCTGAATGGAGACTTACAGTTACGGTTGAATATGAAGTTGAAATTCCAACATATATGGTCCTTCAAACAGACTGGAATGTTGATACTGTTAAATTAACACTTGATACAGCATCTACATATAGTGAAAGTGAAGTATTTAATAATATGATGGAAGGAATGAATGATGAACAAAGATATGAATATACAACTTTTTTAATTAATGAATTTGGTAAACGATTTACATCTGAACAAGCATTAAAATCAATGACAATTGAAACTCTTAAAAAATTAGATTCATTTTCAGGAACTGATCGTGAATTGAAAGATATTGTTATTGATTTAAAAGATCCAGATGTTGTTAAGGTGACTTCAGATCAATTAAGATTTAAAATCCCACAAGAAATTGATTCTGATACTAAATCATGGGAAACTAATTTAGATTCAACTTCATCAAGTGAAATAATTCATATTCCAAAAGAATATTATAAACGATGGTGTGAAAAAAGAAGTTATTCATTCAGAACAAGATATTTTCATATGATTACTAAAGCGGAAGAAGATGCTGAAAAAACATTTACGATTGCTGCACCTGAGAAAGTCTATTTTGATAGACTAATACTGATATCAAGAAACGGTCCGTTATCATATGGAGATCATTATGAAGTAAGTGATGATGGATTAGAAATAATAATTAAACAAGAATATACACGCTTTAAAAAGAACGAAATGTTAGAGATGTATGTTTATGACTACTCAGGATGATATTTATATGAGACTTATAATTAGTGAACGAGGTCATGTCATTAATATTCCTGGATATCCAACATTAAGGAGTCCATGTAAAATTAATGTTGATTCGATGAATTTAGCAATGTTAGTCACTCATTTGAAACAAATTGGTGTTTCTAATTTTGTAATTGAAGAGAATACTGATTTAAATGAACCTAAAAAGAAAAGACCTATTTTAACTAAGGCGGCTCGAGTTGTTAAGGCGATTAAAGAAGATGCTTCTCCTGAATATATACTCGCAAATGATAAAACTGCTAATGTTGAAATGGCAAGAATGTCTAAACAAATCAAAGATTTACAAAGTATGATTAAATCATTGATGGATAATTCAAGTCAACAAAAACACATCGAACCTAAAAAAGCAGTATATGAACAACCAGTTCATATTGATTCAGAACCATCATTTCAAAAACCTAAAAAGAAACAGGTTGTTGAAGAATTAGATGATGAAATGGATTTTATTCCTGAAATATCATTTGATGGAATGGAATATAGTCCAGGTGAAACTGAACAAGCAACAATTGAAATAGACGATAATTTAGACGAAGAACTTTCGGGTCTTAGTAAGCTAAGGGGGAAAAATGAGTGATATAATTACTGATTTCATTGAAGATGGTGATACAAAGAAAACAACAAAAAAGAATTCAAAGAAAATTGCATGTGGGTTAGATATTGGTACAATGACATTGATTCTTTCAAGATCAGATACAAATGATGCGGTTGTAACAAGAAATATGTTTTTACAGGTTGATACTGATGAAGTACCAATCACTGAATTTTCTGATTTGAAATATGTAAAAGCAGATGATAATACTTATATTATTGGAGATGATGCTTTTAAAATGGCAAATCTTTTCAATAAGAAAGTATCACGTCCAATGGAACAAGGTATGATTTCTCCAAATGAAATTGATGCTGTCGATGTTCTTGCTTTAATGATCAAAAATATGTTTGGTGATATTAAAGATAAAGAGGCATATTGTTCATATTCAATTCCTGCTGAAGCAATTGATATGGATCGAAGTGTAACATATCATTCAAAAGTGTTTACTCGTATTCTTGGTGCAATTGGAGTTAATTATACAAGCTGTAATGAAGCAATGGCAGTTGTATATTCTGAATGTCAGAAGGAACAATTTTCAGGAATTGGTATTTCATTTGGTGCCGGTATGTGTAATGTTTGTTGTGCATATAAGGGTGTTGAGGCATTCACATTTGCAACTTCAAGATCAGGAGACTGGATTGATAATCAAGTTGCAAATAGTTTGAATATGACTCCAAACAGAGTAACAAATATCAAAGAAAAATATCTAAATCTCGAAGATGGTTTTTTCAAAGAAAAGAATAAAAAGAGACGTAGAGTCCTTGAAGCTCTTACATATTATTATAGTTCAATGATGGATTATACAGTTAAAAATTTAATTAATCAGTTTAATGATAATTTTGAACTTGAGATTGATGATGAGATTCCAATTGTAATTGCGGGCGGAACATCATTAATTCCTGGGTTTCTTCATTTATTTAAGGAGACAATTAAAAAATATGAAGATGATTTGCCATTTGATTTATCAGATATAAGAATGGCAAAACAACCACAAACAGCAATTTCAAGAGGTTTGTTAATTAAAACTATGTCAGATATCGGTTTAAAATAAATTGATATAGAACAAAAATTAAATCATAGGAGGATTTAATTATGAAGAAGTCAGATTATGCAAATAAAGTTGTCGATGATATCTTAGGTGAAGGTTTTCCAGCACCAACAAGAAATACTGTTTCAGATATTCCTTTAGGAGATCCAAGAGCAACACTTGCTTCAATTAAAAAAGCATTAAGCGAAATTACAGATCAAGTTAATGCTTTAGAAAGTGTGATTGAAGAGTCATATTCAAAAAAAAATTAGGTGAAGGATCTAGTTGTGATAAAGTGCGATTACAACATAAAAAAGTAAGACAACAGAAAGATTTAGCATTAGCAGATGCAATAGAAGCATATAAAGCTAAAGATATGAAAAAAGCTAATAAATTGAAAGCAAAAGCATATAAATATAACAATAAATTAAATAAAATATCTGCTAAAATTAAATCGGTATGTTAAAGAATTAAAAAGGGGATTAATCGAATAATGAAAACTATGAAGGTTGATATGCCAGATGTAAGAAAGCATGGCAAACCGATAAGTGATTTAGAATTTAAGAAATTTGGAATAACCCCAGATAATGTTTATACACATGCCACAAATATGGCAGACTTATCAACACAAAGTCCAAACATTATTATAGCTGAATGTGTTCGTAAATGTGAATTTATGCAAAATAAATTTAAAGTTCAGCAAATGGTTAAAAAGAATAAGTATGTAATGAGTCTGAGTGTATACAGACAACTTCATTACAGTGAAAGATTTGGTGGAAAAGTGTTAAGACCAGCTCCAGGAAAACGATTTAAAGAAATATATAAACCGTATAAAGGTCAAGATTTATCAGGGAAAACTCTTCTTATTTGGAGAACTGGTGGAATTGGAGACCTTTGTTTTATTCAACCAAATTTGATTCATTTGAAGGAAAAATATCCTACGTGTAAAATTCTGTTTGCATGTGGACCTCAATATCATGCAATGGTTGAAACATGGACTTGTATTGATAAACTTGTTGATCTACCTTTTAATTGGCTGCAATTAGTTCGAGCTGATTATCATATGACTTTTGAGGGTGTGATTGAAAGATGTGAAGAAGCAAAAACTGAAAATGCTTATAATCTATTTTCAAGATGGATGGGTTTAGACCTACCTGATGAAAAATTGATGCCATATCTTGAACCAAAACTCGATCAAGTCGCTAAAACAAAAGAAGTTTTAAAAGATTGGGGACTAGCTGATAAACCATTTATCCTTGCTCAATTGAGAGCTAGTTCTCCAATCAGAACTCCAAGACCTGAGGTATGGGCAAACATTCTCAATGGTCTTATTGAACGAGGTCATAACATAGTCATCACTGATTCAAAACATTATGAAGAAGGTGTTGATATGTTCATTAGACAATTAATTAAAGATGAAAACAAAGATAAAGTTTTCAATTTTGCACCCCATTCAGAGACCTTAGATAGCACAATTGCTCTTGCGTCTCTTACCAAAGTCGTCGTATGCATTGACTCTGCTTTGGTTCATATTTCTGCCGCATTAAGGGTTAAGTCAGTTCCAATTTACGGACCTTTCCCATCAAAAGTTAGGGTTACAACATATCAAGGATATTGTGATCCAGTCGAGTGTGATGATGTTCCGTGTGCTCCGTGTTTTATTCATGGTCATATGCCATGTAAATATAATGTTGATGAACATGGGATATGTTTCGACAAAATTAAATATGATGATTTATTTCAAAAAGTTGATAAAGCAATTAAGTCTTAGGGGAATTCTTAATTATGTATAAAATTATGATCACCGTCAGGAATAGACTTGGGATCACAAAAAAATGTTTAAGAGCATTATATTTACATTCAAAACATAAACATCAAATTTATATCTATGATAATCAAACTGATCATAGACTTGATGAACATTTTGCTTTGTATAATAAATTATTGCGTCAAAAAAGAGTTGCACAGGTAACTTTCAATACTAAACAGTCAACATTTAATGCGTTTTCAAAAGCTGTAGCATGTAATTCTTTTGGTAAATTGCATGAAATGGACCCAAATAAACAAAAGACTAGATTCCTTGTATTTCTTGATAATGACATAATTGTTACCCCAGGATGGGATGATATTCTTTTTAAGGCATGGCATGATGTTGATCGTCATAGACTGAACAATGTCAAAATTATAGGTCAAAGACCTGGTGGAATAAAACATATTAAAAAGATCAATGAGAAAATAGGGGGATATTCTGCTATCGTTGGTCGGTTGGGAGGTTCTGCATTATGGTGCGTAAGACCAAATTTCTTTACTGATGTTGGGTATTTAAGTTTAGCTCAATTAGTTAATCTCAATAAAAAACACGATCAATTATATTGGAAACAATTGAATGTTGCAGCGAAAGGAGAACAGTATATTTTAGGTTTGGACTGCAAATTAGGCATTCATTGTGGAGCAATTGCTGGGTCTGTTTGTAATGCTTTAACAAAAAATAGAGCAAATGAGATTACTTTTGAAGAAGCTGATAATCGTATCGAAGGGATGAACTTCGATCAATTTTATAAAATGATTAAAGATGATAAACGACTTCATAAAGATTGGTAAAAAATGGGAAAGTCAATTAAAAAATTAGTTCAAGATCCAGAGTGGCAAAAAGTAAGGCAATCTATGGTTGGCAAATGGAATTTAGAACCCGAAGTATGTTGTGATAAACTTCGAAAATATCTAGGTTCGATACATACAACTTCAAATGATAAAATTAAAATTGTAATGAACTATTTGACTGGTTCGGGTTTCAGGATGGGAAAAATACAACATCCGTGTATTGATAATCTTCGCACACAACTTAAAGTAGAAACTAAAAAGAGAAAATCAAAAAAGGAATGGGATTGATATTTTCGTATGGAAAAAGCTCTTTTAGCGGGACCTTTTATTGGAGAACTTGGTTGGCATATTCTTCGGTTTGCTCCGTATGTGATTTGGCAAAAACAAAATCATTATAAAGATTCAAAGCTGATTGTATTATGTCGAGAAGATTCTTTCGATTTATATGGAACTCATGCTGATATTTTAGTTCCTATGAGAATTGAAGGTGATTGCACAAAATATACAGGTGATTGTTTTAGGTTAATTCATTATCCTGAATCCGAATATCATTCACTTGCTAAAAAATTTAAGCAAAAGTATAAAACACGATTTTCAATCTCAGCTCAATTATATCCTAAAATCGATAAGAGGAATTTTTACCAAAAAAATCAATATCCACAAAATCAATTATTGCCAGATTTTAGACCACGACAACAAAATTTCGATTTAATATCACAATATATTCCTAAAAATAAACCTTGGGTTGTTATATCTCCAAGATTTAGAAAAGGATATAAAAGAAATTGGAAACATTGGTTAGAATTGTATGACATGATTGAAAGTAGTGGATTAATGAATCGATTTGAATTCATTTTAATTGGAAAAGCTCCTGAATATACTCCTGATCCTAAAAAGAGATTTTTTGATATTAATCAAATACCAATTGGAGATGAAAGCTCATTAATTGGGTTAACAATTGCAATTGTAAAACAATCAATATTAACAGTTGGTTCACAATCAGCAATTCCAAATTTATCCTTGCAATTGAAAACTGAGGTTTTGGAGTGGGGTAATCAAAGAACACTCCACACCAAAACCTATAATTACACAAATACAAAAATAACTTTTTTGGATGATATGAATTTTGATATTCCTCCAAAAAGAGTATTTGATCAAATGAAGAATATTTTAAACACAAAAAAGGTGAATAAATGAAAGTACATCCAATCAAAGTTAAAAATCAATTCTGGGGTCTTTTTGGACATAAAATTATGGAGTTGGTTTCAAAAGTTGAAGAAAAAAGATTTGAGGGAACATTTGATGGAGATTTAGATTATTCTCAACTTCTATTTAATATGAATGGAATGATTAGAGAAATTGAAAGACTTCAAATTGAAAATAATAATCTAAAAAATGAAGGTTGTGGGTCTGATTGTAAATGCAAAAAAGAACCGATTCAGAAACATAATGAATCGGTTCAAGAGGATGAAGATCAGATTACTGATTAACGATCTTCCCACCAGGGTCTGTCCGCCTTCCATGAATCTTCAGGTGGGAGGCGGAAATTCTTTATATACATATCTTCTGTTGGAGCATATTTCCTGTAGAAATATAAACCTAAGGCAATCATTGTGACGAACATTGCCAATATGATACTGATACTTATCAAATTGAATGGGTCGATATCTTGTATAGAGAATATACATGCAACGCAAATTGCAAAGATTGAAATCAACAACATTTTAAATATCATGTTAGTCGTCTTTTTAATTTTACTCATTTTAATTTTCTCCTTTATGATTAAATTAACTTCTCTCAATAATTAATATATATAGAATAAAGAGTTATTATGAATATTAAAGCAAATATATTTGGACCATTTGTAGGAAGCATAAGCTGGGAAATGTATTCTTTTGCTCCATATGCAATTAATATGAAAAAGGAAGATCCTTCGACACAATTGATTGTTTATACAAGACCAGATAGGTTTGATTTATATGGCACATATGCTGATGTATTAATTCCTTTGCGTATAAAGAATGATAATGTGAAATTTCATCATAAATTTATGCTTAAAGGACTTGATATTTCTAATTATGAAAAAATGGCTCATATGGTTAATCGAAAATATAAACCATATAGAGATATTCAAAATCATATTTATCCAAATATAAAGGATGATAATCATTCAATAAGATGGCAATTTCCAAGAGAATTAATGGATTATAATTTCAGTCCACGAAAATCAAATAAGAATATGATTGATAAATTACTTAATGGAAGTAAAATGATATTCATTGATTTATCAAACTTTTATATGGAAGAAGCATTTTATTTTCTGACAAAACTTGATTTGACATTAACTAAAGACGTAATGTTTTTATGCTACAATCCACATGATGTTGATTGTAGTGTGTTATTTTCATCAAGAAAAATTGTTGATTTAAGTAAATTTGATCATGGAGAATCCACATCAACAATAGGATGTTCAATTGAAGCAATAAAACAATCAATCATGACTGTATCAATGAATTTATCTGAAATAAGTCATTTATCATTACTTCTTAAAAAACAATTGTTTTTATGTAGACCATATGATCAAGAGTTTGTTAAGACAATAAATCCATATAAAACATCTATTCAATTAGTTGATGATTTATATGCAAATAAATTTAAAGAAAAACCAGAAGAATCATTTAAGTTATAAAAGGAGCGAAGATGAAGATTTTATTTAACCTTATGAATGTTGGACTTGGAAACAATGGGGGTTCAAGTACAATTATTAAATCAGCAAATATGCTTCAAGAATTAGGAAATGAAGTTTCAATTGTTGATACAGGGAAAAATCAACATACATGGAGTGAATTAAAAGTTCCCCATATTATTACTCAAAGTTTTAATAATGTCCCTGATGCTGATGCAGTCATTGCAACAGGATATGGATCAGTAAGATCTACTGTAAGACTCCCAAAACGATGCGGTGTTAAGTTTCATTATATTCGTGGTTGGGAAACATGGAATATGAAAGAAATTGATATTGTAAATCATGTTCTTAAACAACCTACACATAAAATCGTTAATGGAGTTGGTTTACAAAGAAGATTGAAATCAAGAGGGTATGATTCAAAAGTTTTATATCCTGGCTATGATCTTGAGGATTTCACTCAAATCAAAATAAGAAATAAAATTGGAGATTTATTAATTCTTGGTGGTCTTTATAATCAAGGGACTAAAAGAAGAGATAAACGAACAAAATGGATTTTTGATGCAGTTGAAATTCTAAGAAATAAATACAGAATTCAATTATGGATGATGGGCGATGATCCAATGCCAAATAACCCATTGATTGATAAATATTTTCAAAAACCAGATGTTCATACAAAGAATACATTTTATAATCATATAAATCTTTGGTTAGCTCCGACTGAGAATGAAGGTTTACATATGCCTCCTGCTGAAGCAATGCTTACTGGTTGCCCTGTTGTTTGTACCAATGCTCCACTTTGTGGTATGCATGACTATATGGTTGATGGTGAAACTGGACTTGTATCTGAAAATAGATTTCAGTCGTTTGTTGAAAAGATTGAAATACTTCTTAAAGATAAAGATAGAATGTTTACATATGGTGCAGCTTGTAGAAATAAAATATTTAAAATTGGTTCAAGAATGAATAATATGAAAGCATTTGTTAAACATCTTCAAAATGTAATCGAAAAATAAAATAGAGGTTAAAGTCTTGCAAAACATTAAAGTAACTAAAGTAAAAGATATTATTTTACGTTTAGAGAAATGTATTGCTTCAAAAACACCATTCTCCTTGATCAGATTTGGTGATGGAGGAATTAAAATGATTGAAGCAATTCTCCATAACAATGAAACACAATTAGATCAGATTATTAAAAAGGAGGGTATTCCTAAAGATAAAATGGTTGAAGTATTTAAACTATGGGGATATTTTGCAAGACAAGCTGATTATATTGATACTCCATATGTTTATTATTCAGGAGATTTTTGGGAGCGTTTAAAGAAAAATAAACCAATATCATCTCAAACAGATAAAAAATTGAGAGCATGGATTGATTTATATAATGATTCAGAATTTAATAATTTATCATTTTGCAATCCTGAGGTAAATTATCTTTTATTGCTTAAAATGGGTAATCGAAAAAATCTCTTGAATATAATCAGAAGAAAGAAAATAAGAATAATAACTCCATTCAGCCAATTAGAGACTATATTTAAACCTATATGTGATGTATCTGTTCTTAAAATTGTTAAACAATATGAAGATCATTATAACAATTCATTTGATATTGTTATTAAAGATATTGAACAAAATGCGAAAAAATATGATTTATGGTTGATCTCTGCTGGAGAACTTGGTCGAATATATACGGGAATGATTAAATTGCTTGGAGGTAGGGCAGTTGATATAGGGTTTATGTCCGAGTATTGGGTTAAAGGAGATTTACATGAAAGACTTCAATTGTTCATGGTTAAAAATCCAAAAAATGATTTAGAATTTATATTGACTGATGAAGGTAAAAAATTCCAAAAGGGTATATAATATGAAATTTATTATTCCAGTAGAAAGTATTAAATATGGCACTGGCGGTGTTATATTATATGATCCAATTAAAAATGTTGTTGAAAAACAATATATACATACTAAAAAATGGAAACATGAAAGGACTGGTTGGAGAGGTGGAGTTCTTCATGGAGATTATTTAATTGCAACTGATTGGACTGATATTCATTATTTTAATGTTAAAAAATGGGAATATGAAAAATCAGTTAAAAAATCAACATGGAATGATTTGCATTATCTCTATATTCATGAAAATAAACTTTATATTGCAAATACTGGAATTGATGCAATTGAAGTTTCTGATGATATCATGAATCCAATTAAAACAAATTTAAGATTTATTTTTGATGATGTTCCTCATTTCACTAAAAAGAAAATTGATGTAAATCATAAATGGAATGAAGAATATAAAACTGGAGGTCATGTTTGTCATCCTAATTGTATTTTCGTCAAGAAAGGGCGAGCAATTGTAACTTGTTTTGAAAATGAAACAAGAGGGTTTCGTAGTGGTAAAATTGTTGATATAAATTCTGGTCGAATTGTTCTTGATAATCATAATTGTCATGATGGAAATTTGTATAAGGGAGATTTTTATTTATCTTTAACAAGAAAACATCAAGTTATAATTATTAAAAATATTTTTGATCGCAAACTTCCTGTTGCAAGACCGGATAGAATAATTGATATAGGTGGCAAGGGATGGTGGAGAGGTATGATTATACATGAAGGAATAATTTATGTATTTGCATCATATGCTTATAATGTAGATCGTGGAGCACGAATGGCAACAATTAATATTACAACAGGTGAAAGTAATATTCAGAGTTTGCCTCCATTCGAAGGAAAGATATGGGATACAGTATATCAACCTTGCTTATTGGAGAAATAAATATATGATACTTCACTCTTATTTGACAGATGGTTTTTATCCTTGGGCAGAATTTTATCTTGAATCTCTTAGGCGTTGGCATCCTAATATTCCCGTTCTCCTATCAACGAGAAATTTAAAACCTGAACAAATTCGAAAATTAGAATCAGTTCATAATGTTACAGTAGAAAATGAAGATTTAACATATGAAAAATTAGCAAAGAGAGCTAATTTAGATCTCAATCAAATGATGAAATTAAAAAATGAAGTCGAAACTGTTCATGTTACAGATAAAAATAAAATCTGGAAATTAATGATTGCGGCAGATGATAGAGTTAAATGTATGGTTGATGTTGTAAAAAGAATGGAAGGACAAGTTGATTATGTCCTTCATACTGATATCGATATGTATTTCAGATCAAAATTAGATGATTTATTTGATATTGCTTCAACCCATGATGTCTCTTTAAGATTCAGATTGAAATCAAAAGAGAGTAGGAAAATTTTGATAAGTGTTCAGGCATATAAACCTTGTCAATCTTCATATGATTTTCTTGATCGTTGGGTGAAATATATTGATGATATCACTCCACCCAAAAGACCTTTGGGTTACGGTCAAACCTCTTGTTATTATGCTTATCGTGATTTTGTAAATAAAATCGATTGGGGTAAAATACCTGCCCGATTTGCCACTGCACAGTGGGGGGAAAAAGATGTTATTTGGGCAGCTAATACGATGAAAGGAAAGACTGAAAATTTAAAAACATTCCGACAAGACTTCATTAAAATATCTTAATTTCATCGAGGTGATTGTATGTTGCACAACCCGAGTAGAGTTACACTAACAAGTCATAAACAAAAACAATCAACTAGAATGGTCACAAAATTGACCTGTAAGAAACATGGAGTAATTAATATCAAATATGATAAATTACTAAATGTTGGAGGGAAGAAGTTTTGTCCTCATTGTTTAGCAGAATTTTTGATGGAAAGTGGGGTATGTCTCTTAGAGAAATCAAGGGAAAAAATTCCTGTTAAATCTAAAAAGTCTAAGAAAAGAGGGAATGGAGGATATCGAAATAAAGCAAAACTTCCAAACTCAAGATGGTTAGATATTAATTAATATAGGTGATAAAATGTATATATTTAATGCATATGTGACACGAGTAATTGATGGTGATACATTTGAAGCACGAGTTGATTTAGGTTTTAAGATCTCTTTCAATGGTATATTTAGATTAAATGGAATTGATACTCCTGAAACATGGAGACCAAAATCTGAAGCAGAAAGAGCACATGGAGAGGCAGCCACAAAATTTGTCGAAAGTTGTATTTTACATCGAGATATTAAAATCAAAACATATAAATCATCTACAAGCATATATGGTAGATATTCATGTGATGTGACTTGTCCTGATGGAAGAGATTTAGTTCATAGGTTGATTAAAGGTGGGTTTGAAAAACAAGAATCATATGAGGATATAATTAAATGAAAGAAAGAGTGATTGTTTTCGGAGGCGATGGGTTTTGTGGTTGGCCAACTGCACTTCATTTATCAGAATCTGGTTATGAAGTTATTATTGTTGATAATCTTTCTCGACGAAAAATTGATATTGAATTAGATGCGAATTCCCTAACACCTATCAAATCAATATACAAACGAATTGAAACATGGAAACAATTAACTGGCAATGAAATACATTATTATAATATTGATATTTCAGTTCATTATCGAAGATTACTTGAAGTAATTGAGAAACATAAACCAAAAGCAGTCGTTCATTTTGCTGAACAAAGATCTGCTCCATATTCAATGAAATCGCCATATCTTAAAAGATATACAATTGATAATAACACAAATGCAACTCATAACATCTGTTGTGCCATCGTTGAATCACAATTAGACGTTCATTTAATTCATTTAGGAACAACAGGGTATTATGGATATTCATCAGTTGGTTTGACCATTCCAGAAGGTTATTTGAATGTTAAAGTCGATGTTGATGGAGATGAAAAATATCTTGAAATTGCATATCCTCCAAATCCTGGATCAATTTATCATTTAACTAAATGTATGGATCCTTTGATTTTCTCATATTATAATAAGAATGATTTGATGAAAATAACAGATCTTCATCAAGGAATTGTTTATGGGACTCAAACAGAGGAAACAAGAATGCATGAAGATTTGATAAATAGATTTGATTATTGTGGAGATTATGGAACTGTATTAAATAGATTTCTTATGCAATCACAAGTTAATCATCCAATTACAGTTCATGGAACTGGAGGTCAAACAAGAGCGTTTATTCATATTCAAGATACAGTCAGATGTGTTAAAATGGCACTTCAGAATCCTCCAAAAAGAGGCAATAAAGTTAAAATATTAAATCAAACATCTGAATGTAGAAATATTCTTGAATTGGCAAAAATAATAAGGGATATTACTGGAGGCGAAATTAGATTTTACAGAAATCCAAGAAACGAAGATCCAGATAATGAACTTAAATTTGATAACACAGGATTCAAATCATTAGGTTGGGATCCGATAATGTTAGATCAATCTTTAATGACTGAAATAATTGAAATAACAAATAAATATAAACATAGATGTGATATGTCAAAAATTATTTGTACTTCAGTTTGGAATGATCATATTCAAGTTGATAAAACAGGAAGTGGAGAGCCAATAAAATAATGGGAATCAATATAAATACACTTACATTAATTCACAAAACTTGTGATTTCTTTAAAATAAAATTTCCTGATACGAAGATATGTCTTCTTGGCAATCTCTATATGAGAGAATGCACAAAAGACTTTCAACGGGAAAAGGGGTTAAATGAAGATGTTGCAATGAGATATTTTGAAAAACTTGGAGCATCTGTTACATGCATTGATATAAATGGTAAAGATGGAGCTGAAGCTCTTGATTTATCAAAACCCATAACAAAATATGATAATGAATTTGATCTTTTGATTAATGGAGGAACGTGTGAGCATGTTGATAATCAATATGTTTGCTTTAAAAATGTTCATCGTATGTGTCATAATAGAAGCATTACAATTCATTTGGGACCTTTATTAGGGTATTGGAAATCTCATAGTCCTCATCATTTTACTGAGACTTTTTTTGAAGATTTAGCACAACTAAATCAATATCTGATATTTGATAAAAAAGTATATATGAGATATAATAAAGGTCGACAAATGGGTATGTTATTAACATACGCATATAAAAGAAATATAGAAGGGGAATTTATGAGTGAATCTGATTTCAATAAAATTCACCCTACTGTATAATTTTGGCTCCCTGTGGCTGGGCAACCCTTCGGAGGGATGTTTCTGGAACAATATCCGATTTTGTATGAAAGCTGAAAATAGAAGGATCCCTATTTTCGTTGAAGTTACGCTGCATCAATTAGAGTCCCTGACAAAGCCAAAAAAAGACCTGGGTGGGTCCGTTAATGCCATTTCACCTACCCAGGTCTTTCCCCCCAACCCCTTAGAGGTTTTCGCCTACAAACTGATACCAACCCTCATCATCAGTTGGTGCATCAAACTCAAAACAATTGAATTGTTTCAATTGTTCATATCTGTATTCACAATATTTTGCAAAGAATTCCTGATCTGCCATATAGTTTCCCCAGGTTTTCTCCCCGATATTGATACCCAATTCAGAGACATCTCCAAGGTCGATTTCAGTAAATGCCTCTTCAACAAATGAACTTGCTGAAACTTTATTTCCGTCTGGATCAGAGGGGGCAATTCCATGATATCCACTGGTGCAAAATCTGATATTATCAGATTTATATTCTTGCCAAATCTTTTTAATGATTTCTTCATTTGTGTCCATGATTTCTCCTTAATTATGGTTAATATAATACTTCTTTCAATAATTAATATATATAAAAGAACAAATTTAAAATGAACTTTGAAGGAGATTTATAATGAATAAAAAGATATGGTCAGTTATTGTTGGACTTGGTGTAATCGTATCTGCGGTAGTAGGTATTTTTGCCTTAGATGACAGATATGCAAAAGGTCAAGATTTGAAAATTCTTGAACAAAAATCAGCTCAATCACTAGATGAATTTAATAAAAATCAAGCAGCTCAATTTAAAGCATTTAAAACGAATATTGATGCTCAACATTTATTATTAAAGAAACAATATTTAGATGATAAAGTGTTAGGTTTAAAACAAATATTAGCATTAGATCCTACAAACAAAGTTGTTCAAATTGAATACAATGCTAAATTGGCAGAACAACAAACAGTCAAAGAACAACTCGAGAAAACATTTCAAGCGGAGCAATTATGAAAATATTTTTAACTGGATTTCAAAGATCTGGTACTACATTACTTAGGCATGTTATTAGGAATCACCCCGATATAAGAAGAGTTTTTCATGAAGATTGTTTACTTGCAAAGGGTGTTGATTTTATAAGGAATTCAGTTAAATTTGATATTGATAAATTACATTGGGGTGAAAAATTACCATGGTATGGACTAAAACCAAGAAAAGTATATAATGGCACAATAATTGATTATTGTGAAGAATGGACTTCTTTATTTCCGGATTCAAAAATAATTCAAATCATAAGACACCCAGCAGATGTAATGATATCAAACAAGAGAACATTTAAAATTGAATATGATAAATGTTATGAAATAATGAATTCATGTTTTGAAAAAGTTATTCCTATAATTGATTCATTTGATAATTGTTTAACAATTAAATTTGAAGATCTTGTTATTACTCCACTTGATACATTAACTAAAATATATGAATTTCTTAATATTGATTCATCAATTGAAACGGTTATGAGTATTATGACTCATAAACAATATAGGTTAGATGGTATATCAAAATCAAGAGCGTTTGCTCATGTAAAAGAAAATATTGAAATGAAATATGATTTTACTAATATAAATAATATTTTAAATGAAGTATATGGAGTTAAATATTAAAATGGATATATTAAATGATTATTTATGGGAATCTCAAAGAGAATATAAAAGATGGATTGGAGTTGATTTAGATGGAACTCTTGCAGTTCATACAAGCTGGAAAGGAGATCATCATATTGGTGAGCCAATTCCTGAAATGATGGAAAGAGTTAAAAAATGGATCAAAGCTGGAAAAATTGTCAAGATATTTACAGCCAGAGCTACTAAAGAATCTAATAAACCAATAATTAAAGCGTGGCTGAAAAAACATGGTTTGCCTGAACTTGAAGTAACGAATATTAAAGATCAAGGTATGATTGAACTTTGGGATGATCGTGCCGTAAGAGTTCAAAAAAATACTGGCAAGCGAATTAAATAAAACAATTTTTAAGGGGTATTAACCTATGTTTCTTTGGTTAATACCCCTTATTTTTTGTTTTATTGATTTGGAAATATGATTGGAGCTGGTCTTGCCATTTTTTGCATTTCTAAATACCCATGCATGATTTCATTATTATATTTTAATGTATGAATAAGACATTTAACAAGACATTGTTCATATGTGATTTGACCAGCAAAATATAAATCTAAAAAATGTTTTGCATAAGGTTGATTTATACTTAGTTCACTTAACTCTCTTAATTGATCTCTTCTCTGCTCCGAATCATGCCTTATTTGTCTTTGAATTATATCTTGAATATTTTCCTTATGTTTACATTCTGTTATAAGGAGAATATGATCATCCTCACAACCAGCATCTCTATATTTGCAATATTCTTTAACTTCACATCTCATGATTTGCCTCTGGTATATTTGGTAAATTCTTTTTCAGTAAATTCTTTTATATCGCTCATATCAATATATGTCCCGCATATAGGACAAATTTCTTCATCATACCCAATTATTACACTGAAGCATTTTCCACAAGCCAACGGATCAAATTTTGCATCAGTAATTTTTATCAAATGTGTTTGTTTCATTATATCTCCTAATATGGTATTTAAATATGGGAAGGGATTGTAGCTCCCCCGTCCGAAGACAGGGGAGCATTTTATTACCGTTTAATCTTCTGATCCATTTTAGCATCCATTTCAAATGCTTGGACCAAATCGCCATCCTGATACAGGCGTACTTTGACATTTACAGTCTGACCAACCAGGTCCCAGGCATCAACATTGTTAAGATAGATGTAGTGTTTATCAACACCTTTCTCAGTAGTTACTCTAAGTTTGCCGAAGTAAGTTATTCCTTCGGGAAACTTATATTCCACCAGGCGATGCCCTTCATAGTCTTTATCAGGTCTTGTGAAATAGTTGATTTCATCAGTTGCACTGAATGTATGCTCGCAGCTATCATTCAATGTAACTTCAGCGGTGATTTCACCGTTTCGAAGAAGTGTCCAATTGTTCTGGACATTCATTACAACTCTTAGAGAATCGTAACCATCTCTTGATGCAACCATTTCGAACTTCACTTTACGACCCTGATTGTAAACAACATTGGGATCAGAACAGTCATTCCTAGATGCAATATCAACTGCATCGGCTGCAACAACCACAGTTTCAGTAATCTGTTTAGTCGTTCCGACCATTTCGCTGTTACCTTCTTCAACATCAATCTCAAAATGAGTGCCGTTGATAACGAATTGATCGTCTGTGGTGGCTTTATTACTTTTGCCAGTGTAAAACACTTTATTTTTACCAGCAACCCAAAATACCACCTGAGCTTCCTCATCGAACCATCCAAGATCAAAGGTTTGTCCCTCAGATGTGTAACCAACAGTTGTCTGGGTGCCATTGTAAACATAACCCCATTCACGATAATCTTGATGAGGTTCTTTGACAACCGTAACTGAAACTGTGCCGCCATTTTCAAGCAGGTAAGAATGACCTAACCCACCTGCTTCTGCCTGACCGGTCATGATCATGATCAGATAAATCCCGAATACCAGGAACATAATGATCAGTGCAATGTGATTGATCTTTCCTTTCAGGGATTTTTTCTTCCAGTTCTTGTCAAATAATGCTACATCTTCATAGTCAGTTTTTTCGGTTTTAGTTGTGTTTGTTGTCATGACGTGCCTCCTTATTGTAAATATAAGTTTTATATTGCCATGTCCCCTCCACCTCCCGACCAATTAAGAGTGTCGACCTCCCAATCCCCTCCCATAGAGAATTGCTAATTTTTAAACATGGCGGTATTACATGAATAAGTGAAATGCCATAATTGAATTTGTAATCAACCAGGCAACACCCAATAATTTTAATTCAAAATATGTCATGATGACCTCCTTTGAATTAGTAAAAGGATTATTGATTTCTCCTAGTTATTAATATATATAGCAATGTTATCCATATATAACGCAAATATGGGGATGAGACCAATTATGATCTCATCCCCAAATGTTAAATATTAAGATATTTTAATGAGTTAAAATGTGTTCAACATAATGATAAACCATTTCAGGTTTGTAATTTGAACCACAAACTCTTGGACTCCCACCAGCTCCGGCATTTCCTCCCCATTTTTCATTTTTGAATTTTTCAGGAAGTAATTCTTTTCTTTGAAGCTGACCCCATAATTCACTCAAATCGGCATGATATGCAGACTGAGCAAAGATGTGATATACATATCTTCCTTCAAAATTTATGTGTGGTCTAAAGAATATAACAACAGATGCACCTTGTTTCATGAAATATGGACTTGTGAGATATGGGTTTGAATAACCTTCAATGAGGAAAATACCGTTATCATCTTTTATGATATTGCATGTATCAGGTTTTTCAATTTCGATTGGAGCAGCTAAATCATCTCTTGATGTTTTTGACATGAGGATTTCAGCAGCTCTCCGACATGCCTTCCACTTTTGCTCCATCTTTAATGGAATTTTAAACCATTCTTCTGGAGGAAAATTATGAGGATTATTTTTTGATCTTACATCATTAACCACTTCCTGATATCTTTCCTGGACTAAGGTCAATGTATCAAAATCACGACCAGTCAACAATTTCTCTTTCGCCATGGGTCCAAGGGAATCAACTGCAGAGACAGTACATGCAAATTTATATAAATTTCTAATCCTTGAATTTCTCCAGGCAAATGGAATAGCTGCCATAATAATATCATCGATGTGTCCAAGATGATTATATTCAATATCGTCCAATGAAAAGTGTTCTATTTCATCACACATAATCAACTTTTCAATTAATTGGACTGATGCCATCTTCAAAGCAAATGAATTAGATGCCGAACATGATCCATGATGATCGAAGTTATTGTTTCTTGGGTCACATATTCCCATTTCGAATTGATATTTCTTTTTCTCTTCATCCATAATAAGGTAATTCTCCTGATGCAATTTTATTAAAGGTTATTTCAGCTTCGGGAAATAAATGCCATGAGTGTTCTATTTCCTTCATTGTTTTGTTCCCAAATTTACTTCGATACCACTTGATGGCATTATTACAGCATTTGAAGTTTCCATTCAATCTAAAAACTGAACCCATTGATTTACGATTAATGTTTGTGTGCATAATTTCATCGTTCTTCATGTGATCTCCTTTAAATTAATAATCGTTAACTCTTCCTACTCAGTTATTAATATATTTAGAAGGAACATATTATAAAAATAAGGACGTTATTATGAAAAGTTTTTGGTTATTTCGATCCAATCTTAGACCTCTTGAATATTATCATGAATTTACAGATTTAGATACATTTGAGAAAAAATGTCACGATCATTGGTTATTATTTCCCCTTCAAATGTTAAAAGATAATATTTTTGATGAAGTTATTATTTGGAGACTTCATCCTGAAAATAAGAAAATGAAGGATATTGTGTTTGAAATAAATGGTAAAAAATTCATTCAAAGATGGGTAAATAATTTTAATGAATGTATTAAATATGGCAAACCCTGGATATCATTTTGGAGAGGTGGATTTCCAGAATATGATAAGACAGTAATGGCAAACCCTAATTTATTAGGGTATTTAATATATATAGCAACAGGAGAAAGGATTCAACCAAGATATGGGGGAAAATATGACCTATATTTGATGGAAGATGATAGAGACATTACAGATAAAAATCATATTCCATTTTACAAACCTGCTTCTGATAAAATATTCTTTCCAAAATTAGAACAATTAAAATATGATTTATGTTGGCCAGCTAATTTTTCACAATTATTTAAAGGTCAAGAATGGTTTATATTGAAGGTGTCTGATTCTGAATATTTGAGATCATTAAAGATTGTTCATTGTGGGAATAAACCTGAAATAGGTAGAGCAATCGCCAAAAAATATGGAGTTACAAATATTGAATTTGTAGGTCAACAAACAAGACCTAATTTAAATACATATTTCAATCAAAGTAAATATGGTCTT
>Ga0180431_10003510_pt1 | contig 20143 bp, 20 predicted proteins | sample SS_ome_11_FD_132459 | JGI IMG/M metagenome (GOLD analysis project Ga0180431, IMG submission 132459) | Hypersaline lake sediment archaeal communities from the Salton Sea, California, USA - SS_1_MS_1 metaG | ecosystem: Environmental > Aquatic > Non-marine Saline and Alkaline > Hypersaline >... | reverse complement strand
CAATGATAGTGACAGGAGTCGAACCTGCTTGGGTGTAATACCCGCTAGATTTCAAGTCTAGTCTCCAACCGTAGGAGCTCACTACCATCAATTGTCTAAGAAACAAAGGTAGCGACGAGATTCGAACTCGCAAGATCGTTTTTTAGACCATTTGTTTTCGAAACAAACACCCCTACCGCTGGGGTCAACGCTACCTATGCCGGCCGGCTTGGTGTGGGAGAGAAATCAACAAAGAGCCCTAACTCTGACGCAGGGACTTGAACCCTGATCTCATGCGTACTGTTTTGATACAATTTTATGCAGGCATGAATACTAACCTTTATACGACGTCAGATGGTTTTGCTAGATCGATGGGGAATCTAAGCGTATCAGGCTTAAATTTCGAATTACAGTCGAAATTTTAACATTTGATTTGCAGTGTCGACCTATATACACCCGGAGAGATTTGAACTCTCGTCTTCGCTTTATTAGAGCGAGATTCTAACCGTTGAAATACGGGTGCTTTATACTTACGGCAGGAGTCGAACCTGCTTTGCAGGAAAGCAGCACATCTTAAGTGTGCCCCCCGAACCGTTGGGGAATCGTAAGTAACTGAGACATTTTTATCTGATGGACCTGGAAGAATCGAACTCTCATTTCCCTGTGGCTAACAGGGTGCACTACCTTTGTACTATAGGCCCTTTGTAAGGATTGTCTTTGACAAGCCTCCAGCCAGAATCAAACTGACATTTCCCTCTTACTAGGAGGGTGTAATTTTCATTATACGATAGAGGCTTTAAGTCCACATAGGGAATCAAACCCTAATCTTGACTGCCGTAAAGTCATGTGCTGTCATTGCACCATGCGGACCTCGAAGGCCGGTCCAAGCCAACGAAGGACTTTGTATGGAGAAGTTAGGAATCTAACCTAACCTTGGCAATTGCAAATCGCCGAGTGTGAAACATCACCATCCCCAAGTTATTAAGAGCTCACATAGGGAATTGAACCCTAACCAACGGATATTTTCATTCTTTACCGAAGTCCGTTATGCTACCATTACACCATGTGAGCTTTTTGATGTTGCTTGATACCGCTGCCGAGATTTGAACCCGGATTACAGGATTAAGAGTCCTGTGGTCTAACCTTTGACGTACAGCAGCAAATATGAAGGTTTATTTAAGCCATTTCCGAATTGCATTGTCACTCACCCCAAATCGTCTTCCAACTTCGACAAAGCTTGTTTCTTTGACCATCTTCAGAAGCTCTTCTTTCGAAGGTCGATCTTTTACTTTTCGATTTTTCACAGATGAACAATTAAGGCAGTTCTTTGAACCTTTCCCTATCTCTTGTCCACAGTCACATTTGTGACTTTGCTTTTCTTTTTTCTGGTTTCTTCCGCTCCAAGTATCAGTTTGAGAATGACAATTGGGACAGAGGATTCTCAGATTTTCTTGGAGATTATTAGTATTATCTCCGTCAATGTGATCAAGTTGCAGAGTCAACGGTTCCCCATTCCACTCTGGTCCGATCCCACACCAAAGACATTCATTCTTTAAATACCCCTCTTTTAATAAGCGAGCCTTAACCCAGTTGTTGGTATTTATCCCTTTCACCAGTCGCGATTCTAGGTCATATTGTAGTTTCAATCGAACTTCCCGCACTTTCGAAAGCCTCACAACTTCTGGAGTGAAATGATCTGTAGAAATTCCTTCAACCTTAAATCTTTTTTTGAGAGTTTTATAATGTTTAAGGTGCACCTTTTCAAAGCCCAACTTTCGCTGAACATCAGCAATCGTCAATGATTCTGAAACGGCACTCTCCAATGTCTCTTTTGAAAAGGTCCAAATGATCGATCGTTTCTTTCTTTCAGACATTTATCATGTTCTTGGAAATGACGTTGTAAACCTCAACGTATTTATGGTACATAGCAGAATCAAACTGCTTCCAAGCGATCTTCAGTCGCCTATGCTTTCATTACACCAATGTACCAAACATGTATGCAAACAGTGAGACTCGAACTCACGCGGCCGAAGCCATTCGCAAATTAGGTATAAACTCCTTAAGCGAACCCCTTAACCACTCGGGCATGTTTGCAAAGAGCAACGATGACGCGGGGAATTGAACCCCGATCTGAAGGTAGACGGCCAACAATACTAACCATTGTACTACGTCATCTAATGCATACCATTATACCAAGTATGCATTTTTTCTTAAAGGGGAATACCCAGAATCGAACTGGGGTCACACCGTCCCTAACGGCGTATACTACCACTATACTATATTCCCATATGCGTAATCGAGGACTCGAACCCCGTTCCTGTGGTTGCTTTTTCATAAGACTGGAAGCCGCAGATGATACCCATACACTAATTACGCTTAGTTCCGATGCGGGGAATCAAACCCCGATCAATTCATGGAGAGTGAATTATCTTGAATCATTAGACGACATCGGATTATACCAATACCTGCGGCCAGAGTCGAACTGACTTTATTACACTACGGCATTTTATTTTAACCATTTTCTAATGGCATTATCACTCACTCCAAATTTTCTTCCCACTTCAACATAGCTTGTTTCTTTGATCATCTTAAGAAGTTCTTCCTTTGGGGGTCTCTCCACCTTTCTAATTCTCAACCCATAACATTTTATGCATTGAGTTGATGTATTTGTGATATCTTTACCACAAGAACATTTTTTCATAGCTTTAAGGTTTGTTCCAGACGATATACATTCCCTACATTTATCTGCGCCTCTTGAAATCTCTTTTTTACATTCGGCACATTTATAAATGCGTTTTATCCGTTTTGAATTCCTTCCACACCACGTGGATGTTTGGGAATGGCAATTTGGACAAAGTACACGAAGATTTTCTAGGAGATTATTTGTGTTATCTCCATCTATATGGTCGAGATGAAGAGTAATAAGCTCCCCTTCCCATTCTGACCCAAGTCCACATTTCGCACATAAATCTTTCATATACCCTTCCTTTATAAGTCGTTTTTTAAACCATGAAGCATTTTGATTAAATTCACCTTTTACAAACTTTGAAGTAATGTCATATCTCCTTTTTTTGTTTGCAGCACGTAGCTTTTCCACTCTAACTAAATTTGGGTTAAAGTGGTCTGTCGAGATTCTCTCTAATTTGATTCGATTTTTTAAAGTTGTAGCATACCATGGATTTTTTTCATCCAATCCTAATTTTTCAAGAACCTGTCTCATTGTTAGAGATGATTCAACCAGTTTTTCTAAATCCCTTTTTGAAACTGATTTAATAATTGGTTTTTTCAACTCTTTGGATTTGTCCATTTACGTAAACCATCCAAACTTCAGTAGTGAATTCAAACGAATGCCAGGACGGCGAGTCGAACACCGTTTGCAATGCAGTGCATCCTAAATGCACCCCCCGAACCGTTGGGGAATCCCTGGCTTCATCTGCGGGAATCACAGGTATTTAATTGAATTTCAGAATTGAAATGAAAGGAACCACTGAGAATCGAACTCAGGTTGAGGGATCAACAGTCCCCAGTTCTGCCATTGAACTATGGTTCCTGAATCTGACTGGACTGAGTCGAACAATCGCGCAGACGGGTTACAGCCGTTGCTCCCCGCCGGGGGTCAGTCAGATTTTAGATAGCATATAGCAGACTCGAACTACTAACCCAAGCTTATGAGGCTTGTGTGATACCCTTTCACCAATATGCTAATTATGTGGTTGGATTTTGAATGAAATCTTACCAATATGCTAATTATGTGCTAATTATATATGCGAATGGACGGAATCGAACCATCATCTCCTGCGCCACAAGCAGTTGCTCTTCCATTGAGCTACATCCGCTCCACCCATGCAGGGAATCGAACCCTGACCAGCGGGATGAAAGCCCGCTATCCTAGCCTTTAGACGACATGGGTTATTACTATCAAGCATAGAAACTTTTAGATAAAGGTTTTAAATTTGCAGTTACTTGATACTGGTTTGGGTCCTAGGGGATTCGAACCCCTATAACTCGGATTAAAAGTCCGGTATGTTCACCATTACATCAAGGACCCAAAGCTTGGTATGAGGACACTCGGAATCGAACCGAGGAAAGGTGGACTGGAATCACCTATGTTACCACTACATCATGTCCCCAAAGAACCTAACGGTAGGAGTCGAACCTACTTTGCGTGAAGCCACAGGCCCCTCTTGGCCGGGGCTGGCCCTAGAAGCCCTCGACCTGCTGCCCGAACCGTTGGGCAATCGCTAGCATTTTTTTAACTCACTGCAGGAATCGAACCTACTATCTTTGGACCTGCGATCCAGAGCCTATCCATTTAGCTTAGTGAGCACACAATTAGAGATATGTCTTACCATTCGGCTACGATCTCTGATTGTTGAAAGTGATAAGATGTATTCGATATTTATACCCCAAAGATAACCATGTTTGGCAAAAGTACTTCGATTCAGCACCGCCCCAAATAAATTTTGACCATTAAGCACTCCTTGAGAAATCTTACCATCTAAATCCTAAAAAGTTCAAAGTCAATTTTCATTCATTTCACTTCGATTCAATTATTGCTACCAAACAAATGCTTTCATCCCATGAGCCCATCCCCTTGTCCGAAGCATTTCCGGGTTTCGATGCAAAGCCGAGCAAAGCAAGGAGGAGGCACAAATCCAAAAAGTCAAAGTCTCACCTTCAGCGTTCCACCGATTACTACAACGCCCTTGTGAATGTCATCCAAGGAGACGATTCCTCTTCTTCAGAGGACGATGAAACCAACAACCCAGTGGCCCGCTACAATCCCGTGAATGGCTCCTTCTTTGGTCTCGAGGACTCGTCAGACTCGGAAGACCTTGTGGGTCGTGGTGCCGTGAGAGGAAAGATTTCGAGGACCCAGTGTCTTGAAGACCAACGCCTCCGCCGTGCCGGTTTTGTCCCTTCCCCCGACGCGCCTCAGGTTCCACGTGTTCCTTACGTTTATTCGGGTGGAGTCCAACCCGGCATTGCTCAGAGAGGACCGACCAACGTCTTAACGATTCCTCCAGGTCAAGGTGATCCATCATTCAATCAAGACCAAAGAGCTGGGGCATCTTTTGGAAATCCGACTCCACACAATCCCCATCCGATGGGCAACCCTCCCGGCCATGAAGTGGCTCCTCAGGGTCAGGAGTACAATGCCTCAGCCGCGGATGCGTCTCGCTTTCCTCCTCTTTCCACGAGTGTTCCCTACGCGGCACTTTCCGATCAGCAGGGTCAACGCTTAGCCGTGGCAAACGCGGGATACACCACCAACGATGCGGCCTTTGCCTCGAGACGTCAAAACTTTATTTCGTCTGGAGCCCTTGGAGGTGGAAAGTCGTCGTCGGCTTCTGAGCTCGCCTTTGGAAACTTATCGCTGACGACTCCCGATGGAGTGATTGACCCTTATGAGCATGGTGGTGGAACGGGCCTTCCCCCTCCTCCTCCCAAAAATAAGGCCGCTCCTCCCATGGATTCTGACATGTCCCTCTTTGATTTCTCCCAAGACAACTTGTACCCCTACACGGGATACACCGACTACGCCGCAACCTATAAGAATCCTTACACGGGAGAAGTGACTCAAACCTACACCCTCGACCTTGAGCGCTATAAGACGGACGTCTGGAAGGAGGTTCCCACCTACGAACTCGGAAAGCCCAACCGTAAGTTTACAGATTGGTCCGGCATGGGTCGCCTCCAGCGTCCTCTCCCCAAACCCGGTGCAGAGCCCAACCAGTACGTGATGCCAACCTTTGACCCCACCTACGGTTACGCTGATGCTCAAGCCGCCCGTGCAGACACGAGGGAACGTGCCCTCCGTGAAAACTTCTTCACCCGTGATCCTGGACTTGCCGGCATGGTGGACCAAGGCAACTGGACCGGCTATGTGGGTCTGAAGGAAATGGGCCGTTATGGCAACGCCAACCAGTACTCAAAGAAGGCCACCCCCTACGCTCCCGACCCAACCCCCTACGAGATTCCCCAGTCGTCAGTTGAGCAGGCGCCCTACCGCGTTGGCATGACGGCTCCTTCCTTCTATGTTTCGGGGCGCCCCGACAACTTTCTTGATGGATACCAAGCCGCCGAAGCAGATGTGGGCAATGTGGTGCGCCCTCCTCAGGCCCTAGATAGGGCACCCAATGCCATGAGTGACATTCCCATGCCCCACATGCCTGCCGAGGTGGGTGCAGGCCAAACGATGCCTTACCAACCCCAAGCTACTGCAGGAACGGGCATGCACGATTCGTCGATGATGGCTCCCATGCACATGCCCACATCCTCAGTCGACGCGGGTGCAATGCCTCAAGACGCTCTCGCCCAACAGGGTGCCGTGAATGTGCCCATGGACGTCTTTGGCATTCCAGGCATTGCCAACCCAGGCATCGATGCGTCGTCTCTCCCCCAAGGCCAGGGGTCTCACTTTGTGTCTCAATCTGCCTTTGCCACCAACGCTCCCGGCCAACCTCAGGGAATGAATGACTTAGCCTCCAACCCTGCCAACCCCTCGGCCCACATGGGAACTTTGGTTTCAAACCAACTTGGCATCCCCCAAACTGGCGTTGTCGCACCCGGCATGGTTCCCCAAGGTGGTTCGGGTGTGGTGCCCTCCATTCCTCTTCCTTCCCTTTCTCAGATTATCGATTCGGGTGTCACGGCTTCGGGATCCCTTCCCCAAGGCACCAACCGTCCTTCAATGGGTGAACTTGTGCAGAATGCCTTCTCCAACCCCGTCCCCCAACAGGGTGGAGATGTGGTGGGAAGGAGCCAAGGCATCGCCGACGCCCATAAGGGAATGGGTGATTTGGTTCAGAACGCCTTTGCCAACCCTTCAGCTCAACGAGGCGGAGATGTGCCGATGAGGAACCAAGGGATTGCAGATTCGAATAAGGGTATGTCTGGCATTGTGTCCAACGCCTTTGGTAACCCATCGGCTCAGAGGGGAGGAGACGTCCCGAACCTCGGAAACCAAGGCATTGCCGACGCTCATAAAGGAATGTCTGGCATTGTAGCCAACCGGGCCGGTGCTGCAGAAGGAGTGTCTGTGGGTCTTCAGCCGATTGCATCTGACGCGGCCATTGGCTCCACAGGTGTCCCCAACCGTGGCATTAACCCCACGGGAGAATCAGTGCGCATGGATGCCTCAGCTCCAGTCCATCCAGGTGACTTTGCTCAGCCCACTTCAAATCTTCATGTTCCCATGAGTGGCCCTGACGTTCTCGCCCTTGAGATGACGGCCCCTGATACGGGAAAGATGTCTTATGAACTGAAGGACGGTTCCCACTACCGCAACGCCACCATGAATGCGGAGGCCTTCCTTCAGGCCAACTGGGCGACGGACCACTCGCGGGCCCGTGCAAATGAAATGGCCGAGCCGAGAAACCAAGGGATTACGATGACAAACCCGGTGACGGAAGCAAAACCTGCTTTGCAAATGAGGGGTGCCGAGAACATGCTCCCTCCAGGACCTTCTCAATCGTCTCTCCATGCATCAAACATTGCGGCGTCTCAGGCCTTTGCCACGGCAACCCCGTTGAATATGTATCTTTCAGACAGTGAATACCACACTGATTGTTAAAATAAAACTATCACAATTTATTTATCATGTTTGGCTCTTCGACCGTTGAGGTTTCCAAGGAGGGCGACCATAAGATTCACATTGCCAAGCAGCAGAGAAATGCACGAAAGTGTGTCGTTACCATTGCAGACATGGATGATGACTTGGACTTGAAGCGCATTGCCAAGATTATTGGGAACCACTTTCATTGTGGATCTCGAGTCGTGAAGAAGAAGAACTGGGAAGAGATTCAAGAAAAGAATGAGAGAGATCGTCAGGCAGGTGGCTTCATGTCTTTAAACGACATGCTTGACTGGCAAACAACGATACCGAAGGAACGAGAGATGGCACCTCATCCCATCCTTCACCTTCCCGGAGGTGAGGTTATTCAGGTTCAAGGAGACTACCGAGACGAAATTGTTCGATTCTTCAAAGAAGCAGAAATCGTTTTGGATCCTTCTCGTCTTGTGGTCCATGGATGAGCGAAGCGGACAATGAAATGAAAATGAAGCGGACAATGAAATGAAGGACAATGAAATGAAAAATGAAAATAAACACAATCCAATTCGTCATTTATGATTCTTCCTTTGTTTATTGTAGTTTTTGCCACTGTAGTAGGAATCCTTTATTGGCTTGACGTCCATCATGAAGAAAGACCACCATCCAACCTTTGTGGGGTCGTGACGAGGAATGGCCATCCTTGTATGTCCTATAAGATGAAAGGCTATAATCGATGTTTTCATCACCTTCAGAATAAGCCACTGAAGGAAGAATGTTGTATTTGCTTAATCGACAAATACCCAGGAGCCTTTCGCACCTTTCACTGCGGTCACACCTTTTGTAAGACTTGTGCTAGAAAACTGGACAAATGTGCTTTATGCCGTGCAGATGTATAGAATTTTACTTCTTCTTTCCCCTCCGAGCCAAAAAGGCAGCGGCAGCGGCTTCTTGGCGAGCCCTTTGCTTCATCAAATTGGTGAGGTAACCGTGATGATCTCTTAAGTAGGTATCAATCTCGCCCATGCGTTTTCCAAACACAATGTTTGCGTCTCCGGCAATGCGTCCCATGGTGTAGCCTACGTATTCGGCAGGTGAAAGCTTTGCAAAAAACTTCACATCCTTCATGTATTTTGTGAAGCCATAATCAATAAAATACATCTTTCCCTTCTTCATCATAATGTTCAGGCACTTTGGGTCGTTGTGTGCAATGCCCGCCCTTCTTGATCGATCGATGAGGTCATAGAGATCATCGAGTTGAGACTTTGTCAGCTTCCGCCCCTGGCGAATCCACAAATCACAGAGGGTTTCCTCCATAGCGTCCATGATGAACATGCGTCGCTGAAGGTTGACGTAATGGATTCTTGGGCCAAACCCGTGCTCACTCGCAATCCTGCCAAACTCAATCTCCTTTTGGATTGTCTTTGGGTTTTGCTTCGGTGGAAACTGTTTGGCCACCAAAAGCTTTCCCTTATGTCTCACGAGGGCCGTCGCACCTTGACCACCTTCGGCAAGGACCTTTACTAAAGTGTATCCCGAAGGCAACCAAAACCTTCCAGCATCAATCTTTGCATGTTTTTTTGCATGTTCGGGTGTCCTCACTCCTTTGACGGATCTTGAGGAAGTCCTTCGTTTAGGAGTTGATTTGCGTTTGGGAGTTGATTTGCGTTTGGGAGTTGATTTGCGTTTGGGAGTTGATTTGCGTTTGGATGTTGATCTTCTCCTTGGTGCTCTCACAGGGGATCGTCCAAGGGCTTCTTCACATTCCTTCAAAAGGGCCTTATAGGAAGGACCGTTGCGCTTAATCTTACGCCCCGTTTTCCACGAGGTGCGGCGAGATCCCGAAAGCCATTCAAGACAGGACTCTCGCTTCTTTGTTCCCTTTGAGGGAGACCTTCTTCGCTTATGGTGTGAGACGGATCTGGATTTCGACTTGGATTTTTTACCATCACATCCACACTCCTTCATGAGGTTGGCATAAACCTTTCCTTTGCGAGAAATCTTCCGCCCAGTTCGAAAATTTTTAGACCTTGAGCCCGTACACCAAGATTCACAGGACGACATTTATTTTAATATATAGATTTATACACAAGGTACGAGTTTGGAGCAGGTCTTTGCAAAGGTTCCTTTTGATGACCATGCCTTCCACGCATCTGCACGAACCACGGGGATTTTGCAGAGTCCTACACTTTGAGCAAAAGGGCCCGTGGCCGCATGGTTTAAATTTGATAATGTCCTTCACCTTTCGAAAGCATCCTTGGCACCGATCTTCAACTTCCTCAATAGTCAGTGTTTCAGTTTGAATCAAAGGAATGATTGGGGTCTCAATCTTGGATTCTTCAACACCTGACCCCCATCATCGCCTTTCCCATCCGTCTTTCCAACCTTTCGCCGTCGGAGGGATGATGTCTTATCTTTTCTTTCACCATCAACCAAGTCAACAATTTCTTCAGGACCGTCCTGAACTTAGGAGTTGGTTACCGTTTCATCTCCTCCCCTCGCCTCGAGTCTGAAAGACGCATTTACTTTCCCGCACCTGAAGGAAATTTAGAAGGTATTATTGTTTAAATGTTCATTTCATATACAATGGGTTCTTTGATGTGAAACATCTCTTGATAGTTTGAGGGGATCGCCTTGGTATATCCAACCATTTGGAGGAAGATCGCCACCAATACCATAGTCACCATACTTTACAGAAGGCATGTAAAAGCGATCGTTAAATGAGTCTTCGTATGAGTCACTAGTCCCAGAGTGAATGTCCTTAGGTTTCCAAGCAAAACTTGATGAAAGAAGAAGACAAAGAAAGTCTGTACATTTTATTTGTGATTTTACTGCCTTTGAATTTTCATTGCCTAGAAATTGCATTTCCCTTTCCGGCCCATTTGGTGTTGTCTCCAAGAGCGGGACGAGGAGGTCCTTCAAGACGAGTCGTCTCGGAAATGATGCGAGCAAGTTCTTCACCCTTCTTTCGCATCTCTGCTTTTTTCCTCTCACTGATTGCATCAAAAAGTCCTTGGAGAGCCGTTGAGTAGGTACCCGAGTCCATCACGGTTGAGGATAGACGGACAATTCCTGCCTTTTCTTCAGGGCTGGCACTCATCAAGTCGACAAGACATTTTCGCATGCAGTCGGAAGGTGTTGCGTTTTTATCGCAAAGGGCCTTGATGCCACTCACCACGCGATCAAAACTTGCAGGTTCTCCAAAATCCTTCAAGTGTTTTTCCACAACCTTACGAATCCTCAAGGTTCTTGGTGATTCGGGCTCTTTGGCTTCGTGCTCACTGCCATCATCATCCGAAAACGAAACCCGTCTCCGCCTCTTTTTTCCTCGCCCCTCCTTCTTCAGGGCAGATTTGCTTGGCGATTTCTCTCTCTTTTTTGTTTCCTTTGCTTTTGGTCTTGATGGTGATGCAGATCTGGACCTTGGCTTCAGTTTCTTCTTTTTGGTTTCCTTTTTGAGGAGGCGCTTTCCAAGTTCCTCCAAGAGGATGCCAAACTTGTTGACTCCGTGAAAATCGGAAGGAGTGCGATCTTTCTCCTTGATGGCTGCAGGAAAGGAACCTCCCCAGTAGGATCGAGCTCCTGCCCGATCGTGATGTACGATGCGAACGTTTCGTCGTGCCAAGTCAATCAACATGGCCTTGAAGCGAGGGTCGACGTCTGCCCTTGCCTTCAAGAGGTGGACCATGACCGAGTCCTTCTTTTCGGCCCAGTCGGTGGTGTTTAAGTTGACTCGATGGGTCAACATTGCCTTTCGTCCTCCCTTTGTTTTCACCTTAATGGGTGGAAGGGCACCATAGGCTCCACCAACTTCGAACATTTTCAGGACTTTTTTGGGCTTGTCTTCCACTACATGCCGATACTTTGCTGCTTGGAAACCGTGCTCGACAGAAGGGTAGAGTTTTCCCTTATAGGTCAAGGGGCTTGGTAGGGGCTGCATGTTTGACAAGTACTTTCCGCTTGGGTCTTTGGAGGCCCAAAACACTTTGAGCATTTTTATGGATAGACTGAATTGTGATTTTCGTTTCCTCAATCTCAACCCTTCTTTGGTTTTCCATTAAGAAAAAAGGAAGATTAAGAATGTGTTTGGAATGCAATCAAAATTACTTTGACCATAACTAAATGGCCACCACCCTCGAAACAAAGAATGCTCATCCACGTGATGCTCACATTCGCTTCGACGAGGGGCCCCACCTCTATTTCATCGACGGAAAGCAAGTGAAAATCTCCGTCACGGGATTTATCCATTCCTTCTTTCCCCACTTTGATGCCGATGCGGTGATTCCTCGCTTAATCAAAAATCCGAAAAAGGAGCGTTACTATGGCCGCACGGTTCAGGACGTGAAAGATGAATGGCAAAGGATTGCTGATGAGGCATCGTCAAAGGGAACGGCCATGCACTTGGCGATTGAGCTCTACTACAATGGCGAACTTGACGATAAGAAGCACGTCGAGACGGCTCTTCAATTCTACGGATCAAAGGAAGAGGCCCTCTTTATGGATTTTCACAAGACGGTGATTGAGGGATCTGACCTAGAACCCTTTCGCACCGAGTGGTCCGTCTACATTGAGGAGTATGACCTCGCCGGCCAGATTGACGGTGTCTTTCGCAACACAAAGACGGGTGAGCTCGAGTTGTACGATTGGAAACGATCCAAAAAGATTGAAAAGACCAATCGGTGGGAGAATGGGTTTGCGCCCGTGGATCACCTCGCCAACTCTAACTTTTGGCATTACTCCCTCCAGCTCAACATCTATAAGTACATCCTCGAACATAAGTACGGCTATAAGGTGTCTCGCATGTTTCTTGTCTTCCTTCACCCTCGTCAAGATTCATACATTCGTCTTCAAATTTCCAATTTTCAGCGTGAGGTTAAGGACATGCTTGACGCATCGATTGGGAAGTGGAAGCCAGAGGACCGGAGGAGCACGGGAGGAACGTCAGAGGACCGGAGGAGCACGGGAGGAACGTCAGAGGACCGGAGGAGCACGGGAGGAACGTCAGAGGACCGGAGGAGCACGGGAGGAACGTCAGAAGAAAAATCTGATTCTCTTGAGACCTCACCATCTTTAGAAACTGATACCAAACCTGCAATGATGATGGGGATTAAGGGTGTCAAGTCGGCAAAGATGAAGAAACCAAAAGTGGATACTTCTCGGGTGGAAGATAGACCAAAAGTATTAAGCAAAAGCGTAACAAAACGAACAAAGTACTCATCATCCTCAAAACCAAAAATGGCCATGAAGGGTATTAAAGGATTGAAAAAATAGAGTAAAGAATAAATGGAATACCAAAACGTTCCAACTTGTTGTGCCAACACCCAAGTGTGTCAGCAGAGGCATGGTTACGATTGCATCTATCATAAGGGCCAATGTGTCCGCCTCATGGCAGACCCCCGAAACCCTTGGCCAGTTGAGGCCGCCTATCACCCCATCACCCATGACGATGTGTGTAAGCTGAAGGAAGGCGCCTCTGAGAAGGCATGCTGGGTTCCTCCTCCCTACGAGTCCATTTCGCTGGGAGGAAGATGCTACGTCCTCGCCCCCATTGTCCCCCACGACTTTTGGTACGGTCGCAATGAACCCGTGGTCTTTCCCCCTTCCATGATTGGTTGCTATGGCCAACGATAGAGAAATTGAATTAAAAATAAATGAAAATCCTTATCTACATATTACTTGGCATCATTGGATACTGTCTCCTCTGTGAACTCACCTTTGCCACATTCTGACTTATAAAACACAATAAAGAATTCCAACTGGGGGTGACGGTGCCGGTTTAGTTTGGGTGCCACTCTTTTGGCCTTATATGTTTATGGTGTGTCAATGTAAGGGCAATCTTTCAGGCATTATGAAATGAGTGGGGCAATTTTTATTTTTTGGATTGTCGTTCCTTCAGGCAACAATTTGTACATTTATCAAAGAAAGGACCCCATGCTTTGTCCAAGTCAGACCTTTCAACCCTCGCATGGAAGGTGGCTCCCTGTCCTCTACAAGTCCCCCACAGGCCACTTAAGAGGCTCATTGATTGAGTATGACAATGAGGGCTTTGCAAAATTCAAGGTGGTTGATCAACCCTCGGTGGTGTGGGTTGAAATTAACCTTTATGGGGTTCCGTCTTGGGAGAAAGAACGCCACCTAAAAGACATTCGAGAAAAGAATGCAGGAACCTTAGAAAGGCCCCATGATGAGGTCTTTTCTTGGATAAACTTTTCCACCAATCAAGCTTTTTACATTATGAAGTTTGATTCGATGAGAAGGCCGTAAAAACCACACTTTAACTTTTGTCCATGTCCTTCATCAATCCAACCTTTGAGCCAAGTGCCGTTGGAGACTTCCAAGTTTTTGATGGACCAGATGCTCAAACGACTCAACTTTCCGAAGACACTCAGATTGCTCGCCTTGAATCTGACCTTCGCCTGATGTTTACCTCTCCTCTTCCCATGAGTGACGAGCGTCTTCAACTGAGGAATGAAAAGTTAAAGACCTATCTCCAATTGTGTGAAAACTTGGGAGTGAGTCCCAAGTCTTTTGAGGACCTTTCTTCCCGTCAGCCTGGGTCTCCAACTATTTCTTCTCCCTCTGAAACCCAAGATGATCAAGAACCAGAGGTAAAGGAACCAGAGGTAAAGGAACCAGAGGTAAAGGAACCAGAGGTAAAGGAACTAGAACCCCAAACTGGAGATCGAGTCCAAGATATTGAAAAGCCAGAAACACCTTCATGGTCTTTTGACCTTCCCTCTTTTGGTCTTGGAGTCCTCACCACTGTCGCGGCAGTGGCTCTCCACCGTTTCTTTTTCCACTAATTGGTTGATTTACTCATATGTAAAATTCAATAAAAATTAAAATGCAATCTCCTCATCCATCCCATATCCATTCTCATACCCGTCCATCCAAAACCCATCCAACGAGGCAATCGAATGAAACCCTGAGAGATTCTCCCGCCCTTCGTGCGGCCTTAATTGGAGCATCTTCTCGCACCCCATCCTTTACAATGAAGGGAAAGTTGCGCTTAGGAAAAGTGACAGGTGTCCTCCGTGAAGATTCTCTAACGGCGGCCATGTCGTGCGACGGTGCCATTCACCAGTTTCTTATCAAGCTAAAGGGAGTGGGGTGCTACCCCGACACTCCCGAGTTTTATCCAAAGAGACAACATGCACTTCAAACTATTTATTCTTGGGTGTACAATGCCTTTGCGACCTTTAAGATTTACTACCACACCTCGAACAATGAACTTGTGTGTTCGGTCCGCCTTGAGAATGGAACTGACCTCGCAAAGCAAATTTTAACCATGGGTCTCGCCCCTGCCTTTTCTCACACTGCCGACGTCATGTATCATCCTCCCCACTACTATCATCCATCTCATCCCACCATCCACTCATCCCACCACCCCACTCATTCCACTCATCCACATACAGAGCAAACTCTGCCTGCCAAAACGGAGGATTATCCAAAAGGTGAAGGTGGCGAGCAAAGGTCTGAATAACTGGCCGAGGAAAGATGTGGCTTTCAAGCATGCACCGTACATTTTCGACTCGGTCCGTTCCTTCTCCTAAATAGGTCATGAAGATGCCTGCAAACATGGATCGAACTTGATCAATCTTATCGGGACGGTTTCCATGAAGGGCTTCCGCCATGATTTCAATTTCCCAAGAGCGATAGGATTGATCAATCCATCCCTTTATGGCATTGGTCAGACGAACCAAATCATATTCGTCAATGAAGGGACCGTTCTTCGCAGCCATCTCTGCCCAAACTTTTGCTTTTTGGTGGGTTGATGTAATGACGTCTTCAAGACACTCAAGAGTGAATGGACAATCGTCTTTGTCTGCGAGGTGAGTGTACCAATTGGCGATGGCTGCGGGTGCAAACTCATCTCTGTGAATCAGTACATTTCCCTTTGTCGGTAAAGATTTAGAATGGTCATCAGCCCAAGCCTTTAACCATTCCACCTTTCGATCCGTCTCATAGGTGAAGGAAATAATTTTTGGGAACCATGTGCCCTTTAAATCCATCCATGCCCTTTGGTAGGACGGAGACCCGTCGGCCAACCAAGTTTCAATGGGAAAGGCATAGGTTTTAATGCGAGACCACACTTCATCTGGAAAGGCATATTCTTTCTTTTCTTCCTCCGTCGCCCTTTGAACCTTTCGCCTTTTCATTTATATTGCACCCTGACACAAAAGGCTTTACAAATATCTATCCCTTTCTAAATTCTTCCGTCAAACCCCTTCTGCATTCCTTTCCCCTTCCTTAAATAAATCCATGGATCCAACTAAATCATCAAAACCGATTGGCATTTACGATCAAATTTACAAAGTCGTGTTGAATGACGGCCAAGTGTTTGTGGATTGTGCACCTTCTCACCTGAAGAGAGGAAAGCGATGGGTGGCTCAACACTTTATGGAGAAGTGGTCTTGCTTAGTGGAGGCCGCCTCCCTCTACCACCAGTACCCTTCTCTCATTCAACGCCTTTCGGCATCCATGGATGAATCCCACGACCTTCCACCCATTCGCTCTGGAGAGATTGTTGACGTTGCGACAAATCAATCCGACTTGAAGCGACGCTTTAAGCGTTACTACCATGCAGAGTCGGATGTCATTCCCAACAACCTGTGGGACTTGTGTGAATCTAAAGATGATGACTGTGGTTCTTATGAAGACGATGAAGACTTCATTCCTTATGATGTAGATGAATCGTATGACGACGGAGATATGAGCAGTGAGTGTCTTTACCCGTATCAGGACATTCATCTTCCGAATCTTCAAGAGGATTCAATTGAAAGTGAAATTGTAAAGCAAGTGGAAGCGTTTATTCAAAAGAAAAATCAAGATAAAGAACACGCTAAAGAGAAGGATGGGGATCAGTCACCCGTGCCAGATGCTCCTTTGGCCAGTAGTCCGTAACGTTGGCACGGTACCATTCAATGGTTTCTGCCAATCCATCTTCCCACGAAATGGTGGGTGACCATCCAAGGGAGTGAAGGCGAGATGAATTGACGGGGTAGCGAAAGTCGTTAAACTTTCGGTCTTCGACATGGCGTAAAAAATCGAGAGGCTTATCCATGAGTGTTAAGAGGGTGTTGGCAACTTCAAGGTTGGTCTTTTCGTCCTCCACCCCAATGTTGTAGGTGGATCCAATCTCACCATGACATAAAATTTTAATAAATGCCTTTGCAACATCACGCACATGGATATAGTGCCTTGCGTTCTCCCCCGTTCCGTGAATGGTGAGGGGAATGTCTCGCATAATCTGAAGAAGAAACTTTGGGATAATCTTCTCGGGGAACTGGCCTGGTCCATAGACATTGTTTCCCCGGGTGATGATGACAGGGAGACCATATGAGGTGTGGTAGGCACGCACCACCATTTCTGCCGCGGCCTTTGATGCCGAATAGGGATTGGTGGGTGCCAAGACGGCGTCTTCACATCGTCCAGGAGTGGAGGAGTCGGCCGTGCCATAAACCTCATCAGTGGAGACGTGGATGAAACGCTTGATGGATCTGTAGGTGCGGCAGGCCTCAAGAAGGACATGGGTTCCTTCGACATTGTTTCGTGTGAATGATAAGGAGTTACCAAAGGAATTGTCGACGTGGGTTTGGGCGGCAAAGTGCATCACTGTGTTGATGGCATGGTGCTCCAAAATGTAAGAGACGAGGTGGGGTTCGAGAATGTCCCCCTTTACAAAGACGTAGCGCGGATCGTCGTCAAACTCCTTCAGGTGATTGATGTTGGAGCAGTAGTCGAGTTTATCGAAGTTCACAACAAGAATGTCGTCAAAGGTGGAGAGGAGGGCACGTACCACGTGAGACCCAATAAAGCCACATCCACCGGTGAGAAGAATACGATAGGACATTTATTGAAATGATTTTTTTCTCATTCTTTCATTTAAACATAAATATTTTCACAATCCTTATGGAAGCTCAATTCATTGTAGCATGCAAGAATGGAAATCTGGAGAAAGCCAAGAAGATGATTGAAGACAATCCTACTCTTAACATTCGTGCAAAGTCATACCAAGCTTTTCGAGGGGCTTGTTGGTATGGTCACCTTCACATTGCCAAATGGTTGATCGACCTTTCGAAAGACACTGAAACCTTCGGAGGACCCATTGACATTCATGCAGAGTACGACCATGTTTTTCGGTGGGCTTGTTTTAATGGCTACCTTGACATTGCTCGATGGTTGGTTTCCCTTTCTGGAATTGACCTCTCGAAAGATATTCATGCATGCTCAGACGATGCTTTTCTAAGTGCTTGTGGGAATGGCTACCTTGACATTGCTCGATGGTTGATTCCCTTTGGTGGAATGCCTGCAATGGCCCTTAAAAAGCATCACCCTATTCGAAAGTTTTACCTGAATCGTTTTCCGGCCATTGGATTGCTTTCCCTCCACTTTCGCCGTTACATCCGAGACTTTCGCGAGAGAATGTATTCACCGGGGGGAAGAGGATATGTCTTTGCAAAGAAACGATTTAAAACCCATTCTGAACATCTTGGCGTTTCTGAGTCCCCCGCTCAAAGTTGTCGGTAAATACATTGTTTCGGCCAAACCCAAAAGACACAAGAATGCGTGGATCTTTCGCCTGATGATCCATTCCCCTGTGGGTGATGCGTTGGTCAAAAATGACAGTGTCTCCCTTTCCAGGTCGGAGTTGGATGTAACCCCTTGGGTCAATCTGTCGCTTCAGGTGGGACCCTGGCACAAGTTTCAGACCATCATTGTCACATGAATGGTCTTCAAGGTAAGTAAGAACCTTGACAATTTCATGCACTTCGCCACCGGGCGCCTTTTCCCAAATGTCCACCGTTTCATAGGACTCATAGATCCCATTTAGTTTATCCTTATGCCATCCCACAATACGATTGACCCCAATGTCATTGTGAGCACAAAAGCGAAAGTCATCTCCTCCAAAGAGTTCCTTCAGGACTGCTTCCAACTTTGGATTGGCCTTCATGGCCGTCACGGGGGCTAAGGAAGGAATCTTAATAAAATCAGGAATGGTGACCCCTCCAGAGTTTTGAATGACTTTTTCTTTCGAGATGTAGTCTAGAATGGAAGCCTTTGCCGCGTCAAGTGCTTCATGACTGTGCATGTCCTTCACAACCACATAACCGTCTTTGAGGAGGGCATCGCGCATGGATGGAGTCAAACTCTCGTGCTTCTTCCTTTGAGTCGGAAGCATTTCTTTGATACTTGATAAAATCCTTCAAGACCTCACCAACAAAAATATTCAAAAAGAATAAAATGGTGTCTGTGAAAGGAGCTACTATCGCAATGCTTGTTTTGGTGATTGTTGCCTCGATTGCTCTTGGCAGTGCCATGCGTGATCAGAACTGGATGATGTCCCAAAAGAACAACAACGCCGTGAATGGTCAAGGTCTTTGGGCACGGTGTGAAGTTGCCAACGGCTATAAGAAGAATTGGGTTGCATGTTGTTCGTCCTCGACGGAAGGCTTGAAGAACGACCAAAAGACAATGCTTCAGACCACTCAGGTGTTGACCACTCTTGGCTCCATTACCCTTCTTGTGTCGTTGATCCTTTCGATCATCCTCACCTGTCATGCAAAGACTCATGGACCCCACAGCGTTCACGTCGCCAACTCGGTTCTTCTTGGTGTGACCATGGTTCTTCTCCTTACTGCCGGTGTTGTCTATGTCCTCTACTCTGATTCTTACAATAAGAATAAGACCGCCACTGGCACTGATCAGACTTTGCCTAAGCAACCCCTCGCCGGTGGCTATGTCTTCCTTGTGGTGGCCTTTGTCCTTTCGGTGGTGGCATTTGCCCTTTGTGTGGTTGCCGGACGTAAGGCCCACGGATCCGTGTCTCTTGGAGCACTCCATGCCATGACCCATCCTGCAACATTGACGACGCCTGACACCGACTCCCATTCTTCGGTTTCGTCTGCCACAACGTCGACTCCTCCTCCCGCAAAACCGGCAAAGATGACCTAAAGATTAATTTCCAACATTTAAATAAATGTCGTCATCCTCATCACTTTCCGGTCTCGAAAATCTTGTGGCAACCCTTCGCCGATCGGTGAAGGGTGGCCATGAAGGTGCCCGATCCCGTGCGGTCCGTCACCAATATCAGGAGAAGCTAAAGGCAAAAAAGGCACGACGGGCTAGACGCTCTAGATCGAAATCAAAAAAAGAGAAAAAAAGATCAAGGTCAAAGACACGGCGTTCTAGATCTCGATCCCGTTCTCGTTCACCAAGAAGGAGGCCCGTCTCCCGTGGCTTAATGTCTGAGAGCTTTAATAAAAAGTGGGTGAAGTCCCGTTCGAGATCTAGATCAAAATCGCCAAAAAAGTCAAGGTCCAAATCACCCAAACGAGGAAGACGCACCCATGTCTCGCGTCGCAGAGCTATGGATGAGAGAGCCCGTTCTCGCGAAGAGAAGGAAGTCGCGATGGCTCTTTTGCTTCTCGATCCAAAGAATCGTCGTTAGGCCTCAGCTGATACAAATAACATGACCCAACACAATTACAATGTCTCCACCCATCATGCTCACACCCGCAGGGTGACAATTCAATCTTTTCCACAACGGACCATCCTTTTCTTAAAGGTGGCTTTGCATATTTGCCACAAACATGAACTTCATCCATTTTT